>Ga0233372_1000354_pt1 | contig 20890 bp, 20 predicted proteins | sample ElkDunMinimDraft_4_FD_191538 | JGI IMG/M metagenome (GOLD analysis project Ga0233372, IMG submission 191538) | Fecal eukaryotic communites from dung pellets of Tule Elk in California, USA - Elk Dung D8 | ecosystem: Host-associated > Mammals > Digestive system > Large intestine > Fecal | place... | reverse complement strand
ACCGGCCAGCAGATCGTGGTCTCCACCGCCTTCAAGCCGACCTCCAGCCTGCGTTTGCCGGCCGACGGCCTCGATGTCGACGGCAATGTCGTCGAAGTGGTCACCACCGGCCGCCACGATCCCTGCGTCGGCATCCGCGCGACCCCGATCTGCGAGGCGATGCTCGCACTGGTGCTGATGGACCAGGCGCTGCGGCATCGCGCGCAGTGCGGCGATGTCGGCGACGTCGCGCCACGCATTGCGGGCCGCATCGGTGGCTGAGCGCCCGCGCGTCTGGGTGTCGCAGCCACTGTTCGACGACATCGTCTCCCGGCTGCATGCGCACTTCGATGTCGTGCAGGCGCCCGATGTCCGCGAGCACGATGCCGCCGCGATCGCTGCCGCGCTGCGCGAGGTCGACGGCGCGCTGGTGACCCTCAACGAACGCATCGGCGAGCGCGAGATCGCGAATGCGCCGAAGCTGCGCGCGGTCGCCAACGTCGGCGTCGGCCATGACAATCTCGATGTCCGCGCGCTGCAGGCGCGCGGCATCATTGCGACCAATACGCCGGATGTGTTGACCGAGACCACCGCCGATTTCGGCTTCGCGCTGATGATGGCCGCCGCGCGCCGCATCACCGAGTCCGAGCGTCACCTGCGTGGTGGCAAGTGGACCGGCTGGAACTTCAAGGGTCTGCTCGGCGCCGATCTGCATCGCAGCACGCTCGGCATCCTCGGCATGGGCCGGATCGGGCAGGGCATCGCGAAACGCGCGTCCGGGTTCGACATGCAGGTGCTCTACCACAACCGCAGCCGGCTGCCGGCCGATGTCGAGGGCGCGTACAAGGCCTCGTATGTCGACTTCGACACGCTTCTGGCACGCGCCGATCACCTGGTCCTGGTGCTGCCGTACTCGCCGCAGACCCACCACATCGTCGACGCCGCCGCGCTGGCGAAGATGAAGCCGACTGCGACGCTGACCAACATCGCCCGCGGCGGCATCGTCGACGAGGCCGCGCTGGCCGAGGCATTGGGCGGTGGCCGCCTCGCCGCGGCCGCGCTCGACGTGTTCGAGGGCGAGCCGGCGGTCGATCCGCGCCTGCTGGCACTCGACAACATCGTGCTCACCCCGCACATCGCCAGCGGCAGCCTGTCCACGCGCCGGGCGATGGTGACGATGGCGGTCGACAATCTCATCGCCGCGCTCGGCGCCGGCCCCGACGCCGGTCATCCGCCGACGCCGATCGTGCCATTCGCGCAAGGCGACGACGCCGGCAAACGGCCGGGAACCGCCTGAGCGCCCGACCGGGCGGTTCCCCCGAAGTCCGATCCAGCACCCGCGCGCATGCGCGCCCCCCAAGAATCCTTTCGAGAGTCTGCAATGTCCCCTGACCTGAACCGCCGTTTCCGCGTTGCCGTCGTCGGTGCCACCGGCGCCGTCGGCGAGACCATGCTGTCGATCCTCGCCGAGCGCGATTTCCCCGTGTCGGAGCTCGTCGCACTGGCCAGCGAGCGTTCGGCCGGCACCACCGTGAAGTTCGGCGATGACGACATCGTCGTGCAGGATCTCGCCACGTTCGATCCTTCCGGCATCGATATCGCGCTGTTCTCCGCTGGCGGCGACACCAGCAAGGCGTACGCGCCGAAGTTCGCCGCGGCCGGCGCCGTCGTCATCGACAACAGTTCGGCGTTCCGCTACGACGACGACGTGCCGCTGGTGATCAGCGAGGTCAATCCGGAAGCCGCACGCGAGCGTCCGCGCGGCATCATCGCCAATCCCAATTGCTCGACGATGCAGATGCTGGTCGCGCTGGCGCCGCTGCACCGCCGGGCGGGGATCGTGCGCATCAATGTGTCGACCTACCAGTCGGTGTCGGGTGCGGGGCGTTCGGCGATGGAGGAGCTCGGTCGCCAGACCGGCGACCTGCTCAATTTCCGTGGCATCGACCCGCAGAAGTTCCCGGTGCAGATCGCCTTCAACCTGATCCCGCAGATCGACGCCTTCCTCGAGAACGGCTTCACCAGGGAAGAGATGAAGCTGGTCTGGGAAACGCACAAGATCCTCGGCGACGACAGCATCCTGGTGAACCCGACCGCCGTGCGCGTGCCGGTGTTCTACGGGCATTCGGAGTCGGTCGCCGTCGAGCTGCGCGAGCGCATCAGCGTGGACGAGGCGCGCGCCATCCTCGCAGCCGCACCGGGCGTGGAGGTCGTGGACGAGCGCATCGCCGGCGGCTGGCCGACGCCGGTCACCCACGCATCGGGGCGCGATCCGGTGTTCGTCGGCCGCATCCGCGAGGATCTCTCGCATCCGAACGGTCTGAACCTGTGGATCGTCGCCGACAACATCCGCAAGGGCGCCGCGCTCAATGCGGTGCAGGTCGCCGAGCTGGTGGCGGGCGAGGGCTGATGGACGCAGGCAGCGCATCGCGCCCGGACTCGCAGCGGTCACCGGCAAGCGTAGTGGGCAGCCGCGCGGGCGCGTTGCGTTGCGGAGCGGGATGCCGCGCCGCTACAGTCGTCCGATGAATCCGGTCAGTCGGCGCACGCGCCGCTCCGGGCCGCTCCGCAGGAACCAGGGGACGTTCGTGTCGCGCATTCTTCCGCGTCTGTTGCTCACCGCCGGGCTCATGGCCCTGGCGGGGCCTGTGCTGGCGCTGGGGCTGGGTCGCATCGAGGTCCGCTCGCAGCAGGGCCAACCGCTGCTGGCCGAGATTCCGATCGTCTCCAGCGATCCGGCCGAGCTGCGCCAGCTGCAGGCGCGGCTCGCCTCGCCCGACACCTTTGCGCGCATCGGCCTCGAGCCGCCGCGCGGCGTGGTCTCCGACCTGCAGTTCAATGTCGCCCTCGATGCCAGCGGCCGTCCGGTGATCCGCGTGACCAGCGCAGGGCCTGTCGACCAGGAATCGCTGACCTTCCTGGTCGAGGTCGACTGGGGCCAGGGGCGTCTGGTGCGCGAATACGCCGCGTTGCTTGCGGTGCCCGACACGGTCGCCGCGCCCGCCCAGCCGGCAATCCAGGCACCGGTCGCCGCGTCATCGCCGACCATCGCACGCGCGCCTGCGCCGCCGGCTTCGTCCACGCCGCAGCCCGCGGCATCCGCCGACACCGAGGTGCAGGGCGACGCCATCGCCACGGCGCCCGCGCCGGCGGCGCGCCCTGCCGCAGCGGATCCGCTCACGCCGGGTGATGCGCTGCCCGCGGTGCGCGCCGGCCAGACACTGTCGGCGATCGCCGCGCCGCTCGCCGAACAGGCCGGCATCAGCGTCAACCAGGCAATGGTGCTGCTGCTGCGCACGAATCCGGAAGCGTTCATCGGCGGCAATCTCAACCTGGTCCGCCAGGGCGCCGTGCTGCGGATCCCGGCGCGCGATGCCTGGGCGCAGCTCAGCACGGCGGAAGCCAACGCCGTGGTGCGCGAGCAGGTCGGGCAGTGGCGCGAGATGCGCCGGCCGGCGCCACAGCCCGCCGAGCCGACGGCGCCAGCCGCCGATACGACCGCCGCCACCGCATCGGACGCCGCCCCACGCACGGCCGCCCCGCGGCTCGAAATCACACCACCCGCCAGCGAAGCCCAGCCGGCGGGCAGCCAGTCCGGCATTGCCGCCGGCACCGGAGGGGACATGCTGCGTCAGGAACTGCAACAGGCCAACGAGACCGTGGCCGCGCGTACCGCCGAGATCGACGAACTCAAGGCGCGGCTCGATGACCTCGAGCAGCTGCAACGGCAACAGCAGCAGCTGATCGAACTCAAGGATGCCGAGCTCGCCGCCGCGCAACAGCGGATGGAGGCCAGCAACCAGCAACAGGCCGCCTCTGCGCCGTTCCCGTGGGTCTGGCTCGGACTGGCCCTGCTCGTCGTGGCCGGGCTGGCGTTCCTGCTCGGTCGCCGTGGCCGCACGCCGGTGACCGCTCGCCGGTTCGATCGCGCCGCGCTGGCCACGGCCATGCCGAACGCCACGCCGGGTTCGCCCACGCCCGCGCCCGCGCAGGAAGCCACGTCGCCTGCGTTCGTCCACGAAGTGCCGGACGCGGCGCCTGCAGTCTCGCCTGCCACCGATGTCAGGCCGGCAACGGTTGGCCCCACCTGGCATGCGCCGGAGGCGGCACCCGTCGTCAAGCGGGCCGAGCCGGACCGGTCGGACGATGCGCCGCGCGGAACCGCTACGCATGTCGAACTCGACGAAGGCGACGCGGTCGAGATGCCGATCGGACTGGAGCGGATCGAACTCGCCCGCGCCTATGTCGATCTGGGCGATACCGGGACCGCGCGCAGTCTGCTGCAGGAAGTGGCGGACGGCGACGATCCGATCGCCGCGGCCGAGGCCGCGCAGCTGCTGCGCACGCTGGACTGAGAACGTCGATGCGGTACGCGATCGGCGTCGAGTACGACGGCCACGAATTCCATGGCTGGCAACGGCTGGGAAGCGCGGAAGAGACCGGCAAGGGATCGGTGCAGGCGGCGCTGGAACGCGCGCTGTCGCGCATCGCCGCCCATCCCGTCTCCACCACCTGCGCCGGTCGTACCGATGCCGGGGTCCATGCCCGCTGCCAGGTCGTGCATTTCGATACCGAGGCCGTCCGCACGCCGCGGGCATGGATGCTCGGCACCACCACCCATCTGCCGCCCTCGGTATGCGTGCGCTGGTGCCGGGAAGTGCCGGACGATTTCAACGCACGCTTCTCGGCGCGCGCGCGCCACTACCGCTACCGGATCCTCAATCGACCGGTCCGCCCGGCCCTGCATCGGCAGTACCTCTCCTGGGAGCTGCGCGCGCTCGACGCCGGCGCGATGCACCGCGCCGCCCAGGCGCTTGTGGGCGAGCAGGATTTCTCCGCGTTCCGCACGGTCCAGTGCCAGGCCCCGCACGCGCGCCGCGACCTGCAACGCATCTCGGTCGTACGCGAGGGCGATGAAGTGATCGTCGAGGTACAGGCCAACGCATTCCTGCATCACATGGTCCGCAACATCGTCGGTTCGCTGCTGGAAGTCGGCGCCGGTCAGCAGCCCGAAGCCTGGATCGCGGAGCTGCTGGCCGGCCGCGACCGCAGCCTCGCCGGGCCCACCGCGCCCGCCGCCGGGCTGGTGTTCCTGGGGCCGCTGTATCCCCCGCAATGGCAGCTGCCGGCGGAAGTGACGCTGGCCCCATGAGCGCCGCTGCCGAACCGTTGATCAAGTTCTGCGGCCTGACCCGGCAGGAGGATGTCGCGCTGGCCATCGAGCTCGGCGTGGACTGCATCGGTCTGGTGTTCGCCGCGCGCAGTCCGCGCAGGCTCACCCTGGACGCTGCAGTCGGCCTGCGGACGGCCGTTCCGGCATCGATGCGCGTGGTCGCATTGACGATGGACGCGCCGGCCGAAGAGGTCGCGGCTGTCGTTTCGGTGGTGCGTCCGGACATCCTGCAGTTCCATGGCGCCGAGGACGACGCGTTCTGCGCCGGATTCGGGCTGCCGTACTGGAAGGCGATCGCGATGGGCGGGGATCGACAAACCGCGTTGCGCTCGCTGGGCGATTGGCCCGGTGCGTCGGCGTTCCTGTTCGACGGCCATGCCGCCGGGGAGCCGGGCGGCAGCGGCGAGCGTTTCGACTGGAATGCCTTGCCGTCATCGCTCGACCGTCCGTTCTGGCTGGCCGGTGGTCTCGAGCCCGGGAACGTCGCCCAGGCCATCGCTGTCGCGCGGCCCGCCGGCGTCGACGTCTCCAGCGGCATCGAATCGGCAGCGGGGATCAAGGACGCGGCGCGGATGCGGGCGTTCGTGGATGCGGCACGCCGCAGGCGGTGACGTTGCGGCCTGGCGCCCGCTTCTTCCTCAGTCCAGTTCCAGCCGCAGCCACGCCGCAAGCGCCTCGAGTTGCGCATCGTCGTCGTCCCGGCGGGTCGCGAGAATCCACTGCGCGTCGGTTCCGACAAAGCCCCAGGGCGCGAGCAGCCGGCCAGCCGCAAGATCGTCGGCGACGAGTTCCTGCGGGGCGATCGCGACGCCGAGACCGGCGGCCGCGGCTTCGAGCAGGAAATACAGATGCTCGAAGTCGGCACCCGGCGTTCCGGGCGCCGCCGCGCCGTGGAGCGACGCCCACATCGGCCAGGCCTGCGGACGCGAAGTGGTGTGCAGCAGCGGCTCGCGCAGCAACGCATCGGGCGTGAGTGCCGAGAGGCGGTCCACCTCGGCGTGGCGGGCGCTGAGTACCGGCCCGATCCGCTCGACTGCCAGCGTATGCACGCGCCACGACGCCGGCCATGGCGGCGTCGCGATCAGCAGGGCGGCGTCGAAGCCGTCCAAGGACGCCGGAAACGCGCCTTCATGCGGCGACAGATGCAGCTTCAGGTCGGGCAGGGCTTCGGCCAGTCGCGGCAGCCGCGGGATCATCCAGCGCGCCAGCAGGCTGCCCGGGCAGCCCAGCACGCGTGCCTGCCCGGAGCCGGCGCGGCGGATGGTCGCCGCGGCGCCCTGAAGCCGGGCGAAGGCGTCGCCGGCGGCATCGCGCAGCCGGATGCCCGCAGACGTCAGGCGCAGGCCACGCCCGGCGCGCGTGAACAGGGGCGTGCCCAGCCAGTCCTCGAGCAGCCGCACCTGGCGACTGATCGCGCCATGGGTGACGTGCAGCGCGTCGGCCGCACGGCTGAGGCTGCCCAGGCGGGCAGCGGCCTCGAAGGCGCGGAGCGCGTTGAGCGGCGGCAGGTCCGAGTCGGTCATCTGTGAGATTTTCTGACGATTCAGTCAGATCTTATCGATTTTGGCGCGGTGATGTGTGCGTTAGAGTGCGGGCATTCCGAATCCGTGTCCGCCGATGTCGCAGCTCCCGATCTCCGATTTCCACGCCTATCCCGACGCCAACGGCCACTTCGGTCGCTACGGTGGCCGCTTCGTTGCCGAGACACTGATGGGGCCGATTGCCGAACTCGCGACGGCCTACGACAAGGCGAAGGCCGATCCGGCGTTCCAGCAGGCCTTCGACCGGGATCTGGCGCATTACGTCGGCAGGCCGAGCCCGATCTATCACGCCGAGCGGCTCAGCGATGCCGTCGGCGGCGCACGCATCCTGCTCAAGCGCGAGGACCTCAACCACACGGGCGCGCACAAGATCAACAACACCGTCGGCCAGGCGCTGCTCGCCAGCCGCATGGGCAAGACGCGGATCATCGCCGAGACCGGCGCCGGTCAGCATGGGGTGGCTTCGGCCACCGTCGCCGCGCGCCTGGGCCTGGAATGCGTGGTGTACATGGGCGCGACCGACATCGAGCGCCAGAAGATCAATGTCTACCGCATGCGCCTGCTGGGTGCGGAAGTGGTGCCGGTGACGTCCGGCTCGGCGACGCTCAAGGACGCGCTCAACGAGGCGATGCGCGACTGGGTCACCCATGTGCGCGACACCTTCTACATCATTGGCACCGTGGCCGGCCCCGATCCGTATCCGCGCATGGTCCGCGATTTCAACGCCATCGTCGGCCGCGAGGCGCGCGCGCAGATGCTGGCCGAATACGGCCGCCTGCCCGATGCGATCACCGCCTGCGTTGGCGGCGGCAGCAACGCGATCGGCCTGTTCCATGCATTCCTCAATGACCCGGGCGTGCGCATCGTCGGCGCCGAGGCGGCGGGCGACGGCATCGACACCGGGCGCCATGCGGCCTCGATCGCGGCCGGTCGACCGGGGGTGCTGCACGGCAACCGCACCTATGTGATCTGCGACGACGATGGCCAGATCACCGAGACGCATTCGGTCTCCGCCGGCCTCGATTACCCGGGCGTCGGGCCCGAGCATTCCTTCCTCGCCGATGCCGGCCGCGCGCAGTACGTCGGCATCACCGACGACGAAGCGCTGGCCGCATTCCACGAGCTCGCGAAGACCGAAGGCATCCTCGCCGCGCTCGAATCCAGCCATGCGATCGCGCAGGCGATCAAGCTCGCGCGCGAACTGCCGAAGGATGCGATCGTGCTCGCCAACCTGTCGGGCCGCGGCGACAAGGACGTGCACACGATCGCGCAGCGGGAGGGCTTCGTGTTGTGAGGTTTGTCGCGGCATTCGCTGTGACCCTCGCACTGGCTGCCGCCGCATCCTTCGCACATACGCCAGTCGCCGGTCCGGCGGGATTGAGCGACAGCGTTTCCGGCCTGCGTGTTGGCGATCGGTTTCCGATTCCGCCTGGCGATCCTCGCTGGCGTATGGAGAACTGGCCCGATCCGATGTCTTGCACGCAGGTGTTTGGAGGCAGCCTCCCCCAGGGCATCTCCATGATGGTCAAGGACGGGCGGATCGCGAGATTCGAGATTTTCTCGTCCCTCGCCGTTGTACCGACGTTTGAGCCCAGTGCGCCATTCGGATTGCGAACGGGAATGAGCATGGCCGAGGCCATGGCGCGACTACCGTCCGGTGTGATCATCGAAGAACACAAGTACAACTGGCCGGGCGGTTATTACGTCACCTGGTACGACGTTCTACGTCGTCGTGCGATCCGCATCCAAGTCGCGGATAGCCGATTCGTCGACGTCATCCTCTGGGGGGAAATTGATGCTGTGAGGCGGACCGAAGGCTGCGTCTGAAGCCACCGCTTTCGTTCTGCATTCCCCTCGCTACCGCAACCGTCATCGCGCGTCGCCGGCTTCAGCGCGCACATCTTCTTTCATGTTCCATAAGTTCGAAGAGCTCATTGCCATGTCCCGCATCGACACCCGTTTCGCCGCGCTCCGCGCCGCCGGCCGCAAGGCACTGATCCCCTTCTTCACCGCCGGCGATCCCTCGCTCGAAGCCACGGTGCCGGTGATGCATGCGCTGGTCGCGGCCGGGGCCGATGTCATCGAGCTCGGCGTGCCGTTTTCCGATCCGATGGCCGACGGCCCGACGATCCAGCGCAGCTCCGAGCGCGCGCTGGGGCGGGGCGCGGGCATGACCTATGTGCTTGATGTGGTGCGCGAATTCCGCGCGAGGGACGCCGCCACCCCGGTCGTGCTGATGGGCTACCTGAATCCGATCGACATCCGCGGCGCGGCGACATTCGCGGCTCAAGCTCAGGAGGCCGGCGTCGACGGCGTGCTGCTGGTCGATCTTCCGCCGGAAGAAGCCGGCGAGTTCCGCGAGGCGTTCGCCGCACACGCGATCGCGCTGGTGCTGCTTGCATCGCCGACGACGACCCCGGCGCGGAGTCGCGCGCTGTGCGAGCAGGCGCAGGGCTATCTGTACTACGTCAGCTTCGCCGGCGTGACCGGGGCCGCCGACCGGCTCGACCCCGTCCACGCTGGTGCCCGGTTGCGTGCGCTGCGCGAGGCCAGCCCGGTGCCGGTGGTGGCCGGATTCGGCATCCGCGATGCCGCCAGCGCGGCCGCGATGGCCGCGGCGGCCGACGGCGTCGTGGTGGGCAGTGCCCTGGTCGACGCTCTGGACGGCGCCGATACGCCGGAGGCCGCCGCAGGCCGCGCGCACCGCTTCCTGGCGCCGCTGCGGGCCTCCCTCGACGCCGGCTGACTGGCAAGCCCCGCCTGTCGGGTGCTCCCCGGCGGTCGGTTACACTTCCGCGCTTTACGGCCCCGTAGCGGTCGTCGGGAGAAGACAGGCCATGTCCTGGTTGCAGAAAATCATGCCGCCGCGCATCCGCACCGATGCCGCCGCGATCAAGAAGCGCAGCGTCCCCGAGGGCCTGTGGGAGAAGTGCGAGCGCTGCAGCGCCGTGCTCTATGGGCCCGAGCTGGAGGAGAACCTCGAGGTCTGCCCCAAGTGCGCCTTCCATCGGCCGATCCGGGCCCGCGCGCGCCTCAAGGCGTTCCTGGATCCGGGCAGCCCCCAGGAGATCGCGGCCGACCTCGGCCCGACCGACATCCTGAAGTTCAAGGACCAGAAGCGCTACGCCGACCGCATCAAGGCCGCGCAGCGTTCGACCGGCGAGCGCGACACGCTGATCGCGATGGAGGGCGCGCTGATGGCGCGCCCGATCGTCGCGAGCGCGATGGATTTCGCCTACATGGGGGGCTCGATGGGGTCGGTGGGTGGCGAGAAGTTCGCCCGCGCCGCCGAACGGGCCCTCGAGATCGGCGCGCCCTATGTCTGCTTCACCGCCAGTGGCGGCATGCGCATGCAGGAAAGCATGTTCTCGCTGATGCAGATGGCCAAGACCTCCGCGGCGCTCTCGCGCCTGCGCGAAGCCGGACTGCCCTACATTTCGGTGCTGACCAACCCGACCTTCGGCGGCGCGTCGGCTTCGTTCGCGATGCTCGGCGACATCAACATGGCCGAGCCGGAGGCGCTGATCGGCTTCGCCGGTCCGCGCGTGATCGAGCAGACCGTCCGCGAGACGCTGCCGGAGGGCTTCCAGCGTTCGGAGTTCCTGGTCGAGCACGGCGCGATCGACCAGATCTGCGACCGCCGCGAACTGCGCACGCGCATCGCCCACCTGCTGGCGATGCTGACCCGGCAGAGCGCGCCGGAGGGAGCGGCTGCGTGAGCCGCAGGTATTTCGGCACCGACGGCATCCGTGGGCGCGTCGGCGAGGGTTGGATCTCGGCCGATTTCATGCTGCGTCTCGGCAATGCCTACGGTCATTCGCTGCGCGGCCGCGGCGGCGATTGGCGCCGCCCCCAGGTGCTGATCGGCAAGGACACGCGCATCTCGAACTACATGTTCGAAGCCGCGCTCGAGGCCGGCCTGGTCGCGGCCGGCGTCGACGTGCAGCTGATGGGGCCCATGCCCACGCCTGCCGTCGCGCATCTGACGCATTCGCTGGGCGCCGACGGCGGCATCGTGATCTCCGCCTCGCACAATCCGCATCACGACAACGGCATCAAGTTCTTCAACCGCCAGGGCGAGAAGCTCGACGATGCGACCGAGCTGGCGATCGAGGCCGCGCTGGACCAGCCGTTCCGAACGGTCGCCTCCGAGAAGCTCGGCAAGGCGGTACGCACGCGCGACGCGGTCGGGCGTTACGTCGAAGCCTGCAAGGCCTCGGTGCCGCGCGGCTTCGATCTCGACGGCATGCGCATCGTCGTCGACTGCGCCAACGGCGCGACCTACCAGGTTGGTCCGATCGTGCTGCGCGAACTGGGCGCGCAGGTCGAGGTCATCGGCGCCGAGCCCAACGGCCTCAACATCAATGACGGCGTCGGCTCCACGCACCCTGAGCATCTGAGCGAACGCGTCAGCCGCAGCGGCGCGAACCTCGGCATCGCTTTCGATGGCGATGGCGACCGCGTGTTGTTCGTCGATGCCAACGGCAGCGTGCGCGACGGCGACGACCTGCTGTACGTGCTCGCGCGCGACTGGCAGCAGTCGGGCCGCCTGCGGGGCCCGGTGGTCGGCACGCTGATGAGCAACTACGGTCTCGAGCGCGCCTTCGGCGAGGCGGGCATCGGCTTCGCCCGCGCCAGTGTCGGCGACCGCTACGTGCACCAGATGCTGCTCGAACAGGGCGGCGTGCTCGGTGGCGAGACGTCGGGACACCTGCTGTGCCTGGATCGCGCGACCACCGGCGACGGCATCATCAGTGCGCTGCAGGTGCTCGAAGTGCTGCGCCGGCGCGGCGAATCGCTGCAGGAAGCGCTGCATGGCCTGTCCAAGGTGCCGCAGAAGACCGTCAACGTGCGTTACGAAGGCAGCGCGAGGCCGGCCGAGGCCCCGGGCGTACAGTCCGCGCTCGGCGATGCGCAGGCCGCGGTACAGGGCCGGGGCCGCGCATTCCTGCGTCCGTCTGGCACCGAGCCTGTGGTGCGCGTGACAGTCGAAGCCGACGACGATGCCCTGATGCAATCCACCCTCGATCAACTGGCCGACGCCGTACGCGCGGCGGCCGCCGCCTGATTCCAAGGACCCTTCGCATGACCGCCCGCATCCCCACGCTCGACATCCGTCGTTTCGACACGGACCGAGAAGCCTTCGTCGCCGAGCTCGGTGCCGCCTACAGGGAGTGGGGTTTCGCCGGGATCAGCGGCCACGGCATCCCGCAGGCGCAGATCGACGGCGCCTACGAGGTCTTCAAGGCGTTCTTCGCGCTGCCGGAAGAGACCAAGAAGCGCTATCACGTGGCCGGCGGCGGCGGCGCGCGCGGCTACACCGCGTTCGGCGTGGAGACCGCCAAGGGCGCCAAGCACTTCGATCTCAAGGAGTTCTGGCACATCGGCCGCGAGATTCCGGACGATTCGAAGTATCGTCAGGTCATGCCCCCGAACCTGTGGCCGACCGAGGTGGCGGGCTTCCGCGAGCATGGTTACGGCCTGTACCAGACGCTCGATGCGCTGGGCTCGAAGGTGCTCTCGGCCCTGGCGCTGCACATCGGTCTGCCGGAGGACTATTTCGCCGACAAGACCGACGTCGGCAACTCGATCCTGCGGCCGATCCACTATCCGCCGATCACCGCCGACGACATTCCGAACGTGCGTGCCGGCGCGCATGAGGACATCAACCTGATCACGCTGCTGGTTGGCGCCAGTGCGGCGGGTCTGGAAGTACGTTCCCAGCAGGGCGAGTGGGTGCCGTTCACCTCCGAGGCCGACACCATCGTGGTCAACATCGGTGACATGCTGCAGCGCCTGACCAACCACGTGTACCCGTCCACGACGCACCGGGTGACCAATCCGCCGGGCGAAGCCGCGCGCAAGCCGCGTTACTCGGTGCCGTTCTTCCTGCATCCGAATCCGGATTTCGTCATCGACGTGCTGCCCTCGACGGTGACTGCGGACAATCCGAGCCGGTACCCCGAGCCGATCACCGCCCAGGGCTACCTCGAAGAGCGCCTGCGCGAGATCAAGCTGAAGTAGGGCGGGGCGGGGATGGAACGGCGCCTTCGGGCGCCGTTTCCAATTGCGCCGGAAACGCCATCGGACGGGCTGGTCGAGGCCTGGCGGCGCCCGGTCTTGATGTCATCAGTGCAGCTGTCGACCTGGTGGGCGGCGGGTCGGCGCGCCATCGAACCGTCTCCGGCCATGGGCTATGCTCTTGCGCCTTTCGCACAAGGAGTCCGCCATGCGTCGCAGGATTGTCGCCGGCAACTGGAAACTGCAGGGCAGCCGCCTGTTCGCCAACGACCTCGTCGAGGGCATCGCCGCCGGCATGCCGGCCGGGGTGGAGGCCATCGTGCTGCCGCCGTATCCGTATCTGCCGGCGCTGACGCAGGCATTCGAGGGTCGCGGCGTGGCCTTCGGCGCGCAGGACACCAGTGCCCATGCCAAGGGTGCCTATACCGGCGAGGTCAGTGCCGGGATGCTTGCCGACGTCGGCGCGCGCTATGCGCTGGTCGGGCACTCCGAGCGCCGCCAGCACCACGGCGAGGGCGATGCGCTGGTCGCGGCGAAGTTCATGGCCGCACGCGAAGCGGGGCTGGCCCCCATCCTGTGCGTTGGCGAGACCCGCGAGCAGCGCGAGGCCGGGCAGACCGAGGACGTCATCGGCGCACAGGTCCAGGCCGTACTGGATGCGGCCGGGCCGGCCGCGTTCGACGGCGCGATCATCGCCTACGAACCGGTTTGGGCGATCGGCACCGGGCTCACCGCCAGCCCGGAACAGGCCCAGGCGGTCCACGCCTTCCTGCGTGGCGTGGTCGCCCGGCAGGATGCTAGAATCGCCGATTCGTTGCCGTTGCTCTATGGCGGCAGCTGCAAGCCCGACAATGCCGCTGCGCTGTTCTCGCAGCCCGACGTCGACGGCGGACTGATCGGCGGCGCCTCGCTGGCGGCCGACGACTTCCTGGCCATCGTCGCCGCGGCCGCGCGTTGAGCGCGGCTGGCGCCTCTGAAACACGTCCCGTCCGCGGGCACCGCTGAGCACACACGCAATGCTGCTGACCGTCTTCAATATCCTGTTCGTCATCATCGCCATCGCGATGATCGCGCTGATCCTCATGCAGCGCGGCGCTGGCGCCTCGGCCGGCTCCGGCTTCGGTGGCGGCGCGTCGTCCACCGTCTTCGGTGCGCGGGGATCGTCGAACTTCCTGTCCAAGGCCACCAAGTGGCTGGCGATCAGCTTCTTCGCGATAACCCTGTTCATGGCCTGGTACGCGATGCACCGCGCCAACCCCAATGCGATGAACATGGACCTGGGCGTGATGGGCAGTGAAGTCCCGACGGCGCCGGTCGACCGCGCGGCTCCCCCGGCGGTCACGCCGCAGGCGCCTGCGGCTGACGCTACGGTGCCGGCCGCACCCGCCGCCGAAGGTGCGGTGCCGGTTCCGCCGCCGGTGGAAGAAAATTCTTCGCGCGAAACGCCCTGACGGGCTCCCCAGATCGATGAATTGGCATTACAATGCGCGGCTCGCCGACGCAGTGATGCCAGGCGGCAGTTTCAGGTTGACCGGCCCAGGTGGCGGAATTGGTAGACGCACTACCTTGAGGTGGTAGCGGCTTAGGTCGTGGGGGTTCGAGTCCCCCCTTGGGCACCAACCGGAAAACCGATGCGGCATCGTCCGCGTCGAACGGATCACCCCGCGCAAGCGGGGTTTTTCGTATCTGCGGCATGCGGTTCTGCACGCGCGGAAACCTTTTTCTGCGCGGGATTCACGCGGGTGAGCGCTTTGGTGGGGAATGCTGCGCGTAATGACCTGCGCACCGGTGTAAATCGTTTACTCGCCAGTTCTGTAACCGGTACAATTGTCGTGATCGGGCCGACGCACAATGCGTGCGTTGCCCGGCCTTCGTGAAGCGCTTCGACGCTTCGAGAATGCGGCGTCGCAGGGCGCCGAGCCAAGGCCGCAAGTCGCGGCCGTAGCCGAGAGAACATCCGAGTGCTGGCCGAATATCTGCCGACCCTGCTGTTTCTGATCGTTGCCACGGGGATCGGCATCGCCTTGCTGATCATCGGCAACCTGTTGGGACCCAAGCGCCCTTCGCCCGAGAAGCTGTCGCCGTACGAGTGCGGATTCGAAGCATTCGAAGACGCGCGCATGCAGTTCGACGTGCGCTATTACCTCATCGCGATCCAGTTCATCGTCTTTGATCTGGAAATCATCTTCATCGTGCCCTGGGCCACCGTGTTCCGCGAACTCGGCGTGCTGGGTCTGATCGAGATGGGCATCTTCGCCGGCATGCTGCTGCTCGGCTTCGTCTACGTTTGGAAGAAGGGAGCGCTGGAATGGGAGTGAACCAGACCGTTGCGCGCCTGATGAACAACCCGCTGCCGGAAGGCCGGGTCGAGGACATCCTGCGCCCGGAAGGCGAAAACCCGCTGCTCGAGCGCGGTTTCGTCACGACAAGTTCCGACGTGCTGCTCAACTGGGCGCGTACCGGATCGATGTGGCCGATGACCTTCGGTCTGGCCTGCTGCGCGGTCGAGATGATGCACGCCGGTGCCGCGCGCCTCGATCTCGACCGCTACGGCGTCGTGTTCCGTCCCAGCCCGCGCCAGTCGGACGTGATGATCGTCGCCGGCACCCTGGTCAACAAGATGGCGCCGGCGCTGCGCAAGGTCTACGACCAGATGCCCGACCCGAAGTGGGTCATTTCCATGGGCAGCTGCGCCAACGGCGGCGGTTACTACCACTACTCGTATTCCGTGGTGCGCGGCTGCGACCGCATCGTGCCGGTCGACATCTACGTGCCGGGCTGCCCGCCGACCGCCGAAGCGCTGGTCTACGGCATCCTGCAGCTGCAGAAGAAGATCCGCCGCGCGACCAATTTCGGCGAGACCAAGGTGGGGTTGCGTGATGCGTGAGCAGCCTGCCCGTGAGACCGCGACCGATTTCGCGGCGCGCCTGCGCGTCCGTTTCGGCGATGCGGATGTAGCTGTCGCGCTGCCACGCGGCGAGGTGACCATCACCACCGCCGGTGACTGGCTCGAGACCTGCCGCGCACTGCGCGACGAGTTCGGGTTCGAGTCGCTGATCGATCTGTGCGGCGTCGACTACCTCGGTCATGGCAGCGACGAGTGGGACACCGAGGTCTCCTCCGAGGGGTTCAGCCGTGGCGTCGAAGGTCGCGGCCCGGGGCGCTTCAAGTTCGGCGAGACCATCAGCCGCCAGGACACGCAGGTGCATGGCGGGGAATCCGCGATTCCGGTGCCCGAGCGGCGTTTCGCCGTGGTCGCGCAGCTGCTGTCGATCCAGCACAACCGGCGGGTCGCGGTGAAGTGTTTCGCGCCCAGCGTCGATCTGCCGGTGCTCTCGTCGCTGACCGTGCTGTGGCCGGTCGCCAACTGGTTCGAGCGCGAGGCCTTCGATCTTTTCGGCGTGATCTTCGAGGGCCACCCGGATCTGCGCCGCATCCTGACCGACTACGGCTTCGTCGGTCATCCGTTCCGCAAGGATTTCCCGTTGATCGGCAATGTCGAGGTGCGCTACGACGCCGAGCGTCGCCGCGTCGTGTATGAGCCCGTGACCTCGGTGGAGCCGCGGGTCGGCGTGCCGCGCGTCATCCGCGACGACGCGCGCTATGCGACTGCGCGTGACGAACAGAAGGGCCGTCGCCAGGAGGTCAGCAAGTGAGCGCCACTCCGACCACTTCGCTGCATCAGGCCAATACGGTGCCCAGCGCCGAGACCCTGAAGCAGGAAATCCGCAATTACACGTTCAACTTCGGTCCGCAGCATCCGTCCGCCCACGGCGTGCTGCGTCTGATCCTGGAGATGGACGGCGAGACGGTGATGCGCGCCGATCCGCATATCGGCCTGCTGCACCGTGGTACCGAGAAGCTCGCGGAGTCCAAGCCGTTCAACCAGTCGGTCCCGTACATGGATCGTCTGGATTACGTGTCGATGATGTGCAACGAGCACGCCTACGTGCGCGCGATCGAGACCCTGATGGGGATCGAGGCGCCCGAGCGCGCGCAGTGGATCCGCACGCTGTTCGACGAAGTCACCCGCATCCTCAACCACCTGATGTGGATCGGCTCGAACGCGCTCGATCTCGGCGCGATGGCGGTGATGCTCTATGCGTTCCGCGAGCGCGAAGAGCTGATGGACGTCTACGAAGCCGTCAGCGGCGCGCGCATGCACGCGGCCTATTACCGGCCCGGTGGCGTCTATCGTGATCTGCCCGACCACATGCCGCGCTACGCCGAATCGCGCTGGCGCAAGGGCGAGAAGCTCAAGCGCTTCAACAAGTGGCGCGAAGGCTCGATGCTCGATTACCTCGAGGCGTTCGCCAAGGATTTCCCGAGCCGCGTCGACGAGTACGAGACCCTGCTCACCGACAACCGCATCTGGAAGCAGCGCACCGTCGGCATCGGCGTGATTCCACCGGAGCTGGCCAAGGCATGGGGCATGACCGGCCCGATGCTGCGTGGCTCGGGCGTCGAGTGGGATCTGCGCAAGACCCAGCCGTATGCGCGCTACGCGGATGTCGATTTCGACATCGCGGTGGGCGTCAACGGCGACTGCTACGACCGCTACCTCGTGCGTGTGTTCGAGATGCGCCAGTCGGCGAAGATCATCCAGCAGTGCGTGAGCTGGCTGCGGGCCAATCCCGGCCCGGTCATGATCGACAACTACAAGGTGTCGCCGCCCTCCCGCGAGGAGATGAAGGACGACATGGAAGCGCTGATCCACCACTTCAAGCTGTTCACCGAGGGCTATTGCGTGCCCGCCGGTGAAACCTACAGCGCTGTGGAGGGCCCGAAGGGCGAATTCGGCTGCTACCTGATCTCCGATGGCGCCAACAAGCCGTTCCGCGTGCACCTGCGTGCACCGGGTTTTGCACATCTTTCGTCGATGGACGACATCACGCGCGGGCACATGCTGTCCGACGTGGTGGCGATGATCGGCACCTATGACATCGTGTTCGGAGAAGTCGACCGATGAAGGCGACCGGAAATTTCGAGAACGCCCGCAACGTCGACCCGATGGTCGTGCTCAGCGGCGATACGCGCGCGCACATCGACCACTGGCTGTCCAAGTTCCCGGAGGACCGCAAGCGGTCCGCGGTACTGCAGGGTCTGTTCGCTGCGCAGGAACAGAACAACGGCTGGTTGACCGACGAGCTGATCGCCGCCGTGGCGAAGTATCTGGATCTGCCGCCGGTGTGGGCCTACGAGGTCGCGACGTTCTACTCGATGTTCGAAACCGAGCAGGTCGGTCGCAACAACGTCGCGTTCTGCACCAACATCAGCTGCTGGCTCAACGGCGCCGAAGGGCTCGTCGCCCATGCCGAGAAGAAGCTGGGCTGCAAGCTCGGTGAATCCACCGCCGACGGTCGCGTCTACCTCAAGCGCGAGGAAGAGTGCGTCGCCGCGTGCTGCGGCGCGCCGGTGGTGGTCATCAACGGTCATTACCACGAGAAGCTCACGCCCGAGGGCGTTGACGAGCTGCTCGACGGTCTGAAGTAGGGCATCGCGCGGACATGGCACATCACCATCCCAAGTCTTCCGAAGGTTACGGGCCCGTCGGGCCTGCGCCGAAGGAACACCAGGCGGTCTACACCACGCTGCATTTCGACAAGCCGTGGTCCTACGAGAACTACCTCAAGACGGGTGGTTACAGCGCGCTGCGCCGGATCCTCGAAGAGAAGATCGCGCCCACCGACGTCATCGAGATGGTCAAGCAGTCCGGGCTGCGTGGTCGTGGCGGCGCGGGCTTCCCGACCGGCCTGAAGTGGAGCTTCATGCCCAAGGGCGAGATGCAGAAGTACATCCTCTGCAACTCGGACGAATCCGAGCCCGGTACCGCCAAGGATCGCGACATCCTGCGCTACAACCCGCACGCGGTCATCGAGGGCATGGCGATCGCCTGCTACGCGACCGGCGCGAGCGTGGCCTACAACTACCTGCGCGGCGAGTTCCACCACGAGCCCTTCGAGCATCTGGAAGAAGCCACCGCCGAGGCCTATGCCAACGGCTGGCTGGGCAAGAACGTGCTCGGCAGCGGCATCGACATCGACATCTATAACGCCCTCGGCGCCGGCGCCTACATCTGCGGCGAAGAGACCGCGTTGATGGAGTCGCTGGAAGGCAAGAAGGGCCAGCCGCGCTTCAAGCCGCCGTTCCCGGCGAACTTCGGCCTCTACGGCAAGCCGACGACGATCAACAACACCGAGACGTTCGCCTCGGTGCCGGCCATCGTGCGCAATGGCGCCGAGTGGTTCATGAATCTCGGCAAGCCCAACAACGGCGGCTGCAAGATCTTTTCGGTGTCCGGCCATGTCGTGAAGCCCGGCAACCACGAGATCCGCCTGGGGACGCCCTTCTCGGAGCTCCTCGAGATGTGCGGCGGCGTGCGCGAAGGCCGCAAGGTCAAGGGCGTGATCCCGGGTGGCTCCTCGATGCCGGTGCTGCCGGGCGAGACCATGATGGGCCTGACGATGGACTACGACGCGCTGCAGAAGGCCGGCTCCGGCCTGGGCTCGGGCGCGGTCATCGTGATGGACGACACCACCTGCATGGTGCGTGCCTGCCAGCGCATCGCACGCTTCTACTACAAGGAAAGCTGCGGCCAGTGCACGCCGTGCCGGGAGGGCACCGGCTGGATGTACCGCATGCTCACCCGTATCGCCGAGCACGCCGCGACCGTCGAGGACCTGCAGATGCTGCGGGCCGCGGCGGGCCAGATCGAGGGACACACCATCTGCGCATTCGGTGAAGCGGCCGCATGGCCGGTGCAGGGCTTCCTGCGCCACTTCTGGGACGAGTTCGAGTACGCGATCGTGAACAAGCGTTTCCTCGTCGACGATCAGCGCAACGGCACCGTCGTGCCGAAGGCGGTGGCCGCATGAGCGCCCAGCCGGTGAACCCGAACCTGCCGCCCGACCACGTCACCGTCTTCATCGACGGCGTCGAACTGGCCGCGCCCAAGGGGTCGATGATCATCCATGCCGCCGACAAGGCCGGCATTCCGATCCCGCGTTTCTGCTATCACGACAAGCTCGCGATCGCCGCGAACTGCCGCATGTGCCTGGTCGACACCGAAGTCGGCGGCCGTGGTGCGCCCAAGCCGTCGCCGGCCTGCGCCACCCCGGTGATGGACGGGCTGAAGGTCTTCACGCGCAACGAGAAGGCGCTCAAGGCCCAGCGCAACGTGATGGAGTTCCTGCTGATCAACCATCCGCTCGACTGCCCGATCTGCGATCAGGGCGGCGAGTGCGAACTGCAGGATCTCTCGCTGGGCTATGGCCGGTCCGTCAGCCGCTTCGCCGAGCGCAAGCGCGTCGTTGCCGACGAGGATCTCGGTCCGCTGGTCGCGACCGAGATGACCCGCTGCATCCAGTGCACGCGCTGCGTGCGCTTCACCGCGGAAATTGCCGGCACCTATGAGCTGGGCGGCATGCAGCGCGGTGAGAACCTGCAGATCGGCACCTACGACGGCAAGCCGCTGACGACCGAGCTTTCCGGCAACGTCATCGACGTCTGTCCGGTCGGCGCGCTGACCAACAAGGTCTATCGCTTCCGCGCACGTCCCTGGGAACTGCTTGCACGCGAGTCGATCGGTGGCCATGACGCGCTCGGCAGCAACACCTTCCTGCACGTGCGCCGCGGTGAAGTGATGCGCGTGGTGCCGCGTGAGAACGAAGCGGTCAACGAGTGCTGGATCTCCGATCGGGACCGGTATTCGCACCAGGGCCTGGCGGCTGAAGACCGCGCGGTGCGTCCGCTGGTCAAGGACGGCGGCGCATGGCGCGAAGCCTCGTGGGAAGAAGCCCTGACCCGCGCGGAGACCATCCTGCGCGACAACGCCGCCGACGAACTCGGCGTGCTGGTGCATCCGGCGACTTCGAACGAGGAGGGCGCTCTGCTGGTCCGCCTCGCCGAAGCGCTCGGTACCGGCAATCTCGATCACCGTATCGCCCAGCGCGACCTGTCCGACGGCGCCGTGGCCGATGCTTTCCCGATGCCCGTCGCTGAACTTGACCGGGCCGATGTGGTGCTGCTGGTCGGCACCAATCTGCGCCACGAGGTTCCGCTGCTGCACCACCGCGTGCGCCAGGCGTGGAAGCGCGGCGCCAAGGTGTACGTGGTCAATCCGGTCGATTTCGAGTTCACTTTCGACATCGCCGACAAGGCCATCGTGCCGCCGTCG
>Ga0233372_1000352_pt1 | contig 20925 bp, 25 predicted proteins | sample ElkDunMinimDraft_4_FD_191538 | JGI IMG/M metagenome (GOLD analysis project Ga0233372, IMG submission 191538) | Fecal eukaryotic communites from dung pellets of Tule Elk in California, USA - Elk Dung D8 | ecosystem: Host-associated > Mammals > Digestive system > Large intestine > Fecal | place... | reverse complement strand
CGCGCCAAGATGGTGCTGCCGGTCTTCCGCTCGGAGTTCGACGGGCCATCGATGGGGCTCCTCGGCTCCGTCGCGGTGAAGTACGGCACGCTCGAGAAGGAACCCGACCTGGACGCGCTCCTGCCATGACCCCGACGAGCTCCGCACCTCCGTCGACGGGAACGGCCCCGCCCCCGAGCCGTTCCCGTCGACGGGGGACCGCGGTCCCGTCGGGACTGCTCGGAGCCGCCGGCATCGCCGGCTTCCTCGTCACCTGGGAGCTCGTCGTCCGCTCGGGGCTCGTCGAGCCGCAGTACCTGCCCGCGGCGAGCACCGTGCTGGCCGAGCTGGCGTCGATCGCCACGACCGCCGCGTTCTGGGAGGCGGTCGGCTGGACGCTGCGTACCTGGGCGATCGGTCTCGCCGTGTCCGGCGCCGCGGCGATCGTCCTCGGGCTGGTGATCGGCAGCAGCCGCTTCCTGCGCAGGGCCACGCACTCGACCGTCGAGTTCCTCCGGCCGATCCCGTCCGTGGCGCTCATCCCGCTCGCCGTCCTGCTGTACGGCACGTCGATGCAGGCCACCCTGCTGCTCGTCGTGTACGCCGCGTTCTGGCAGGTGCTCATCCAGGTCTTGTACGGGGTCGGCGACGTCGATCCCGTCGCGGACGACACCGCCCGCAGCTACGGCCTCGGCTGGACCGCGAGGGTGCGCTACCTCGTGTGGCCCTCGGCGCTGCCGTACGTGATGACCGGCGTGCGCCTCGGCGCCGCGGTCGCCCTCATCCTCACGATCACCGGCGAGCTCGTGATCGGCGGCGGCGGAGTCGGCACGCAGATCGCTCTCGCCAAGAGCGGAGGTGCGGTGCCGGAGATGTACGCCCTGGTCGTCACGACCGGGCTGATCGGGGTCGCCATCAACCTGCTCGTCCGCGCGGTCGAGGGACGGGCGCTGCGCTGGCACGTCTCGGTGCGCAGGGAGGCGGTCGCATGACCTTCGTGAAGAAGGCCGCGTACGCAGTCGGGCTGCCCCTCGCGCTGATCGCGCTGTGGTGGGCCCTCTCGCACAACACCACGAACTTCTACGTCCCGACGCCGGACGAGCTCCTCACGGCCTTCGTCGACACGTGGATCGGGGAGCGGTTCCGCATCGACGTCCTCCCGAGCCTCGCGCGCTTCGCCGTCGGCACCGGGCTCGCGATCGTCCTGGGCATCGCCGCCGGGGTCTGGATCGGGTCGGTGCGCACGGTGCGCAGCCTGCTGGAGCCGATGCTGGAGTTCTTCCGCGCGATCCCGCCGCCGGTCCTCGTGCCGATCCTCATCCTGATCATCGGCGCCAACGACCGCATGAAGGTCATGGTCATCGTCGTCGGCGCTGTCTGGCCGGTACTGCTCAACACGATCGAGGGCGTCCGTTCCGTCGACTCGGTCCTTCTCGACACGGCCCGCACGTACGGGCTGCGCGGAGCGACCCGGCTGCGGACGGTGATCCTGCCGAGCGCCGCACCCCAGATCGCGGCCGGCGTACGCCAGTCGCTCGCGATCGGCCTGATCCTCATGGTCATCTCGGAGATGTTCGCGTCGTCGTCCGGTCTCGGCTTCACGATCGTCCTCTTCCAGAGGTCCTTCGCGATCCCCGAGATGTGGAGCGGCATCGTGCTGCTGGGCCTCATCGGTGTCGCGGTGTCGGTCCTCTTCCAGCTCTGCGAGCGCAGGATCCTGCATTGGTACTACGGCCAGAAGGAGGTGCAGCATGGCCGGTAACAGCGCCACCGTCGCGTCCGACGCCCACCAGGGCACCGACGCCCCCGTGACCCTGTCCGTCCGGGGGCTGCAGAAGATCTACTCGTCCGACACCGGTGACGTCGAGGCCGTCCGCGACCTCACGTTCGACCTGCGCCAGGGCGAGCTGGTCTGCCTCGTCGGCCCCTCCGGATGCGGCAAGACGACGCTGCTGCGCTGCATCGCCGGCCTGCTCGACCCCACCTCGGGCACCGTGGAGCTCGACGGCACGAAGGTCACCGCACCGCCGAAGAAGATGGCGGTCGTCTTCCAGGAGTACGGGCGCAGCCTGTTCGCGTGGATGACCGTGCGCCAGAACGTCGAGCTGCCGCTCAAGAACGCCGGCATGGGCAAGGCCGAGCGCAAGGCGGCGGTCGAGAAGGCCCTGCACGCCGTCGGTCTCGACCACGCCGCAGGCTCGTACCCGTGGCAGCTCTCGGGCGGCATGCAGCAGCGCGTCGCGATCGCGCGCGCCGTCGCGTACGAGCCCGAGGTGCTGCTGATGGACGAGCCGTTCGCCGCCGTCGACGCACAGACCCGCGCCGACCTCGAAGACCTCATCCGTACGGTGTGGAAGGAGCTCGGCGTCACGATCCTGTTCGTGACCCACGACATCGACGAGTCGGTCTACCTCGGCGAGCGGGTCCTGGTCCTGTCGAACTCGCCGACGATCGTCCAGGAGGACCTCACGATCGACCTGCCGGCCGAGCGCGACCAGCTGACCACGCGGTCGATGCCGCGCTTCACCGAGCTCCGGGCCCACGTGTACGAGCAGATCCAGAAGGCCAAGCGGGGCACAGGAGCCACCGCGTGACGCCGGGTCCGTCGAGCACCACCACCGTCCGCGACGCCACGTACGACGTGATGCGCCGCCAGGACATGACGACGATCTTCTCCAACCCCGGCTCCACCGAGGTGGCGTTCCTCGTCGACCTCCCCGACGACCTCGACTTCGTGCTCGCCCTGCACGAGGGATCGGTCGTCGGGATGGCGTCGGGCTGGGCGATCGCACGGCGCGAGCCCGCGTTCGTCCTCCTCCACACGACCGCGGGGCTGGGGAACGCCGTCGGCGCGATCGCGACCGCGCGGGTCAACCGTGCGCCGATGGTCATCGTGGTCGGGCAGCAGGACCGGCGCCACCTCGCCCTCGAGCCCTTCCTCGCCGGGCGGCTCGACGGGCTGGCCGGCGAGTACCCGCTCGACGTGCTGTCCCCCGTACGGGCGCAGGACGTGCCGTCGGCGGTCGAGCGCGCCGCGCACCGTGCCCGTACGGACCAGGGGCCCGTGCTCGTCATCGTCCCGATGGACGACTGGGAGGCACCGCACGACCCCGCCGACGTGTCCGCAGCACGAGAGGTGCAGGCCTCGCGGTCGGCGCCGGTCGACCTCGACCCGCTCGCGGCGCTGGTCGCGAGCAGCGGTCGCACGGCGATCCTGGCCGGGGCGGGCAACGACGACGCGGAGGGGTGGCGTTCGCTCACGTCCCTGGCCGAACGCCTCGGCGCCCCTGTGTGGCAGGAACCGTTCGGGGCGCGGGCCGGATTCCCTCAGGACCATCCGCTGTTCGCCGGGCACCTGCCGGCGGAACGGGCGCGCGCCCGTGAGGTGCTCGAGGGCATCGAGCTGCTCCTCGTCGTGGGGGCGGCGGCGATCCGCCAGTACCCGTACGCCGAAGGTCGGCTCGTGCCCGAGGGGACCCGCATCGCGGTGATCACCGCGGACCCGCAGGAGGCGTACCGCTCGCCTGCCGACCTTGCCGTCATCGCCACGCCGTCGGTGGTCGTCGCGGCACTCCTGAACCACCCGGTGCTGACCGCGGTCTCGGTCCCTCCTCACACGCAGGCGGTGTCCGCGCTCGCCTCTGGGCCGGTCACCGGGCACGCCGCGCACGTCGACCACCTGGTCGCGCACCACGACGCCCTCACCGCGACCGACGTGTTCCGTACCCTCGCCGACGTCCTTCCGCGTCACACCGTCCTCGTCGAGGAGTCACCGTCGTCCCGCGCGCTGCTGCAGGCGATGGTGCCCGCCCGCGAGCCGCTCGGCTTCGTGTCCGCGGCGATGGGCGGGCTCGGCTTTGCGATGCCCGCGTCGATCGGGCTCAAGATGGCCATGCCCGAGCGACCCGTCGTCGCGGTGATCGGCGACGGGTCGGCGATGTACGCGATCCAGTCGCTGTGGACCGCTGCCCGCGAGGACATCGGCGTGCTGTGCGTGGTGATGGCGAACGGCGGGTACGCCGTCATGGACAGGCTGGCCGAGCGGGTCGACGGCAAGCCGTCGTGGCCGTCGTTCCCCGAGCTGTCGGTGGGTCGGGTCGCCGAGGCCCTCGGCTGCCGGGTGGTCCGCGTCGAGGACCACACACGCCTGGAGTCGACGCTGGCCGCGGCCGCCGAGCGGCTCGACGAGCCCGGCGGCCCGCTCGTCGTCGAGGTCACCGTCGCGCAGGACACGCACTTCGCGCCCTAGTGCTGCTGCCGCCTCCGCGGCCCCCGAGCGAGCGCCCGCTCCGTTCCCGCCCCCGGGACGGGCGGGCGCTCTTGCGTCCGCAGGTCGTGGCGAGCGCCGAGCGTCTCGCGTGCGCTCAGTGCGTTCCGTCGCCCAGGTTGCGCAGCGCGACGGGTAGCCGCTCGCGGAGCGCCTCGACCGTGGTGCCGTACGTCTCGCGCACCGTCACGCCGTCCGCGCCGACGTCGAGCACCGCGTACTCCGTGTAGACCCGGCTGACACACGCCAGCGCGGTGACCGGGTACGTGAGGGCCTCGACGAGCTTGCTGGACCCGTCCTTGGCGAACAGCGTCATCATCACGAACACGTCCCTCGCACCGACGGCGAGGTCCATCGCGCCGCCGACGGCGGGGATCGCGTCCGGCGCACCGGTGTGCCAGTTGGCGAGATCGCCGTGCTGCGACACCTGGAACGCACCGAGCACGCAGACGTCGAGGTGGCCGCCGCGCATCATCGCGAAGGAGTCGGCGTGATGGAAGTACGAGGCCCCCGGAAGCTCCGTCACCGGGACCTTGCCGGCGTTCACCAGGTCCGGGTCGACGGCGTCGCCGAGCGCCCGCGGGCCCATGCCCAGCATGCCGTTCTCGGTGTGCAGGACGATGTGCTTCTCGTCCGGGAGGTGGTCGGCGACACGGGTGGGCTGACCGATCCCGAGGTTGACGTAGGCGCCCGCCGGGATGTCGCGGGCGACGGCCTGGGCCATCTCGTCGCGCGACAGGGGCTCGCGGTCGGGGTGCTCGACCGTCGCCGGCCGCGCGTCCGCCCTGACCGTCATGCGGACGATGCCTCGCGGGCGGCGACGCGCTGCTCGGCCCCGAGGGCGACGACCCGGTCGACGAAGATGCCCGGCGTCACCACCGCCTCGGGATCGATCTCCCCGGCCTCGACGACGTCGTCGACCTCGGCGATGGTGGTCGTGGCCGCGGTCGCCATGACCGGGCCGAAGTTGCGTGCCGTCTTGTGGAAGACGAGGTTGCCGAGGGTGTCCGCACGGCGTGCGGCGATCAGCGCGACGTCACCGCGCAACGGCGCCTCGAGGACGTAGCCGCGGCCGTCGATCGTGCGCGTCTCCTTGCCCTCCGCGAGCATCGTGCCGTACCCGGTCGGGGTGAAGAACCCACCGATCCCGGCGCCCGCGGCGCGCATCCGCTCCGCGAGATTGCCCTGCGGGACCACCTCCAGCTCGATCCTGCCGTCGCGGTAGAGCGCGTCGAAGACGTACGAGTCGGGCTGGCGAGGGAAAGAGCAGATCATCTTGCGGACCTGGCCTGCGGCGAGCAACGCGGCGAGGCCGGTGTCGCCGTTGCCGGCGTTGTTGCTCACGACGGTGAGATCACGCGCGCCGTGGCGCACGAGGGCGTCGACGAGCGTGAACGGCATGCCGGCCGTCCCGAACCCGCCGATGAGGACCGTCGAGCCGTCGGCGACGTCGGCGACGGCCGTCTCCGGGTCGACGACCTGCATCAGGACGCTGCCTCGTTCTCGAGGACGACCGCCAGGCCCTGGCCGACACCGATGCAGATCGCCGCGACGCCCCAGCGGCGGCGGGTCTCGCGCAGCACGGCCGCGAGGGTGCCGAGGATCCGGCCGCCGGACGCGCCGAGCGGGTGGCCCAGCGCGACCGCGCCTCCCCACTGGTTGACGAGGCCGGGATCGATGCCCCATCCGTCGATGCAGGCGAGGCTCTGCACGGCGAACGCCTCGTTGAGCTCGACCGCACCGACCTGGTCCCATCCGATGCCGGCCCGCGCGAGCGCCCGGTTCGCCGCCTCCACGGGCGCGTACCCGAACTCCTGCGGGTCGAGCGCCATCGTCCCGCGGCCGGCGATGCGCGCGACCGGGTCGCGACCGATGAGCTCGGCCCCGCGGGCGGAGCCGAGGAGGACGGCGGAGGCGCCGTCGTTCAACGGAGACGCGTTGCCTGCGGTGATCGTGCCGTCGGGCCGGAAGGCCGGCCGCAGCCTGGCGAGCGCCGCCTCCGAGGAGTCAGGGCGGATGCCCTCGTCGCGGGTGAGGTCAGTGCCGTCCACAGGGGTGACGAGGTCGTCGTAGTGGCCGGCCTCCCACGCAGCGTGCGCGCGCCGGTGCGAGGCGGCGGCGAAGGCGTCCTGGCGCTCACGCGAGATGCCGAAGCGCTCCTGGAGCTGCTCGTTGGACTCCCCGAGCGAGGTCGTCCACTCCTTCGGCATGCGCGGGTTGACCAGGCGCCAGCCGAGCGTGGTCGAGACGGCCTCGACGTTGCCCGCCGGGAACGCGCGGTCGGGTTTCGGCAGGACCCACGGCGCACGGCTCATCGACTCGACGCCGCCCGTCAGCACGACGTCGGCATCGCCGGTCTCGATAGCGCGGGAGGCGATGATCGCGGCGTCGAGGCTGGATCCGCAGAGGCGGTTGACGGTGGTTCCCGGGACGCTCGTCGGGAGACCGGCGAGAAGCGCCGCCATCCGGCCGACGTTGCGGTTGTCCTCACCGGCGCCGTTGGCGTTGCCCCACACGACGTCGTCGATGACAGCGGGGTCGAGCCCGGGCGAACGGTTCACGGTCGCCTCGATCACGGTGGCGGCGAGGTCGTCGGGACGGACGCCGGACAACGCTCCGCCGTACCGGCCGAACGGGGTCCGGACTGCGTCGAACAGGTACGCGGCCATCGCACTCCTCATGCCCTCAGGTGGTCGAGGTCGCGGCGTTCGTTCGTTGTGCGAACACCGGTACGTATCGTGAACAGGATATCACGATCCCGGATCCCCGTCGGCGAGCACGCGTTGCATCAGCGAGAGCGCGGAGTTGGCGACCGGCACCCCCGCGTACACGCCCGTGTGGAGGAACACCTCGGCGATCTCCTCGCGGCTCACGCCGTTGCGCAGGGCGGCGCGGACATGCATCGCCAGCTCGTCGTCGTGGCCCAGCGCAGCCAGGAGGGCGAGCGTGATCATGGAGCGGGCACGGCGGTCGAGCACGTCACGACCCCACACCTCGCCCCACGCGTACCGGGTGATGAGCTCCTGGAACGGACGGGTCAGGTCGTCGGCACGGGCGGTCGCGCGGTCGACGTGCGCGTCCCCCAGCACCGCCCGCCGCACGGCCATGCCCCGCTCGTACGCATCCTCCGCCTCCGCCCCGTCCCCGATTCGAAGGGTTCGGGCCGTTTCGGGGGGCGCAGAACCGGCCGCAACCCTTCGAATCGCGGACGCGACCTCGGCCGGGCACTCGATGGGCGCGAGATGCGCGGCGTCGGCGAGGACGAGGAGGCGACCGTGCGGGACGCCCTCGGCGATCTCCTCCAGGTCCGCAGGCGGGGTCGCGACGTCGTGGGCTCCCGCCACCGCGAGCACGGGTACGGAGATCCCGGCGAGCCGGTCGCGGACGTCGAACGCGGCGAGCGCGTCGCACACCTGCGCGTACCCCTCCGCGTCGGCGGCCTGCAGCACATGGAGCAGGGCCGCGCCTGCGGCCGGCTCCCGCTCGAGGAAGCCCTTGGCAAACCATCGTTGCGCCGAGCCGCTCACCATCGTCGGCGTACCCGACTCGCGCACGGTGGCCGCGCGTTCGCGCCACATCGACTCCTCACCGATCCTGGCGCCCGTGCACAGCAGCACCGCCGAGCGCAGCGTGTCCGGAGAGTCGAGCGCGATCTGGAGCCCGACGGCACCGCCGACGGAGTCACCCGCGTACGCGAACCCGACCTCGGCGTCACCGCGCGCGGCGCAGACCCCGCCCGCGAACGCCAGCACCCCCTCCGCGAGCTCGGCCATCGTGAACGCGTCCCCGACCGGCGCACCGTCGTGTCCTGGGAGGTTCCAGCCGACCACGTGGAAGTCGCGGCTGAGCTCAGCGGCCACGGGGGACCACAACGTCGTCGCGGACGTGCCCAACGACGGGCCGACGAGCAGCAGCGGGAGCGCGGCGTCTCCGGAGAGCTCGACGCCGACGATGCGGGGGGTGGTCATGCAGACTCCAGGTAGGTCCGGGCGCGGGTCAGCGCGGCGTCGATGAGCAACGGTGTGGCGCCGAGGTAAGACGGAGGAGCCGCCTCTGCCGTCCCGCGGGTCTCGGCGAGCACGCGCCGCATGGTCTCGCGCTCGGAGAGGACCCCGCTGCCGGCGGAATCGAGGTTGAGACGCATGCGGTCGTGGTCGACGCGCAGGCCCGCGAGCAGCTCGGAGGCCTGCGACGCGGCGACGACCGTGCGACGCGCCAGCGTACGGAGGGTGTCCCACTCGGCGTGCCAGGCGCCGTCCGGACGCTGGTCGACCGCCAGCGCGGCAGCCGTGTGGAGCGTCGCGCCGAGGGCGGGAGCGGCGATCGCCGCACGGCGGATGAGGACGGACAGGACCGGGTTCTGCTTCTGCGGCATCGTCGACGAGCCACCTCGCCCGTCGGCAACCGGCTCGGCGAGCTCCCCGACCTCCGGGCGGCACAGCAGGACGACGTCCGTGGCGAGGTGCCCCCAAGCGTCGGTGCAGGTCACGAGGGCGTCCCCGAGCCGGGTGATCGGGGTCCGGCGCACGTGCCACGGCAGCGCGTCGGCGAGACCGAGCTCCTCGGCGGTCCTGCGCACCAGCCGGACGGAAGCCGCCTCGGGATCGTCGACCCCTCGCAGGCGCGCCAGCTCGGTGCTCGCGGCGAGCGTGCCGGCGGCACCACCGAGCTGCGCCGGCAGGCCCGCACGGACGCGCGTCACCTCCTCGGCCGCCTCCAGCAGGCCTTCCAGCCAGGTCGCTGCCACGAGGCCGAAGGTCGTCGGGACGGCGTGCTGGGTCAACGTCCGCCCGACCATCACCGAGTCCCGGTGGGCCCCGGCAAGCCGTACGAGCGACTCGAGCTGGCGGCGGAGCTCCGACGCCACCCGGTCGAGCGCCTCGCGGACGCACAGCACGAGCGCGGTGTCGAGCACGTCCTGGCTCGTGAGGCCGCGGTGCAGCCACGACGCGGCGGCGGGGTCGCTGACGCGGTCGCGCAGGAGACCGACCAGCGCCAGGACGGGATTCCCGCCGCCCTCGGCGGCCAGGGCGACCTCCTCCACGTCATCACCGTCCACCAGCCTCAACAGGTCGGCGGTCGCGGGAGCGATCCCCTCGGCGGCCAGTGCGTCGAGCCACGCCTGCTCGACGTGGACCATCGCCGTAAGGAGCGCCGCGTCGCTCACGAGCGCACCGGCCCGCTCGTCACCGGGCCAGAGAAGGTGCGCCATACGGTCAGTGTCCCGGAAAACGCAGGAAGACGGTCTCGTCCTCGCCCTGGAGCCGGATGTCGAAGCACAGCCCTTGCTCGTCGCGTGTCGCGACCAGCGTGCCGCGACGGGACTCGGGGACGGACCTGAGCAACGCGTCCGCGGCCAGCGCGTCGACGTCGTCGGGCAGGTACGCCCGCGTGAACAGGCGGTTGAGCAGTCCCCGCGCGAACACGGTGACCGCGAAGAACGCCGCGGCACCCTCCTCGGTCGGGCCGGGCGTCAGGGTGGAGAACCCGTACGTCCCGTCGCGGGCGGTCGAGGCGCGACCGAAGCCGGTGAAGGTCCACCCGTCACGTCGCAGCGAGCCCGGCTGCTGCACGACGGAGCCGTCCGGGTCCGCCTGCCAGATCTCGATGAGGGCGTCCGGGATCGGCGTTCCCGCCCCGTCGTACACCGTGCCGCGCAGCCGGATCGCGCCGGCGCTGCCCGGCGCGACCAGGTCGCGGTCGCCGTCGTACGGGAGGGCGTAGTGGAAAAAGGGTCCGACGGTCTGGCCCGGCGTGGGGGGCAGCGTGGGGGGCAGTGTCGTCATGCGTCGTCGCCCTCTTCCTCCATGTGGGTGCGCTGGCTGCCGGTGAGGACGATGTCCCACCGGTAGCCCGTCGCCCACTCGTGCGACGTCAGCTCGTGGTCGTACGCCGCGACGAGCCGCTCGCGAGCCTTTGCGTCGGTGATCGACTGGTAGATGGGGTCGAGGGCGAAGAGCGGGTCGCCGGGGAAGTACATCTGCGTGACCATCCGCTGCGTGAAGTCCGTGCCGAACAGGGAGAAGTGGATGTGCGCCGGCCGCCAGGCGTTGTGGTGGTTCTTCCACGGGTAGGGGCCGGGCTTGATCGTCTGGAAGCGGTAGCTGCCGTCGGCGTCGGTGAGGCAGCGTCCGACGCCCGTGAAGTTCGGGTCGAGCGGCGCGGGGTGCTGGTCACGCTTGTGCACGTACCGTCCACCGGCGTTGGCCTGCCAGATCTCGACGAGCTGGTGCCGTACGGGACGTCCCTCCCCGTCGAGGACGCGGCCCGCGACGACCATCCGCTCCCCGATCGGCTCGCCGCCGTGCTGGATCGTGAGGTCCGCCTCGAGCGGGTCGACGTCGCGGTGACCGAAGCACGGCGCCCAGCGCTCGATCGTCTCCGGATCCGCATGGTGGAGGTCCTTCGTGGGGTGGCGCAGAAGACTGCTGCGGTAGGGCGGGTAGTCCAGCCGAGGCTGCGTCTCCTCGATGCCGGCACGCTGGTAGACCGTCTCGGCGGCAGCGATCTCCATGCTGATGTCAGCTTGGCTCGCCAGCGCGCCGCCGTGGCTGGGGGCGGGTGTGGTCATGCCTGAACGCTAGGTGACGGCGGTCACGTCAGCGAGGCTAAAATTCCGCTCAGCGGAAGGAGTGTGATGGCCGGCAACACGTCGAGCCCGGGCGCCTCGGTGACGTCGAGGGTGCTCGGACTGCTCGCGGCGTTCGACACCGAGCACCGACGGCTGACGTTGACCGAGCTCGCCGCCCGCGCAGCGCTCCCGCTCCCGACGGCGCACCGGCTGGCGGGCGAGCTCACCGCCGCAGGCGCGCTGTCGCGGTGCCCCGACGGCCGGTACGTGGTCGGCCGCCTGATCTGGGACGTCGGACTGCTCGCGCCCGTGGAGACGGGCCTTCGGCAGGTGGCGGAGCCCTTCCTCCACGACGTGTACGCGGCGACCCGGGCGACGGTCCATCTGGCGGTACGCGACGGGGACGCCGCGCTCTACCTCGAGCGGATGCGCGGACGCACCTCCGTGCCGGTCGTCAGCAGCATCGGCTCCACGTTGCCGCTGCACGCCACGGGCGTCGGCAAGGTGCTGCTCGCGCACGCGCCGGAGGACGTACGGGCGCGCGTCCTGGGGTCGCTCGTACGGGTGACGCGCTACACGATCACCCAGCCGGGCCTGCTGGACGAGCAGCTGGTCCGGATCCGGCGCGACGGGTATGCGACGACGTACGAGGAGATGTCGCTCGGCGCGTGCTCCGTGGCCGTGCCGATCCGGCGGGCGGACGAGGTGGTCGCGGCGATCGGCATCGTCGTCGCGAACCTCAAGCGCGACCGTGCTCGCCTCGTCACCGCGCTCGAGGTCGCGGCGCAGGGCATCGGCCGCCAGCTCTGACGCCCGCCGTGCTCCTCCGGGCCCCCGGCGCTGCGCCCGCGGTGGCGCGGCGGCTTCCTCCCGTGGTTTGCCACGCCAGCGTGGCGGCTTCCGCTTGGCGCGGCTCGTCCGCCGCGCCAACCACGGTCTCCCACGCCAGCGCAGCAAACTCCGCCCAGCCGGGAGGCGTGCTCCGCCCCTCCCGCGGTTTGCCACGCCAGCGCAGCAAACTCCGCCCAGCCGGAAGGCGTGGCCCGCCGCGCCAACCACGGTTCCCACGCCAGCGCGGCAAGTTCCGCCCAGCGGAAGGGCCGGTTGGCGGTACGAGGGGCGGCACGGTCCAATGACGCCATGACCGCCGAGACCCTCCACACGGACGTCGCCATCATCGGCGCCGGACCGGCCGGCCTCCTCCTGTCGCACCTGCTCGCAGCGCAGGGCGTCGAGTCCGTCGTCGTCGAGAACCGCAGCCGCGAGTACGTCGGCGCGCGCATCCGCGCCGGGATCCTCGAGCAGAGCAGCGTCGACCTCCTCACCGACGTCGGCCTCGGCGAACGGCTCGCGCGCGAGGGCGACCAGCACCGAGGGATCCATCTCCAGTTCCCGCAGGAGCGTCACCACCTCGACTTCGTCGACCTGATCGGCCGCAGCGTGTGGGTGTACGGCCAGACCGAGGTCACGGCGGACCTCGTGGCGGCACGCGACGCCGACGAGCAGCGGTTCTTCTACTCGATCTCCGACACCCGCCTCCACGACGTCGACTCCGACCGCCCGTCCGTGACCTTCACCGACGCCGACGGTGCGCCGTACCGCCTCACCGCGGACGCGATCGCGGGCTGCGACGGCTCCTTCGGACCGAGCCGCTCGGCGATCCCGGGCGGCGCGACGTGGGAGAAGACCTACCCGTACGCGTGGTTCGGCATTCTCGCCGACGTCGCGCCCTCGACAGACGAGCTGATCTACGCGTGGCACCCGAACGGCTTCGCGCTGCACTCGATGCGCTCGGACACGGTCAGCCGCCTCTACCTCCAGGTGGAGCCCGGCACGGATCCGGCGTCGTGGTCCGACGACCGGATCTGGGACGAGCTCGCGACCCGGCTCGGACACGGCCAGGACGGCTGGGAGCTGACTGCCGGGCCGATCACGGACAAGAGCGTGCTTCCGATGCGCTCGTACGTGCACGCGCCGATGCAGCGCGGACGGCTGTTCCTCGCCGGCGACGCAGCGCACATCGTGCCCCCGACCGGCGCGAAGGGGCTCAACCTCGCGATCGCGGACGTCGCCCTGCTCGCACCGGCGCTCGGCGACCTGGTCCGGAAGAACGACGCCCGTCTCGCCGACGCCTACTCGGAGACGGCGTTGCGACGCGTCTGGAGGTGCACGCACTTCTCGTGGTGGATGACGACGATGCTGCACCGCAGCGGAGACCCTTTCGAGGAGCAGCTCCAGCTCTCGCAGCTGCGCTGGGTCACCTCGTCGGAGGCCGGCGCGACCGGGCTCGCGGAGAACTACGCCGGGCTGCCGTTCGAGGTCTGACGTGGACCGTCACGCCTTCATCGCGTCGGCCGGCGTGTCTCCCTCGAGGAACCGTGGCCCTGGCCCGAGCCGGGCGGCGCGGTCGCCAGGGTTGTAGAGCGCGCACCGCTGCAACGACAGGCAGCCGCAGCCGATGCAGGAGTCCAGCTCGTCGCGCAGCCGCTCGAGCTCCGCGATGCGGGCGTCGAGGCGCGGCCGCCACGTCCGCGACAGCCGGGACCAGTCCTTCTTCGTGGGCGTGCGGCCCTCCGGCAGCGTGGCGAGGGCGTCGCGGATCTCCTCCAGGGTGAGCCCCACCCGCGAGGCCGTGCGGACGAACGCGACCCGTCGCAGCGTGCTGCGGGCGTACCGGCGCTGGTTGCCGGTGGTCCGCTCGGACGCGATGAGGCCGAGCGACTCGTAGTAGCGCAGCCCCGACGCAGCGACGCCGCTGCGCTGCGAGAGCTCGCCGATCGTGAGGTGCGGCTCGGAGGTCACGATTGCTCCTCGGGACTCGCGGGGTCGGACTTGATCTCAAGTCGACTTGAACTTGCACGATACCCGCATGCCTACGACGACCGTTCCGCCACCCGTTCTCACGCTGCTCTCGCGGGTCACCGGCGACGAGAAGCACGACCCCAGCGCACACTCCACCCTCGATGTCGTCTGGGTGCTGTACGACCAGGTGCTCGACGTGGCACCCGACCGCGTCGACCACCCGGACCGCGACCGCTTCCTCCTGTCGAAGGGACACGGCCCCGCCTCGACGTACGCGGTGCTCGCCGCCAAGGGGTACTTCCCCGCTACCTGGCTCGACGACGTGGCCGCCTGGGACTCCCGCCTCGGCCACCACCCCGACCGCACGCTCGTGCCCGGGATCGAGATCGGCAGCGGCTCGCTCGGCCACGGCCTCCCGTTGGCCGTCGGCACCGCGCTCGGTCTCCGCCTCCAGGGTCGGACCGCCCGCGTGGTCGTGCTCGTGGGCGACGCCGAGCTCGACGAGGGGAGCAACGCCGAGGCGATCGCGGTCGCCGGACGGTTCGCGCTCGACCGCCTGACGTGCGTCGTCGTGGACAACCGCTCGGACAACCTGGGCTGGCCCGGAGGGATCGCCGCCCGCTTCGCCCTGGAGGGGTGGGCCACGACCGACGTCGCCGCTCACGACCACGTCGCGCTCCGTGACGCCCTGCGCCACACCGACTCGTCGCGGCCGAGCGTCGTCGTCGCCCGCACCGTCGCCGAGGAGGCTGCCGCATGAGCCGCCCCACGATGCGCGAGCGGTTCTACGCCGAGCTCGGTCCGCTGCTCGACGCCGAGCCCCGTACGGCCGTGGTGCTGGCCGTCATCGGCGCCAGCAGCGTGCGGGAGGTCAGCGCACGCCATCCGGAACGGGTCATCGACATCGGGATCCGGGAGCAGGCGATGGTCGGCGTCGCCGGCGGCCTCGCACTGACCGGCATCCGGCCGATCGTCCACACGTACGCGCCGTTCCTCGTCGAGCGGGCGTACGAGCAGGTCAAGCTCGACCTCGGCCACCAGGACGTCGGTGCGGTCCTCGTGAGCGCCGGCGCCTCGTACGACGCGAGCACGGCCGGGCGCACCCACCAGGCGCCTGCGGACGTCACGCTGATGTCGGCGCTCCCCGGCTGGACCGTCCACGTCCCCGGCCATGCCGACGAGCTGGCGCGGATGCTGCACCGAGCCGGACGTACCGACGACCGCGTGTACATCCGCACGTCCGGGCAGCAGAATGCCCACGCTCACCCGGTCGACGGCCTGCTCCACGTCGTACGGGGCGGCGCGCACACCCGACCGCTCGTCGTCGCCGTCGGTCCGATCCTCGACACGGTCGTCGAGGCGACCCGCGACCTCGACGTCCGCGTCGCGTACACGTCCACGCCGCACCCCCTCGACACCCGAGGCCTGCGGACGCTCGCCGGGCCGACGCCGGTGGTGGCCGTCGTCGAGCCGTACCTCGAGGGCACCAGCGCCCCGGCGGTCGCCGGTGCGCTCGCCGACCGCCCCAGCCGGGTCGCGTACGTGGGAGTGCCTCGCGGTGCGGAGCTCCGCCGGTACGGCACGCCCAAGGACCACGCCGCAGCCCATGGCCTGGATGCTGCGGGGATCCACGCTCGACTGAAGGAGGTCGTCGGATGACTGCGGTGGCCCGGGCGGTGATCGACGCCCCGCCCGTCCCGTGCCGCGAGCTGGGGCCGGACCTGTGGTTCGCCGAGCACGCGGACGACGTCGAGCGCGCGAAGGCGCTGTGCCTGCAGTGCCCGATCCGCGACCTCTGCCTCACGGCGGCGATCGAGCGACGGGAGCCGTGGGGCGTGTGGGGCGGCGAGGTCTTCGTCAAGGGTGCGCCCGTCGCCCGCAAGCGCGGACGCGGACGACCCCGCGTCCAGGCGGTCCCGCCGCAGGAGGTGGCACCGGAAGTGGTCGCACCGGAATTGGAGTGCGAGGACTCCGAGCCCTGCGCCGCGTGAGCGCCGTCGTCGGCGCGACGGCTCAGGCGTCGCGCCGCGCGGCGTCCGTGCCGAACCCGTCGAGCTCCTTCCGGTCCTCCAGCGGCAGGAGCTCCTCGAACAGCGTGATCTGGAGTCCCGCCGGGGCGTCGAGGCGCGAGTTGAGCGAGCGCCACGGCGTCTCTCGCGGGGACGCGACCAGGGTCGCCCCGGCCTCGACGAGCCGCTCCGTACGCGCCTCACCGTCGCGTACCTCGAACGCGACCCGCAGCCGGGGCGACGTGGGGTGCCCGACCTCGACCTCGTCGATCATGCGGCGCTGGGCGGGGTTCGCGAGCTCGAGAGTGGCCCGGCCGGCCTCGAGGATGGTGACGCGCGCGTCACCCTCACCCTCGAACGCCGCCTGCTCGGGCAGGCCGAGGACGTCGCGGTAGAAGCGGACCGCCTGCTCGTAGTCGTCCGCCTCGACGACCAGGCGGAGCTGGAGGACCGGGTTGTCGGTGTCGTTCTCGCTCATGCCCGCAGGCTAGAACTTGACACCAGTGTGAAGGTCAAGCCGTTTCCGCCGGGCGCTCAGGACAGGACGGACGCCGGCGCCATCCCGGCCTCGACCATCGCCCGGTTCATCGCGTCACGCATCGCCTGCACGGCCGAGAGCGGACGGAGCATCACCGTGAGCTCCTCGACGAGGCCGTCGTCTCCGAGGTGCAGCATGTCGATGCCGTGGACCGCCAAGCCGTCGACGGTCGCCCGGAAGACCAGGATCTCCGCCGGCACCGCGTCACCCTCGTCCGCGCGTGACCCCGAGCCGTCGAGCTCGCCGACGTAGCGGAAGTCCTCGAAGACGACCATGACGAGCGACAGCACCTGCTTCACGACCTCGCGTCCCCGGAACGGCGAGAACTTCACCGGGCTGTGGAACGTGACGTCGGGCGCGAGCACCTCGTCGAACGCGTCGAGGTCGCGGGCCTCGACAGCTGCACGGAACCGCTCTGCGGCGTTCGGCACGACGACCATCTCCTGGGGGTTCGGCAAGGGGAGTGACCCGGACGGTACGCGGCCGTCCGGCGCAGGCGCAAGCGGTCAGTCGTCGGTGTTGAGGAACGCGCGGTGCGCCGACAGGAGGTCCAGCTCGGGACGCCCGGCGACGAACTGCTCGATGCGGTCCAGGACCTCGATGACGTGCGCGTTGTCGCCCGAGACGACCGCGACACCGATCGCGGCACGCCGGTACAGGTCCTGGTTGCCGGTCTCGGCCACCGTCACCTCGAACGTACGACGAAGGTCGGCGACCAGCGGGCGTACGACAGCGCGCTTCTCCTTCAGCGTGTGGACGTCACCGAGCAGCAGGTCGAGCTCGACGGTGCCGACCCACATGCTCAGGCGTCGTCGGAGAGGCTGGAGTCGAGGACGTTGCGGGCACCCGGCGACGCGTCGTCGCTGTCGGGCTGGACCACGATGACCGTCGCCTGTGCGTGGCGGACGACCTGCTCGCTGACCGAACCGAGCACGAGACCCTTGAACCCGCCGAGGCCGCGTCGACCGACGACCACGGTCGAGGCCTTCTCGGACGCCTCGATGAGCCGCTGGGCGGGCTTGCCGTGGACGGCGCACGTACGGACGTCCACGCCGGCGTACTCGGCACGCAGCGGCGCGATGTCCTCGTCGAGCCGCTCGACCACCGCGCCGGCGAAGTCCTCGAGGGGCGGCATGTAGCCGGGCTCCCACGTCTTGGGACGCGGCGCGGTCGTGAGGACCCACGCACGGACCACCGTGACGGGCTGGGCGGTGAGCCGGCCGTACTCCAGTGCCCAGCTCACGGCCTGGTCGGAGAAGTCCGAACCGTCATGGCCGACGAGGATGCCGCCGTCGAAGTCGATCTCCTTGATGGTCATGCCTCAAACTATCTCGCGGCGCTCCAGATCCGTCAGCCGGACTCCTGGCGCCACCTCCCGCTCGCCCACCGGTACGAAGCCGTACCGGGCGTAAAGCGCCAGAGCCGGTGCGTTCGCGCTGCCCGTCGAGACGATGGTGCGGTCGGTAGGACGCCATGCGGCCAGGGACTCCAGCAGGAGCGACGCGACGCCACGGCGGTGCGCGGCGGGGTCCACGACGAGGCGAAACACGTCGACCGTGCCGTCCTCGAGCACGTCCCACGACACCACGCCGACCAGTCGGCCGTCCTCGTACGCGCCGAGGAACGTCTCGTCGCTGGCCCGCAGCTCGTCGAGGGTCTCGTGCAGCATCGGCAGCTCGGGGAAGCCGATCAGCTCCGCCTCGACCGCGTACGCCGCGCGCTGCACCGCGAGCACCTCGCGGGCGGCGCTCTCGTCGGAGACGTCCACCAGCAGGACTTCGAGGTCATCCACGCCGTCACCCTAGGCGAGCGGTCCGCTCCTGCGCCGCCGCGGCCAGCTCGAGCAGCGCCCGGCGATCGTGCGTGTTGCCGGCCAGTACGGCCGCAGCCTCGAACTCCGCCGCGGCCTCGTCGTCGCGCCCCAGACGGACGAGAAGGTCCGCCCGCACGCTGGGGAGCAGGTGGTACGCCTTGAGTCGCGGGTCCCGACGCAACGGCTCGAGGAGTGCCAGCCCTTCGGCGGGTCCGTACGCACGACTGACCGCGACGGCACGGTTGAGCTCGACCACGGGCGACGGGTTGAGCGCGGCGAGGCCGTCGTACAGCGCGACGATCCGCTCCCAGTCGGTCTCCTCCGGCGTCGCGGCTCGAGCGTGACAGGCGGCGATCGCGGCCTGGAGCGTGTACGGACCGAGCGGGCGACCGAGCGTGACGGCCCGGTCGAGGGCGCGGAGCCCGTGCCGGATCAGCGTGCGGTCCCAGCGCGTGCGGTCCTGGTCGTCGAGCAGGACCGGATCCCCGTGCGCGTCGGTGCGCGCGGCGAACCGGGAGGCCTGGATCTCCATCAGCGCGACGAGCCCGTACGGCTCCGGTTCGCGGGGCAGCAGCGCGGTGAGCACCCGCGCCTGCCGCATCGCCTCACCACACAGGTCGTCGCGGATCAGCCGGTCCCCGGAGCTCGCGGAGTAGCCCTCGTTGAAGATCAGGTAGAGCACCTCGAGCACCGCGGAGAGACGGTCCGGGAGCTCCTGCGCAGACGGCACCTCGAACGGCACCCGTGCTTCGGAGAGCGTCCGCTTGGCCCGCGACACCCGCTGTCCGACCGTCGCCGACGGGACGAGGAACGCCCGCGCGATCTCGTCGGTCGCGAGGCCACCGAGCATCCGCAGCGTGAGGGCGACCTGCGCATCGCGGGCGAGGACAGGGTGGCACGCGACGAAGACCAGACGCAGCACGTCATCACCCACAGGGTCCTCGACGACCGACTCCGGGTCAGGTGTCGCGGTGCGGCGCCGCTCGTCGAGCTCAGGCGCCAGGACGGCGTACTTCTCGCGCCCCTTCTGCTCGCGACGCACCTTGTCGACCGCCAGGTTGCGCGCGACCTTCGTCAGCCAGGCTCCGGGGTTGTCCGGCACGCCTTCGCGCGGCCACTTCTCGAGCGCGATGACGAGCGCGTCCTGTGCAAGGTCCTCGGCGTACCCGATGTCGTGGACCACGCGGACGAGCCCGGCGACGACGCGCGCCGACTCGATCCTCCAGATCGCGTCGATCGTCCGACCGACGTCGCCAGGCATCCGCTGTGCTCCTGCCGCGCGTCCCTCAGGACCCGTGCTGCTGCTGGACCTGCTCGCGGAGCTTGTCGTCGCGCTGCCTCAGCTCCGGCGTGTACTCCGCGCCGAAGTCCTCGGCCTCGAAGATCGGCCGCAGCTCCACCTGACCCGGCTCGGTGGGATGGTGCGGGATCCGCTTCGCCCACTCGACAGCCTCCTCGAAGGACTTGACCTCCCAGATCCAGTAGCCGGCCAGCAGCTCCTTGCTCTCGGTGAACGGCCCGTCGACGACCCGCGGCTCGCCGTTGCCGAAGACCACCCGAGCGCCCTCGTCGCTGTTCTTGAGCCCGTCACCGTCCAGCATGATGCCGGCCTTGACGAGCTCCTCGTTGTACGCGCCCATCGCCGCCAGCATCTCGGTGGAAGGCATCTGAGCCTGCGCCTCCCACTCCGGCGTGGACTGCATCATGACCATGACTCGCATGTCGCTCTCCTTGTCGATCGAGCCCGTTCCGACCCTAGTGCCGAAGCGGCTTCTCACCCTTGCGCCGAACGAGCCACCGGGCTTTCGACACGGGTCACGAACTTTCTCGTACGACCTCGTCCGACCGGGGCGCCGCGAGCGCTTCGAGCTGGTCGGCGAGCTCCTCGGGACGGCTGAGCGCGACCAGGTGGCCCCCGGGCACCTCGTACGGGGTGAGGCCGAGCCGCTCCTGCGCCACACGCCGCTGGAACGCGATCGGGAAGAACCGGTCGTCCGTGCCGGCGACGACGACGGTCGGCACGTCGGGCCACGCCCGCGCGGGCCACGGCTCGGCGAACGACCGCTCGGAGGGCTCACGGTCCTCGCCGGCGAGGATCTCGGCAGCGAGCTCCGCGGGGACGTCGTGGAAGAAGTCGCGGGCGACGTCGAACCCCTCCCACCCCGCCTCGCGTCGTGCCTCGGAGCTCCCGGTCGCGGACCACCACTCGCCTGCGGTCTCGCCGGGCGCGGGGATCATCGGGTTGAGGAGCACGAGCTGCGTGACCGGGATGCGTTCGCACACCAGCGGGCCGATGAACGCCCCCATCGACTGGGCGACCACGACCGGCGGGTCGTCGTACGGGGCCACACGCTCCGCAGCCGCCGCAACGACGACCTGGACGTGGTCCTCGATGCCCGTCGACTCGTCGTGCTGCGGCACGTCGACCGGGATCGCGGTGTGCCCGCGGCGTTCGAGCGCGGGGACGAGGCGGGACCAGTAGCCGGGGTGCCCGCCGGCTCCGGGGATGAGGACGAAGGTGGTCATGCAGGCTCGACTCGGGGCGGCTCGCGAACTCATCGGGCCCAGGTCACGGGAGCGAGACCCGCGCCTGGTTGCCGCCGGGATCACAGCCCTTCCCGTTCGGGTAGGTGGCCTGCGGAGTCACCCGTGCGACGTCGCGACGGAGGTCGGTGCCGTCACGCCGCTGCACGACAGTCGTCACCTCGACCTCCTCGAGAGGCAGCGCTGAGACCTCGACGAAGCCCTGCATCGTCCCGTCCGGGGTCATGACGGCACTGCAGGAGGAGTCCGGGCCGACTCCGTCGCAGCCCTGGTCGACGGCCGCCTGCCCAGGGGTGAGCGCCGACAGCGTCTCCACGCATCGGCCGTCCCAGCAGACGCTGGTCCGTACCGCGTTCGCCTCCCGCGCGAGCGGCGGCTCGACAGAGACCACGATCCCGGCGG
>Ga0233372_1000347_pt1 | contig 21109 bp, 13 predicted proteins | sample ElkDunMinimDraft_4_FD_191538 | JGI IMG/M metagenome (GOLD analysis project Ga0233372, IMG submission 191538) | Fecal eukaryotic communites from dung pellets of Tule Elk in California, USA - Elk Dung D8 | ecosystem: Host-associated > Mammals > Digestive system > Large intestine > Fecal | place... | reverse complement strand
GCGCGATTCAGGTATTTGTTCGCTCTTAATTCCTCCGGAGATTTTTTTTAGTTACCATAATTTTGAATTTTTAAAACCTTAAATATAAGGTTTTTAACTAAAAAGCTACCGGAGGTTTAGTTCAACATCGTATTGGCAAAATGGCGGGATAAGAGAGAAATTGAAAGTTTCTCCTTTTTTTATCGCAACACCCTTTTATATTTCCTTTTTTCATAAATTTAGAAAATAATAAAAGGCTGTTGCTTAGCTTAGTGCAAGATTGAAAGTTCTGGCTTTCTAATCCGCCACTATCGCCAATACGCGGCCCGTTATGGGCAATTTTAACCAAGAATAACAAATGCATACAGATTTGCCACTAAATGATAGTTCAGTAGATAAACTAGGAAGAAATCCTTTTGCAAATGAAATTGCATCAGGCTTGGTTAACTCATTTAAAGATAATAACGAAAGTATTGTACTCGGTATTAATGGAACTTGGGGTTCTGGAAAGTCAACATTGTTGAATTTTATAATAAATGAAGTTGAATCGCTTTCAAAAATTAATAAACAAGAAATAATCGTTTTAAGATTCAATCCTTGGATGTTCTCTGGGCAAAAAGAATTACAAACAGTTTTTTTGAGGGAGCTAATTTTGAAACTTAAAAATAACTCTGAAAAACTGAAAAATGCTTCAAAGAAAATTGCTGAATTTTTAGAATATTTAAATTGTGTTAATTATGTACATTCTGGAGCTGGTGAAGTATTAAATTCATTAAAAAATATATTTAAAAAAGCTAGTAGTGAAAAAGAACTTGTTGAACTAAAAAAAGAAATCGACGATATATTAATTGAATCAAAAGTCAAATTGTATATTACAATTGATGATATTGATAGATTAACGCCTACTGAAATTACTGATATTTTTCAATTAATTAAATTAAATGGAAATTTTGCAAATACTATTTTTATTCTAGCTTATGATCAGAATGTTGTGGAATTAGCATTAGAGCAAAAATTTGGGCAAAATGGAAAGAAGTATATTGAAAAAATTGTTCAAGTTGATTATACATTACCCAATATTTCCAAAAAAGACATTTCAAGATTATTTATAGATAATTTAAATCAACTATTTAATGTAGATGATATTAAGAATAAAGTATTAGAATTAAATGAATCAATAAAAGATGAATTGTTTGTCGAATTCTTTCATTCTCTAAGGGATATCTATAGATATAATAATAGTATAAAACTTCGTTTGCCATCCATATTTAATGAGTTAAATATATTGGATTTTTTAACAATTGAAGCACTTAGGATTTTCGATCAAAAAGTATATAATTTTATTGTAGATAATAAAGAAAATTTAGTTTACAGAAGTAATAATGACTATAATAATTTTGGTTTTCTCTCAAATAATGATGCAAAATCTACAGATCAATTTATTGAAAAGTTAGAATTTAACGATTTAATAAAAAGAATTTTAAAGAGATTATTTATTGTAGAATCATCATATAACTTTAACAATGAAACGCCAGATGATTTAATTAGAGGTAAAAGAGTTGCTAATGAAAATTATTTTGATAGATATTTTAATCTTCAATTATCTAATTTTGATATTCAAGAATACATATTTGATAATTTTATAAATACTAACTCCAAAGATGAAAACGAGCATATTTTAATACAAATTCAAGAAAAAGAAAAATTATTACAATTCCTAAATTGGGTTAAAATAAAAAGTAAGGGTTGTAGTATTGAAACTTACCAAAGATTAATTGAATCAATTTTACATTTTTCAAAAAATTTGGGATATGTAAAAGGAAGGTTTTGGGGAATTGGCTCTGATTTAATGACAATATTTCACTATGTCTCAGAAATGCTTGTACATATAGATGATATTGAAGTCAGAAGAAATATAATCTTGAACCATATGGAAAGCAATAATTATTTTTCTGCTTTCTTTTTGGGAGATAGAATAATTTATTCTTATGAATTACTAGAAAAAGGTGAATTAAGATCAAATCCTGAATGGTATTATCTATTCAATTCTGACAAAGAAAATGATAAAGAATTTATCACAGAAATTTTCAATAAAAGAAACTATATCGCTAAAGAATTATTTAATCAATTAATAATCGATAAGGAATTATTATCGGAAGATGAAATTGGGTTAGTACTTGATATTGTTTATCGCAATTGTAAAGATGTATATGAAGAAAAATTCCCAGAATTAATTCAATCAGATAAAGAGCTAATTAAATTTTTGTGGTTATCGATTAAACGAAGTTGGATGACATCAGGTAGCACTGTAGGTTATCAACTTGCAGATTATCAATTTTATCCAGGTCTAGATAAGGAGGATATTAGAAAAAGATTAAATGATTTTGATCTAAGTAATTTTGATGAAGATGAAAATAAAGTCATTGCTTTATTCAACAAAGCTTATGACGATGGATTTGAAGAAGAGAAATACTATAATATAGAAACATTAGAGGAAATGCGTAGATGGTAAAACTGCCCATAACATCGTATTGGAGAAATGGCTGGATAAGGGGGAAATTGAAAGTTTCTCCTTTTTTAGTCACAACAGCCTTTTATATTTTCTTTTTTCATAAATTTAAAAAATAATAAAAGGCTGTTGCTTAGTTTAGTGCAAAATAAAAAGTTTAAGCTTTCTAATCCGCCACTTCTCCAATACGCCCAACGTTATATGCCATTTTACTTGAATCACCATGAAAAGAAAAATTAAAATTGAACTTAATTCAACTGATGAATTAAGAATTAAAATAATTACTTTCTTTCAATGTTATAACTTTGAACTACTTGAAATTAATAATGAAAGTGTTTTAAAATTCAAAAATAAAGGAAGTCTTTTAGACGGATGGAAAAGTAATCCTTTGGATTGGAAATCAGAAATATCAATTATATTTAATCAAAATTCTTTAGAAGTAATTTTTAATATAGATACTTCATCACAAATGAAAACATATGAAGAATTAAAAGTTTGGGAGATTTTCATTGAAACATTTCAAAGTTTTTTGATAGAAGGTAATACTAAAAATAGTACATTAATTTCTGCTATTTCTGAAAGTAAAAAATCTCGATTTAGTTATTTTGGTTGGGCAATTATAGGAATTTTAATTGGTCTTTCCTTAAACTACATTTATTCCAAATTTACAAATGATTTTTCAATACTGATATTTATTCTTATTCCATTTATTGTCTATATTTTTTTAAAACAACGAATAAGTTACGTGAAATTAAAAAAAGTCATATAACAAAAGTTTGGCTCAATGGCGAGTAAGGGCAAATTATTAAGTTGGTTTTCTTTCTTTTCGCAATCGCCAATTTCAATTTTATTTATTAAATTTAAAAATTAAATAGGCGTTGCTTAGTTTTGGTTAATTGTAAAGTTTTGGCTTTATTTTTTCGCCACTGCGCCAAGCTTCGTCACGTTGTGCGACATATTTGGGAGATGTAAAAAAATTATGAACAAGATTATTTTAATAATAGTATTAATTGTAAATATTTATTCCTTTGGGCAAAATAAAACTCCTGAAGATTATGGATATAAGCATATTTCCTATAAATATAAAAATGATGTTGTTGAAATATTAATTAAATCTAAAGCAGGAGAAGAGAAAATTGAAAAACCAATTTTTCTATTTTGCCAAGGTAGTCTTCCACAACCTTTAATCAAATATAGCGGTGATGATATCTATGGAGTTTTTCCTTTTAATCCTGAAATATTGACAGATAAATTTCATTTAGTTATCATAAGTAAACCATATATTCCAATTATAGCAGACATTAAAACGCTTCATAATAATTCATTTTATTTAGAAGCTGATGGTAATTTCCCTCAAGAATATTCTAAAAGAAATTTATTAGATTATTACGTAGATAGAAATATTTCTGTCCTAAAATATTTACAAAAGAAAAAGTGGGTTTCATCTTCAATGCTTGTTGTTGCGGGACATTCGGAAGGAAGTACAGTTGCATCGAAAATGGCATTAAAAACAAAAAAGATAACTCATCTTATTTATGCTAGTGGAAATCCTATGGGAAGAATAATGACTATGATTTCTCAAAATAGAGCAAATGAATCATTTGAAGATAATATAAGTTTAGGAGAAGAAGAAATCAAATATTGGGAAGAAGTTGTAAAAAACAAAGCAGATATGGATTCTTCACAAGGAGATACAAACAAAGCTTCTTTTGAATTTTCAAATCCACCAATTTTATATCTTGAAAAACTAAAAATACCTGTTTTGGTTACTTATGGAACAAAAGATTGGAGTGTACCATTTAACGATTTTATGCGTGTAGATTTTATTAGAAAAAAGAAGCTTAACTACACTTTTCAACCTTATGTGGGGACAGAACATAATTTTTTTCCATTAGATAAAAATGATGAACCAAATTATGAAATTTTCAATTGGGATAAAGTGGCAGAAGGTTGGTTGAATTGGATAAAAAAAAATTAAATACGTCGCACAACTAACGTTTGTGTAAAATTAGGGAGAGCTTCAATTAGAAAATTCTTTATTTTTAATAAATTAAATATTAACTATGGATTTTATTGCAAAAGAAATATCAATAAGTGATGAAGGGTTTGGTATCACAATTTCAATTTCTCAAAATAAAGATAAATTTAATTTATCTTTTGATGAAATCATAAATTCAATGGGTAAGTATATTCTACTTCAAAAAACTTATGCAGAAGATGAATTTGATTCTGATTACTATTATTTTGAGTCACACGATAAAGATAAATGTGGTGAGTTAGAAGACGATTATGAAATTATTTTATCTCATTCAGAATTTATAATAAAATCACAAACTATTAAATATAAGATTGGTATAAAACCTAATCCAACTCTTTTTGAGGAGTTAAAGGAAGCTCTTCAATATTTCACAAAATATAAAGGAAAATTGACCGTATTATAAATTTGTTGATCTCATCTGGGTTTTTATATATAAATATATATTTATATAAGTGTATATTCTATTCCCTCCCTCCCTTTTATTGGATTAATTTGTATTAAATTATAAAATAAAATTCTGAATTAATTCTTAGAAACCTATTTTTTAACGCTCAGAATTAAACTTCTTATTACATTGAAGATTAATTGATTCTTCGCTTTTAATTCAAATTTGGTGTATTGTCCCCTTTTTTAACCGCAATTGATAGAAATTCCGATTTATTTTTTTAATATATATTTCCATGTTTATATTAACTAAAATCTTTTTTTCTTTTCTCTGATTAAAGCATCTACAACTCCAAGTATGATTACTTCATCGTTTTCCTCGACTTTGACTGATTCTGAATATTTAGAATTCAATGCCACTAGGTTTGAATTTTTTTTGTCATATCTCTTTAAAGTGTAGTCAGACGCATTTATTGAAACGACAATATCATCTCCATTTTGTGCTTGGTAATCTGATCGAATAATTATTAAATCTCCATCCAAATATTCTGGATACATTGAAAGTCCTTTTACCCTATTTACGAACGTACTTTCTATTTTGGAAAGGTATCGCTCGTCTAGACTTACTCTGTCTGATAAGAAATCTTCTGCTGGAGATGGAAATCCTGCTCGTATGCCTCCATAAAATTCCGCAAAATATTTTTGTCCTTCTTTATTTATGGATAGATTCTCTAATTCATCTCCAAACTTTGGTGTCTTTATAAAATTTATCATCTGATTTCTAATATTTCATTCCACTTGGTTGTATAACTTGGACTCAATAGGTCCTGACGCATCTTCCAGGTTTGATCCAGTGCTTGTGAACCTAATTTTATCATTTTATGACCGTATTTAAAGTTAAGTTTATCCATTACATTCATGATCTTTCGATGATGTACTGGTTCATCTTCGAATAGATTAAACTGCTTTTCATCTTCGGGAGCAATTCCACTCACTATAACTCCTGCCTTTTTATAAGCGTAGCCTTCTTTAAAAATGATGTCTAATCCTCTTTTAGCATATTTTGCTATTTCAATGCTTGAATTTGTAGCAAATGGTATTGTTACATTTATGGATTTATAATATTGTTCTTTTTCTGTCTGAAATCGATTCGTCAAAATAAAAACGGTCACAATTCTACCTGTAGAATTTTGATTTCTTAACTTTTCAGCACAAGTTGCCGCGAAGGTCGAAATTCGCTCTTCTACATACTCCTTTTCTTTATACGTTTTATCAAATGAACGGGTAGTAGCAATGTTTTTTTTATTTGTAATTTCTTCTAATTCTAAAACCGAAATGCCCTCTAATTCTTTTTTTAAACGTAGGCCTACTACTGAGAATTCTTTTCGAACATAATTATCGGATAATTCAGTAAAGTGTATTGCCTTATGAACACCTCTAGATTTTAATTTTCTTGAAAATTGCCTACCTATACCCCAAACATCTTCTATATCGAGCCAACTTAAGGCTTTAATTCGTTTTTCTTCAGTATCTATGCAATATACTCCATTTAGTTGCGAAAACTTTTTTGCGATACGATTGGCAACCTTTGCAAGTGCTTTGGTTGGAGCAATTCCAACGCAGGTTGGTATTAAAGTACATTTTAAAATGTCTTTACGGATCTTTAAGCTATACGCTGTTAAATCATATTTTTCAAACCCTTTTAATTTTAGAAAACATTCATCGATTGAATATACTTCTACTTCAGGGCTGTATTTTTTTAAAATTGTTGATACCCGATTGCTCATATCCCCATACAATGCATAGTTCGAAGAAAAAACCTGTATTCCCTTTTCTAAAAATAAATCTCTATATTCAAAAGCTGGTGCTCCCATCGGTATTCCAAGTGCCTTTGCCTCATTTGAACGTGCGATAACACACCCATCGTTATTACTTAAAACAACAATCGGAACGTGACGTAATTTCGGATTGAAAACACGCTCACAACTTGCATAAAAATTATTACAATCAACTAAGGCATACATATTACAAATTTAATTAAATCCACGATGCCGTAAAATTAAAATGCACAGGTGTCATATTTTGACGTTTTTGATTGACTATTCTAGTTTCTTTTCGGACTTTTTGATTATAGTATATCTATATATAAATGTATATTTATATATTTGTATTTTTCAATCGAGATTCCGTTCAACATATAAATGAATAATCTTTTTTGTTTTTTATTATTTGTATTGCTATACTTTTTTTTAATCTAGAATTCTTAGGAATTTATTTTTTTTTTGAGCTGAATATTTTTGTTCGTCTGGCTATTATTGTCTTCGTTGTCTATTACATCTACTTATTTGGCTAATATTGTTTACGCACTTTTCACTTTATTTAGACGAAGCATTTTCTTCTCCTGTTCTAAATCAAAAACAAAAGATAAACCTACACCAGTACTTAGTGCTAATTATTCCTGTATTAGTTTTTATTCTTTTACGCTTCTATTTTATAAATATTCGTACTAAATTATTTTTTAGATCTTGTCTGATATGAAAAAGCAAATAGCATTCTTTTGGGTATCTTAATTGAATTATTACATATAAATATGTTTATATGTTCCCGCCCGCACTTTAGTAGATAAATTGAATTTAAACCTTAAAAATAAATGTTTAATAAAACATTGAAAACCAATTTTTAAAGATAATTGTATTTAAACTTTATTCCGAATATGATGATTAAAGGACCTTATTTTTTAATCAAATTAAGAATGTTGTTCCCTTCGTTTTAAATAAAAATTCACGTTTTAAAGTATTCATAACGCTTGATTTTTCTACTTATTTATTTTGTTCTTAAAGTTCTATTGAACTATTCAACCGATTATATTCTAAAGATATCTTTCGCCTTGTCTATGGTTTTCTTGGTGCAAAATTAAATCACTGAGTAGGAGTAAAAATTTTTTGAGGTTTTTACTTCGCAGAAAACAGATATTGAAACAGTGCTTCATTCTTTGTTGAATGCCATAAAGTACTCTTTCAATGTCGTTTTGTTTGCTTGCAAATATTCCTAAAAAAATTTACCGAAAAAGTAGTTTTCTCATTCTGAGTCTTCTTTTTCTTGACTTCATACTCTTTACTGATTTAGTGTTTTTGGCACAGAAAAGCCATAAAGCGTAAGCTAACTAAGAATATTAAATCAGTTCATTAATTCTAAAACCTTTAATCCTATGAAATCAAATGTAAAATCTAACCGTTCTGTAAATACATTAAAACAAACAGAAAATGCCAAAGACGAAGCTTCAAAGAATATTAATGATGTTTTTTTTAATACTATTATTGAAAACATAGAGAAATTAGAACCATCCAACTGGGAACACTTTTTAAAAGATAATTTAGTTTTTTCTCCTTCAAATATTGTTTCTAAATGTAAATATACACGCCACAATAAGCTAATCTTAGCAATTGATATTTTAATTCATGCAAGAACAAGTTTTCATTATGCAACGTTCTCACAAATTAGTAAAGCTAATGGAAAATTAAAAAAAGGTTCTAAATCTGTCCCAATTCAGTTTTTTAATTTTGATATTAAACATAAAGAAACTCAAGTCAGACTTTCGCGTACTGAATACTTAAAATTGTCTTTAGAGCAACAAAATTTGTATTCTGTACGTAGTTTTATCAAAATATACCGTGTTTTTAATGTGGAAGATATTGAGAATTTTGAAGCTTGTGATTTTAAAAATCTATCTGTTGCTGAAAATGATTTCTCAGAAATCTCTTTAAATGAATCTGCTGAAGATTTTGTTTTAAAGCTAATCAATTCAAAAGGCTTAAAACTGGATCATAATGCTCAAGATAGAGCTTTTTATTCTCCTTCTTTTGATAAAATTTGTATGCCTTTAACTTCATTTTTTAAGAATGAACAATTTTATTACAGTACGCTATTTCATGAAATTACCCACTGGACTGGACACAAATCTAGATTGAATCGTTTTGATGAAACCTTTGAAGATGGTCGAAATGCTTATGCATTTGAAGAGTTAGTTGCTGAACTTGGCACGTTGCTTTTTTCTTCTGAATTTGATTTTACTCAGCAATTTATTAATTCAATTGTCTATTTAAAAGCTTGGTTAAATCAATCTAATTGTGAGGATAGAAGGATGATCATACAAGAGGCTTTTACCTTGTCAAATAAAGCCTATTCTTTTTTGAAATACTAATTTATTCTGTCACTTATTATTTTAAGTGGCAGAAAATTTCCCCCTTCGGGGAAGGAATAGTAAAATTTTTATTTATTAAAAATCATTGTTAATCAGTTTAATATGATTTTTTTTGTATATAAATATATATTTATATACCTGTATATTTGTATATTTATATATATATTGGTACTTTTGATTCAAATAATAAAATATACTATGGCAAAAATTATTTTGTTTACCCATCAGAAAGGTGGAGTTGGTAAGAGTACATTATCATTTAATGTTGCCAATTTACTAAATCAACACGCTAAGGTGGGCTTGATTGATTGGGATTATCAAGGAACTTTATTACAAGTTAGAGAACTGAATGATCAATTGACCTTTATTGATGTTGATCGCGATGTAAAGAAAATTCCTCATGCAGATTTTGATTTTATTATTATCGATACACCTCCGTATATTTTCGAAGAAATTCATGCCTTAGTTAAATTAGCTAATCTAATTGTTATACCTACACAGGCAAGTATCAATGATTTATTAGCTATCGATAAAACAGTTCAAATTATTAAAGAAAATGATGCTGTAGATCGTTCTATTATTGTCTTTAACCGTATTAAGTCAAATTCTTCTTTAAAGGAGAAATTAACTGAAAACTTTAATGAGCTTCAAATTCCCATTGCCAACAGTATTATTAATGATTATGATGCAATCACAAATAGTATTGTTACTAAAGGGGTAGAGGTGAAGCATAAAGCAAATAATCAATTGCAAAATTTAACAACTGAATTAATTACAAAACTTTTAAGTAATGGCTAAAAAAATGGATTTGTCTGCTTTAGTAAACCAGGTAAAAAAATCAAATGTTGAAACTCCTATTCAGAAGGTTGTTCCTGTTCAAAAGCCAATCGCTGCTACTGAAAAAGGATTTTATGTAAAAATACCAAATGAGATGATTGTTTTTTTAAAGAACAAAGCCTCTTTGGTAGACGGCTTAACGGTTAAGGAACTTATTAATGATGCCCTCTTAACTGTTTATAATGACGAATACCAAGAATTTGTAAAACGTTATTATGCAAAGCACAAATAGGGTTTTTGTTGTAAACGTTAAGTTACTAGATGGAAACTGGGTAAAGTATCGAGCAGTCAATGGATCAAATGGTGTTAAACGTTTGGTTCAATATTTTGATCAAACTTTTGTTGGCGATAAAAAGTGGCTTTTTTGTAATGTTTATGATAAAGAAACTCAGCAACAAGTAGCTAACTATTTGAATGGTAAAAACCCTACTAGACCCTAGTATTTTAGAATAAAAAAATAGAGGAGCCTTAGCTCCTCTATCGAAAAATAAAACCAATTAAGGTAAAATCTTCCTTTTCGTATTGCAAATATATGGAATATTGATTTGGAATAAAACTTAATAATCATTAAATTAACTCAAAATTTAGAATAAGATTATTCTTATCTAATAGCAAAATTATTCATCGTGGAAGGAAGAGATAATAAAGTAAAAGAAACCTTTGTAAGTCACTCAAAGTCTGATAAGGTTAAGATTTCGAATGAATTTTATCGAGATCTTTTTTTCCATTTTATTGATGGTGATTTTGTATTAAAAGAAGCAATGCCTATTGAAGCTAATCGTATCATTGTAAATATTTTAGATATTCTTCGTAATCGTCAGTTTCAATATAAACAAGATCAACCATCTGATAGTTTGCAATTGGATTTATTTAAGAAAACCTATCTAACTGATGATGAGTCTTATGCTAAGATTGTAATGAAAACTTCAGATATATCTTCTTCAAGAAATATCGAAACAATTAAAAATGGATTGCAATTCTTGGTTAATTTCAAACAAGAATGGCATACAGTCTCTTTTTTAAATCCTAGAGGAGAGGTTGAAAAAAAACAGTTCTATGGTGGTTTGATCATCGACCCCACCATTTACAAGGGACAGGTGTCTTTTTTTATCAATCCATACTGGTTTAAAAAGATTGTTGCCTTAGCCAATTATAATTACGTTTTGTATTCTCTGGTTTATTCTTTAAAATCTCATAAGCACTTTTTATTCGCACTTTGGTTAAATACTTTAAAAGAGAACGGTACAAAGGTTACTTTGGAATTTATGAACAAGACTTGGGCAATTAACTATAAAGACCTTAGATCGCTTAAAAAAGGCTTTTTAGACCCTATCAAAAAGGTTTTAGATAAGTCATCTTCTTTTTCTTTTAATAGTTCAATCAAAGGTGAATATTTAGGGATTATTAGATATGAACTAAAATCTATCGGAGAAGCTGCTGAAGAAGCTAAAAGCCTAAAGTCACAAGACGATCAATTTAAACTATATAAACTTTCTTACATTAAGAAACGTCACAAGATTACTGAAGATGAATATAACCGATTGGAAAAAATATTCTCTGAGGATTTTAGTGCTAAATTTCTTTTTAGTTCGGCCTATCAAAATGTAGTAAAGAAATACAATAGACAACGCAGAAAAGATAATAATTGCCCTCTAATTACTGACATTCCATTTGGTAATTTGTTAGATGAGATTCAAGAAGAGATTGTTACAATCTATAAATTGACTAAGCAGGCAGAGTTTGTCCCTAATGGTTTTCCAATATTTAACAATCCAATTTGAGAGGAGACATATATCTATATATATTTATATATCGATGTGTTTTCTGATTATTTTGATATTCACGAACTAGAATAGATGTCGAAATTCCACTACCCATAATAGTTCTGATCGTTTTTAGGATTTTTTTCTTTGTGCTTTCTGTACTTAAAATCTTTTTATTCTCTGTTTTTGATTTTAAAATCGAAATTCCACTACCCAAAATATCATTTTTTAGAAATTTTATGTTTTTTTCTTTTTATATATTTATCGAAATTTAACTAGCCATCAGGTTATTTAGTACTTTAAGGTAAACTAGATTGATATTCGAATTTCCACTACCTATTTATTTTAAGATCCTGATTTGTTTTCTATTGAAGCACAACTTATTTTCGAAATCCCACAGCCCATAGAGGTATATTACCACTATTTTATTAGTCAATTATTAGTTTTTGATGTAACTTTACTTATATACATGTATTTTTATTTTTCTCTTTTTAAAAGTAGGGAGTAAAAACTAATTTTCGAAATTCCACTACCCAAAATATGATTACAGATTTTAAAAAACGAATAATAAATCGAAATTCCACTACCCATTTTAGATGGTGGTATAGGTTAAATGCTGATTTTACTTCGAAATTCCACTACCCATTTAGCCTTTGGGCTAGATTGGTTAGCTTTTTAAAGAAAAAAATCGAAATTCCACTACCCAAAAATCGAAATTCCAATACCCTTTAAAAGATTCTCGGCTTTTTAGCGAAATTCCACTACCCAAAAATCGAAATTCCACCACCCAATCTTTCGAAATTCCACTACCCAATCTTTCGAAATTCCACTACCCTTAATTTAATAATTTATCATCTATAAATATCTTATAATCAGTAGTTTATGGTTTTTAAATTTTTGTACTTAAAATTATATTTAAAATTATATTTAAAATTAATAAAAGGATTTTCTATAAAATATAATATTCCCATTTAAAAGGATTTTTTTTAATATTATACCCATTATTGATAAAAAAGTCCGAAAAGGAAAAAATTCACTAAGGCCCCGGCGGATTTATTTTTTGTAAATTTGAAAAAATAATTATATGAAAAAAATAGGAACTTGTCCGATTTGTCACCAAGGGCAACTTTTAGATTTTGAAGATAAGTTTCAGTGTAATTTCATGCATTCTGATCAAACTTTCTGTAATTTTTTTATTTATAAAACCTATTCTGGTAAAAAATTGAATTTAGAAATGGTTTTAGATTTAATTTTAAACCACGAAACTAAATTTTATAATGATTTCATAAATGAATCGGGTCAAAAATTTGAAGCAGCTTTAAAAATTTCTAATGGTTTTGTTGTTTTTAAATTTAAACATCAAATTCTAGAAAATTCTAGGTGTGTAAATTGTAACGGCGAAATTTATCGGGTACCCAAAGGTTTTGGTTGCGAAAATTATTTTATTGGTAAGTGTGGAATGTTTATTTATAGTTCTTACAATGGATTTATTCTTCCTGAAGATTATGTAAAGATTTTAATTTTAGGTGAAACTACACCCTTTATTTCAGTTTTTTTATCGAGTTCTGGGGTTAATTTTACAGCAAAATTATACGTTAACGAATCAAATTTTAAAGTATTATTCGATTACAAAATTGGGAATTGTCCAAAATGTAAAACTGGATCCATTTTTAAAATGGAAAAATTTTTCGGTTGTAGTAATTATTTAAATGAAATTAAATGCGATTTTATTATTTGGCCATCCATTTTTGGCTATGAAATCTCATTTTCAGACGTTGAAGTTCTTTTATCAGTAAACGCGACAGATTTAAAAGCGTTTGATTGGAATTCGAAGTCTTTTGTTGGGAATCTAGGGCTAGATGAAAATTTTAAATTACGAGTATATTAATTAATTACATATATATAAATATATATTTATATATATCTATGTTTATATATGTTTGAAAGTTTTTTATTTTTTAGATCTCATTTTTTGACTATTTTTTTTGAAAAATTACCCAAACTTGTTTTCACATTAAGAAAATATACACCTGTTTTAAAATTTGAAAGATTAATTCTATTTTCTTTAGTACTTAGTAATAATTTACTAGAAAAATCATATAAATTTATTTCAATTAATTCTAAGTTTGTTTCAACATTTACAAAATCTTCAACCCATGTTGGATATATTTTGATTTCTTCTTTTTTTTCATTTTCAAAATTTGATAAGCTTTGCTCATTTCCTCCTTCGATAAGGAGTACGTAATTTTGATCTTCTGGAACTCCAAAATCATTGATTAGTTCTCCTTTATTAGAAACAATAACTTTATAAGCTCTCCCTGTTATAGAGGTATTAAGTATAACTTGCTCTATATTATCAACAGTATTGTCTCCCTTAATAGCTGCTCCAGTAACATCGTTTAAATTCAGCTTCCATGGAAAATAAATTTCATTGGTAACAGTATCTATAATCCTTAAATCTAAATCATTTACAATTTTTGAAGACATGTCTTGAATTCGTTCTAATGTTGAAGAAAGCGGAATTGCAGCTGGATCTATCCAAGATAATGTCACTTTTAGCTTTTCATTTGGTTTAGCAATTATTATTTTCTCATAATTTACATTTGAAATTTTAGTTTGTTTCTCAAAATATACTATTCCTTCATCTGCTGATACAATAAATTCAGCAGCAGCTTTTGCATCAACTAAACCCCAACCATACCAATTATCTGGACCATCATGATTTCCAGCTTCCATAGCCGTGTGCGTTAAAAGAGCTTTAATTTCATCCGCTCTAAAATTGTAATTGTTTTCATTAAGCAATTGTCTTTTTAATTGAGTCACAGAGCCAATAATTCCTGTAACAATTGGTGCTGAATATGATGTACCACTACTAGGTTCCATCCAAGTCGGTGCTGTATGTGTTAATGCAAAGACATTTGCTCCTACAGCAACCAAATCTGGTTTAATTGCTCCATCTTTACGAGGACCAACATTACTAAAACTTGATTTAATTATATTTTCTGGTGCAATAATGTCATTAACTCCATTATGTAAATCTACAGATCCTACTACAATAATATTTTTAGCTAATGAGCCATTTGACAAACAATATGCGCCCTGATTACAATTTGAATTGGGTATGATATCTAAATCTGAAAATGTTGTATATCCATATTCACCCCATCTAAATTTAGGATCATCTCCTTCGGGACCTTTTCCGAAATCATTACCTGCAGCTTTAATAACGATGAAGTTTTTATTTGAATATACTAAACGATCAAAACTATAATCAATCGTATTGTAAGCACCAAAAAGTGTTTCCTCTGAATCTTGAAAAATCGAGCTATCTACACTATAATAATATCCTTGTCCTAAAGATGATAAAGTTCCGTAAGTCCAACCGTTATTTGTAGAATAAGAATGATTAGAAATATAATTATTATATAGTAGCATTTTAGTGAAACGATCTCCATTTATAGTTTGAGCGAATCCTGCATGTTTAATGATAGCCTTTGGTAATACACCCTTTGAAGCAGTATTAATTTCGTCAAAATTGTAAAATCCTTCTGCAGCAATTAAACCAGAAACAGCTGTCGAATGCGTATTTAAACCAAGTGCATTTGGTTCTAAATCAAAAACACGTATATTAGGTAAAGGCCTAAATTCATTGTGATTTGATAAAACTTTTCCTGCGTCATAAATAGCGATTTCTATGTCTTCTCCATCTAAATTATAACCTGAAATGGCTCCATTTTGTAATTGGTCTATATTTACCATTTCATTAACTCTAACATCTGCTGTCTCTTCAAAGCTTACTTCATGTGGTGTCAACGAAAAAATAACATCTTTATATTTTATAAAAAATGAATCTTGTGAAATCAAATAATTAGAGTGGATCAAATTATTTGTTTTTAATCTTTCTAATTGATAATCATTTGATAGTCTTTTATTATTTTGAGCATTGACAATCTGAAACAATAATAAGGTCAAAATTGAACATATTGAGATATTTTTCATTCTACAATAAATTAGATTAAAAAAAACAGTTAACTTAATTGAGTAATTTTTTTTATTTAATTAAGTTAAATTTAATAAAAAAACTAATTTAATTAACATTTAATAGGTGTTTTTTTTAAATAAAAACTAATGTATTGTAGATGAGATTATACACATAAAAATGTTTTTATGTGTATATTTTGAAGAATATGTTTTAGCTGATGTATCTATCCCATATTTATTACAGATTTCGTGTTACCTTTTTATAGACAAAAAACTCCATAGATGTATTTAATTATTAAATACATCTATGGAGTTTTATTTGAATGTTTATTTTTAGCTAGAAAATATAATTTTTACTAGGTTAAATTTTATGAAATTTGATTATTATTTAATAAAAATCACAAATTGAAATTAATTTAATTTTATTAAGTTAATATACAGAATACATACTTAATAAAATAACTAATTATAAGTATTATTATGTTGTAACCCTTTGTAAAACGGGCTATTTTTACTTATTTTTTGTTAAAAAAAATTTTTTTTTTGTTAAAAACAATAATCAAATATTTATAGATTTATGTTTAAGAGGTAAAAATAATATTATGTTATATGTTTAATTTTATTATAATATTATTTTATACTATATATATATCGTTATAAATTTAATATATATATATTTTTAAGTAAAAAAAAGCACTTATTACATATTTATGAATAAGTGTCAACATGTTTAGGTTTACATTATTTCGCTGACAAATCAAAGATTTAGACGTTTTTTTGTAACTATTTTTTGTAATAATTTTGCAATCCCTTATGAATCATGCAAAAACAAATAATATTTACTTATTGTTTTATTATTTTAAAATGTGTAGCCTAAATACAAATCTTATGAAATATTTTAGTAAAAAAATGAGTTTACAATTTACAAATTTTTTTTTAAAATTAATACTAATTAGTCTCTTTTTTTTAGGGATCTCTTTTAAAAGTTATTCGCAAAGTACTACTAGTTCAGTAGAATTAGAGCAAATACCTGAAAATTCGAATTATACATTTTTATCAAATACAACTTACTATATAAAAGATGCTGTAGTTCTTGGTGATGTTGTATTTCAAGATAATGTTACCATTAATGTGGAGTCAGAGAAATCATTAAAGATTTCTAATAACATTAATGGCTTACAAGCAAGTTTCAATTTGAACTTTGAGATATATGGAACACTAACATTTGGTCAAACTCCACAGTTTACTTCAAATGTGAATTTAAATATTTATGAAGGAGGTTTTTTTCTAGGGAGTAATAATGGACGGGGGAATGTAACCTTTAATGGTAATCAAAATCATATTTCAAATAAAGGAACTATTAATGTTGGTGTACTTAGCGTTAATGGCTCGACTACTTTTGAAAATTTCAATGAAATTAAGATATTAAATAATCTGAATGTTTCAGGTACTTTACTTTTTAATAATAGTGGAAGATTAAATATTGGAGCACAATTTGGTTTTTCTTCTACTAGTAAATTTTCTAATTGTAATTTTATAGAAACTCAAGGCTTCAATCTTCAAGGTGGTGTAGTTTATAATACAGGAACTTTTATAATAGATGATAAATTAGATGGATCAGGTAATGTTATAAATTACGGTTCTATGACAATTAATGCAATTCAAGGTTCATTAAAAAAAATTGATAACCTTGGTAGAATTACTGTTAAAACTAATGCTCTGGCTGATTTAGAATTAATAGGTCCTGTTTCGAATAATTTATATGGTGAGTTCATTTGGTCAGGAAAAGCCTCTACTAACTTAGTTAAATTATTCGGAAATCAAATTTTTAAAAACTCTTCTGGTGAATCTAATATTTCATCAATGTTTAATAATCAAGCTGCTTTAATTACTCAACAGAATAGTAATTTAATATGGGGTGATTGTACTAATTGTGTAGTTGATTTAGAAACTATATCTTGTTTTAATGCAGAAACAGGTGAACCAACTCAAAATATTATACAGAATCCACGTCCTATCAACTGTGTTGATACAAGAGTTTATGAAAATGATTTTGATGGCGACGGAATTATTGATTCTGTAGAAATGTTATCTGGAGGAGTGCCTTCACCTGAGGATACTTCTGGAAAATATTTAATAAATATTTTATATAAAGAAGATTTTGGAACAGCTCCAACAGCTAATTCTCAAAGTGTTGATCTCGCTTCAGTTGGAAATAATGCATCAACAGCTTATAAGTATTATACTGCAAAAGAAAGTCCTAAAGTTACTTCTTCTTCTTCTGGCTCATCTAATCCGAACTCACTTCAAGATGGTTATTATACTGTTCATCATAATACAGGTAATTTGTCAAATTGGACAATACAAAACGGAGGTAATGTTTGGTATAATTTAAAAGATCATACATCTCCAGGGTTAGGTCGTATGTATATTGTTAATGCAGGTGATCCAAAGATTAATGGAAATGAAGCTACTTTTTATAAAAAAGTAATAACAGGTGTAAAAGCAGGACAACCACTTTTTGCTTCTTTGTGGGCAATCAATTTAGATGTTTCAAAGACAGGTAGAATTCTACCTAATATCACAGTTTTCTTAAGACAGAATGGAGTTACTTTAACAAGTTTTTCTACTGGAGGAATACCAGTGAATGGAAATGGGACTAATATATTGTCTCGATGGGTTGAATTCAAAACACCAACAGATAGATTTATTATTCCTGAAACTGATCAGGATATTGAGTTAGTTATTGTTAATAATTCATCTAGTGGAAATGGTAATGATTTAGCTATCGATGATATTATTGTTTATCAAGCTGTTTCTGATACGGATATGGATGGATGTCCAGATTATAGAGATTTAGATTCAGACAATGATGGTTGTCTTGATATTATTGAAGGAACACAGTTTGCATACAATGCTCAGATTTCTGGTTGTATTCAAGCTAATGATGATATATATACAGCTATATCTACTAAAGAAGGTAAACAATTACAAAATATTTTACAAAATGATCTGTTAGCAACAGGTATACCTGTTATAGGTTCAAATATTGGTAATGTTACTCTAACTTATTCAAATATTCCTGATGAGCTTAGTTTGGATATTACTACTGGTAATTTAACTTTAAATGCTAATACACCCGTAGGAACTTATGAGTTTACTTACTCTATATGTGAGAATAGAGAGAAAAACTTAAATATTACTGAAGTATCATTTGTAGAGAATTGCGATACAGCAACAGTAAAAGTAATTGTAGAGGCAGCAGCAATAGTAGCGGGACGAGATGCATCATTATCATATAATCTAATTAATCCAGGAGCAACACCAAATGTAACAACAAACGATACATTGAATGGAGCGCCTGTAACAGTAGGGGATAATGGAAATGTAACGATAACAGATACAACAAATTCAGAAAGTCCAGTAACGGTAAATCCAAATGGAACAATTACTGTAGATGCTGGTACCCCAAGTGGAACTTATGACTTTAGTTATACAATATGTGAGAAATTAAACCCATCAAACTGTTCAACAACAACAGGAAGTGTAGTTGTAGCTGATTTCACTCCCTTTGAATGTAGTAGTAACGAGTTTTATCAAAATCGTTATGATATTCTATATAAAATAGATACATCTGTTAATCCTTTTTCATTTAGTCAAGTTGGGCAACCTTTTGGGAAGGAATACAATGCTTTAGGAATACATCCGGTAAATAATTTTATGTATGCCTTAATTAATCCTATTAACGGGACTTATGGAAATGTTTTATTAAGCATTGATAAAAACGGTAATTATTATGAATTAGGTGCTGTAGAAAATTTACCTATAGCTATGAATTATAATGCTGCTGAGTTTGATTCGGAAGGTAATTTTTATGTTAAGCTATCAAATACAAATGATAAATTATATAAAATTAATGTAGATACTAGAGTTGCTACATTAATTACTTTAACACAAAGTGTAAGTTTACATGATATAGCATTTGATCCAACTTCTAATAAGTTATATTCAATTCATCAACCTTCAGGAGATTTATTATCTATTGATTTAAATTCTGATAATATTGGTTTTGTTCAAATTATAGGAGGTGGTTCTGGAGCTACAACGTTTGGTACTTTCTTTTCATCTTCTGACGGAAGTATTTCTGCTATTAATAATAATGGTGGTTATTATCAGTTTGATAAAGAAACTGGTACCCGTACCTTAATATCGGCTTCACCTGGTTCAGGAAATAATGATGGAGCTTCTTGTTTCATGGTATTAAATACTTTTGAAGCAGATTTGAGTATAACAAAAACGGATGGAATTAATTTTTATATTCCTGGGCAACAAATTGTATATACCATTACTGTTAGTAATGCCGGTCCATTTGGAGCACAAAGTGTTAATGTTATTGATAATGTTCCTTCTGACATTCCTGTTGAGAATGTAACTTATAACGTTATATCAAAGTCAAATGGTGTTGTAACAACAGTTGTTGGTACACAGTCAGGTAATATTGATGATATTATTTCTTTACCGATTAATACTAATATTGTATATAAGGTAACTATTCAAGTTCCGAATAACTTTACAGGTAATATAATAAATACAGCACAAGTAATTACACCATCTAGTATTATTGATCCTAACATAGCTAATAATACAGCTACAGATTTAAATAGACCTAAGATTGTAGCAACAAATGATGACTTAGGATCAGTAAATGGATTCGTAGGTGGGGTAGCAGGCTCAGTATTAATAAATGATACATTAAATGGAGTAGCTGTAGATGCAACAAAAGTTGTATTAACACCAGGAACGTCAACACAACCAGGAGTTGTAATGGCTACAAATGGAACTATTACAGTAGCAGCAGGTACACCATCAGGAACATATACAATTGAGTATACAATTTGTGAGTTAGGTGCAAATCCAGCAAACTGTGATACAGCAACAGCGACAGTAGTTGTAGAATCAGCTACGATTGTAGCCGTACCGGATCCATCATTACCATACAACCCAAGTACACCAGGAGCAACACCAAATGTAACGACAAACGATACATTGAATGGAACACCAGTTACAGTTGGAGAGAATGGAAATGTAACAATAACAGATATCACAAATCCAGAAAGTCCAGTAACGGTAAATCCTGACGGAACAATAAGTGTAACTCCAGGAACACCAAGTGGAACATATGAATTTGAATATACAATTTGTGAGAAATTAAACTCATCTAACTGTTCAACAACAACAGGAAGTGTGGTTGTATCAAACACAATTGAAGCAGTAAATGATACTTTCGGACCAGTAAATGGATTCGTAGGTGGGGTAGCAGGCTCAGTATTAATAAATGATACATTAAATGGAGTAGCTGTAGATGCAACAAAAGTTGTATTAACACCAGGAACGTCAACACAACCAGGAGTTGTAAT
>Ga0233372_1000342_pt1 | contig 21390 bp, 21 predicted proteins | sample ElkDunMinimDraft_4_FD_191538 | JGI IMG/M metagenome (GOLD analysis project Ga0233372, IMG submission 191538) | Fecal eukaryotic communites from dung pellets of Tule Elk in California, USA - Elk Dung D8 | ecosystem: Host-associated > Mammals > Digestive system > Large intestine > Fecal | place... | reverse complement strand
GAGAAGCCGGCAGGCCTCCTGCGCCTGGGCTTCCGTCTCGGCGACGACCGCCGCAACCCGTTGCCCGACGTATCGAAGCGTCCGGTCGAAGAGGTAGGTGTCGTCCGGATCTTCTTCCCGGTTCTCGTGTCTCGCTGTCGAATATGCGAACTGGGGGGCGTCGCGCCAGCACAGGACCGCGTGCACGCCCGGCAGTTGCTCCGCGGCGACGGTGTCGATGGACACGATCCGGGCGTGCGGGTGCGGGCTACCCAGCGTCGCGATATGCAGCACGCCGTCGACGACGGTGTCGAACGTGTACGGCTCCGTACCGGTGACGACCCGCGGGCCCGCAGGTGCGGGATGGGATGCGCCGAAAGCTTTTCCGCATGTCTTCCCGACGTTGCCGACGCCGCGCAGCGCATCGTCGACGGAACGATATCCGGTGCAGCGGCACAAGTTTCCTTTGAGCCGGCGCGGAAGGTCGTCGAGGTCGGACTCGGTGAACGTCGAGGCCGTGACGATCATGCCGGCGGTGCAGAATCCGCATTGGAACCCGGCGGCGTCGACGAACCGCTGTTGCAGGGGATGCATGTCGTCGGGCGTGCCCAGACCGGTCACCGTGGTGACCGCGCGCCCCTCGGCCCGGACGGCGGGATAGACGCACGAATGCACCGCCTCACCGTCGACGAGCACCGAGCACGCGCCACAGTCACCCGTGTCGCAGCCCTTCTTGACCTCGAAGTGTTCGTGGTCTCGCAGCATCGTGCGCAGGCACTGCCCGGGGCGGGGAGCGGCGTCGACCTCGTCACCGTTGACCGTCAGTCTCATGACAACTCCTCCCGGACTTCCTGTGCCAGAACGGCTGTGACCGCCCTGCGCCACTGGGGGGTCCCGTGGACATCGGCGTGGTAGGCGTCCGCGGCGACGGTAGAGGTCAGTGCTGCCTCGAGGTCCGCCGCAGCGGGCAGATCGGGGAACCTCAGCACGTGGGGACGGGTGGTGGCAGCGGTCACCGACAGGGCGAACGCGCCGTCGGCGTCGCGTCGACCGATGACCACGGCACCGGACCGGCCCAGCGGAGACAAGGCGATCTTCCGGAATGCGGTGCGTGAGGACAGCTTCGGTGCCTCGATACGGATACTGCGCAGGATGTCTCCGTCGTGCAGGAGGTTGCCGCCGACGCCGGTGACGAACTCCGCCACCGGCAGTCGTCGCTCACCGCCCCCTCGGGACCAGATCACCGCGTCGGCGTCGAGCGCGACCGCGAGGGAAATCATGGCACCGGCGGGCAGCGACAGGCAGATGTTGCCGCCGACGGTGGCACGCTTCCAGATCTTCCACGAGGCGAGCAGGGCGTCGGCGCACTGCCCGAACAATGGTGCGGCTTGCCACGTCGTGGTCTCGGAGAGTCTCGAGAGTTCCTCGACCGTGCAGGTCGCGGCCACTTCGAGGCCGGCGTCGTCGATCACCGTCGCGGGCCAGCCCAGCCCCGACAGGTCGACGAGGCGACGCGCGTGTGGTTGCGGTTCCGAGAACAGCCAGGTGCCGCCTCCGACGAACGCCGTGCCCGGTCCCCAGGTGAGATCCTCACGTGTCCGCGCCACGGTGTAGTCCGTCACGGTGTGCAGATCCATGGCGTTACCCCGCTTTGGAGACGAGGCGGGTGTGCGCGTCCGCCACGCCGCGAGCGACGACGTCGGTGTCGACGGTGAGCACCCGATCGTTGCGTACCACCTCGCGTCCGTTGACGAGAAGCAGATCCAGGGGAGGCTGCGACCCCAGTACGAGCGCCGCGACCGGGTCCGCGATCCCGGAATGAGCGAGTGTGTCGAGCCGCCACAGAGCGAGATCGGCGAGCTTGCCCACCTCGAGAGAGCCGATCTCGTTCTCACGACCCAGGACGCGCGCACCGCCGATGGTCGCGAGCGCGAGACTCTGCCGAACGGTCATTGCCCGCGGTCCGCTTCGAGCGCGTGCGAACAGCGCGGCGTGGTGGGCTTCTTCGAGCATGCAGCACGATTCGTTGCTCGCCGCGCCGTCCACCCCGAGTCCGAGCGGAACTCCTGCCGCGTAGAGGTCGGCGGCGCGCGCGATACCCGCACCGAGACGCGCGTTGGATGTCGGACAGTGCGCCGCACCCGTGCCCGAGGCCGCGAGCACCCCGATGTCGCGGTCGTCGAGATGTACTGCGTGCGCGTACCACACATCCGGCCCAGTCCAGCCGAGAGATTCCATGTACTCGACGGGGTTGCACCCGAACCTCTCGAGGCAGAAGTCCTGCTCGTCGAGGGTTTCCGCAAGGTGCGTGTGCAAGCGGACGCCGAGATCGCGGGCGAGCACCGCGGACTGTTTCAGCAGTTCCCCGGTCACGGAGAACGGGGAGCACGGGGCCAGCGCGACGCGGAGCATCGAATCGAACGACGGATCGTGCCACCGCTGGACGGCGTCCTGACTGCCGGCGAGGATCGCGTCGAGGTCCTCGACGATGTGATCCGGCGGGAGTCCCCCCGCGCTCGCGCCCAGGTCCATCGAACCGCGGCAGGGGTGGAACCGGATACCGACCTCTGCCGCCGCGGCGATCTCGGCCCCGAAGACGTCACCCCCGTCGCGGGGGACGACGTAGTGATGATCGGTGCTGGTGGTGCATCCGGTCTTCAGCAGGTGCGCGAGGGCACCCTTCGCCGCGACATGCACCATATCGGCGTCGATGCCGCCCCAGATGGGATACAGAGTGGTCAGCCACTCGAACAGCGTGTGATCGACGGCCAGACCGCGGGTGATCCACTGGTAGAGGTGGTGGTGGGTATTGACGAGCCCGGGAGTCAGAATGCATCCGGCGCCGTCCACGATCTGCGCGTCGTCGTACCCGAGCGGTTCGCCGTCGCCGACCGCGACGATCCTGTTTCCGTCGACCACGACGTGACCGCTGCGGTATTCGGCGCGACCGGCATCCATCGTGACCACGTGCGCACCACGGATCACGATCGGTCGGGTGGTAGGGCGAGTGTGCACGGTTGCTCCTCACGTCGGCGGGCACCTACCAGTGAACTCCTGCTCGAGACGCAACACCCCGGGCACCGTGTACGAAACCGCAACGAAATGCCCGCTTCGTATTGTGCGATCGTCCAAAGGCCCGCGCACGGAGGTGGTGCAGTGCTTCTTCACGATGTACTCGACGATGCCGAACTCGGAATCCGGGTTCTCCACGGCGACCCCGCGATGCTCGAACGGCCGGTACTGCGAACCTGTACCACCGATATGCCCGACCCCACCCGGTACGTCAGCGCGGGGTCGCTGGTGTTCTCGGGGCTGGTGTGGCGGGCGTCTGCCGAAGACTCGGATCTGTTCGTCAAACACCTCGCGCGCGTGGGCGTGACTGCGCTCGCCGCGGGGGAGGCCCTGCTCGGTGAGGTGCCCGAGGACGTGGTCGCCGCGTGCGCCCGGCATCGGCTGCCGTTGCTCTCGGTCCCCGCGGACGTGCCGTTCAGCCGGATCATCGAGCGGATGACCGCACGCATGTCCGGCGCGCGCATGGACCGTCTGCAGAACGGACTCGCGCGGCAGCGGCGGTTGCTCGAAGCGGTCGCCGACGGTCGCAGCATCGGCGACCTGCTCGACCGCACCGCCCAGGAATTCGGGGCGCAGGCGTGGCTGCTCACCGCCACCGGAGTGCCTCTCGCCGGCGCGGCACCCCTCGACGACGACATCGTGAACCGGCTCGTCGCGGCGGCCTTGTCCGCCGAGCGGCTTCCCCACGCGACCGCCGACTACACGGTGCTCTCCGTGGGCGGTGGCCTGCGCGACCGCACATCCTGCTGGCTGCTGGTGGTACGGCACACGGGCGACGCGCGCGCGGACTGCCTCGATGCGTTCCGGGAACTCGCCACGGTGGCGGCACTCGACCGGGTTCGCCGAGACGAACGCCGGCGCACCGCCTGGGACGCCGGAGACAGTTCCGGGCTAGTGTCCACTGCGGCAGCAACATTCGATTCGGGACGTCCACTTGTCGCGGTGGTCGCGCGCCGGGTGTCCCACGACGACCGGGCCGCTGCGGCCACCGCCGAACGGCTACGGGCGCTTCGCGACACGCTCTGCGACGCACTGCCGGGGTGCGTGAGCGCGCTGGACGGGGACCGGGTCGTCCTGACCGTCGCCGGCGACGCCGACGAGGTTCACGCAGTGCTTCGTCGGCGGCTCGCCCGAGTCGTCCCGGCGCTCGAGCGCACGCGATTGCGGGTGGGCACGAGCGCCACGTGCACGCTCGGATCGCTGGCGGGTGCCGTCGCCACCGCCACCGCGCTCGCCACGGACGACGGTGACATTCGCGAACCGGTGTCCGTGCGCACGGCAGCAATGGACTCGGCGGCGGAGTTGTTCTCCGCGGTACCGGACAGGTTGCGTCACGATTTCGCTCAACGGATTCTTGGGCCGGTGCTCGATCACGACCTGTCCACCGATAGCGGGCTTCTCTCCACCCTCGAGGTGTTCCTCGCATGCAGTGGCTCGTGGCGACGCACCGCAGAACGAATCCACGTGCACCTCAACACGGTCCGGTACCGAATCGGCAAGGTGGAGAAGCTCACCGGGCGCGATCTGTCCCAGATCGATGACAGGCTCGACGTTTACCTGGCGCTCCGGATGCTGCAGGTGCAGGAGGCTTAGGCGAGGCGCGGCAGATCCCCGCTCAGGCGGTCGGGGGCAGCGGGCGGTAGATCTGCGGCGTCCGCAACCGGCCACCGAAGGGGATCGGCGCCGAGCTGCAGGAGTTGCTGCACCTGCTCGTAGCACCACGGCGACACGTCGCGGGTCCCGTCCACCACCGCGTCCGCGAAGGCGGTCCACTCCACCCAGTCGACACCGCACACCTCGGCCGGGTCGGGAGCCGGCTGCGATCCCCGGTACAGGGCCCGGTAGACGGGGCAGATTTCGTTCTCGACGATCCCGTTGTCCATCACCGCCCTGTACCGGAAGGACGGGAGCACAACGCCGACGTCGTCGAGTTCGATACCGAGTTCTTGGCCCAGCCGCCTGCGGACAGCGAGTTCGAGCGGCTCCTGCGGCGCCGGGTGACCGCAACAACTGTTCGTCCATACCCCGGGCCACGTCCGCTTCTCCAGGGCGCGCCGGGTGATGAGCAGACGGCCGTTCTCATCGAAGACGTACGCGGAGAAGGCGAGATGCAACGGCGTCGTCGCGGTGTGGACGGTTGCCTTCGGTTCGGTGCCGACGGCGCGCCCCGCCTCGTCGAGCAGCACTACTTGCTCCATGGTGTTCCTGTTCTGTCCGTTCCTCGTCGTGAGTGGGTCCGCTCTCCGCTCGACAGCTGACCCACGCTCTTCGCTGTCTTCGCGCGCGTACGGAAGGTGGTCCATCCGGCCTCCGCCAATCGTGGCGCGGCGACGGCGAGGCGCCTCCGCCGGGAGACGCGTGCCCGCTGATGAAGTACACGATATCCGCCGTCCTCGACCTCCCGGAGAATGTCGCGGTACAGCACGAACGCTGTGCGCATCCCCGGGCGTACCGATCGATCGAGCATGTCGATCCCCGGGTCTGCCTCGCGGTACACCGACCGGGTGTGCGCGATCAGGTGCGCGAGTGCCCGCTCGAGCCTGGCATCGTTCCGGCCGGTCGTCCGGCAGTATCGGAGAAGATCCTCGTCGACACCGAAAGCTTTCAACTCGTCGGTCGGCAGGTAGATCCGGTCGCGGTCGAGGTCTTCGCCCATATCCCGGATGAAGTTCGTGAGCTGGAAGGCTTCGCCGAGTGCGGCGGCCGGCCGCGCAGCCTTGTCCCGATCCGTCTCCGTACCCAGGATCGGAAGCATCTGCAGACCGATGACGGCCGCGGATCCGTACATGTATTCCGACAACTCGTCCATCGTGCGGTAGCGCGGGCGGAACATCACGGTCCCCGGTATGTCCATGCGCATCGAATGCAGGAAGGCATAGAAGTAGCTGTGCGGAATGTCGTACCGCGCGGCGGTATCCACCAGCGCTCCGAGCACGAGATCGGGCCGGCTCCGCCCCAGGGGTGCGCCACCGAAAGCGGCCCGGATCCGATCCTCGAAGGCATCGACCTTCGCGGCGGCCGCCCGATCGGAGTCGACCTCGACATCGACGACGTCGTCGACCATCCGCGCAAACCCGTAGAGAGCATGTACGCCCGCACGCTTGGATGCCGGAAGGAGCCTTGTCGCAAGGAAATAGGTCTTCCCGTGGCGCTCGTTCAGTTCGCGGCACACCCGGTACGCCTCGTGCAGTCCGGGATCGATTCCGGCGAGTTCACCCATGCTCGACTACCTCCTCGGAGCGCACCGACTGTGTGACGGCGGTCCGACGCGGCCGCTCGCTCGTCGCCGATCCGACGATCCGCTCGGCGGCAAGGCGCCCCGACACGAGCACGGTGGGTACTCCGACGCCGGGGGTGGTACCCGAGCCCGCCAGCACCACATTGTCCACGCCGCCGACCATGTTCTTGCGCCGGAAAGGTCCGGTCTGGCGGAAAACATGGGCGGAGGAGAACGGACTGCCTTCGAGCATGCCTTTGTCGCGCCACGTCTGCGGGGTATCGAGGTGGTCGACCACCATCGCAGCGGTCAGGCCGCAGTAACCCCGCTGCTCGAGGACGATCTGGATCTCTCGCAGGTAGGGCACGGCGCGGCGGTTCCAGTCGATGGGCGCGGACGCGAGGTTCGGGCACGGCGCCAAGATCGACACCGGTTCGCTGAGGACACCGTTACGCACCATCCGCAAGGCGGGGTCGGTGACCGCCGGGCGGGTGATCAGCAACGACGGGTCCTCCATCAACTGTCCACGGCCAGGACCGGCGGTGATACGTGCGAAGGTCTCCGCCCACTGCTCGCCGAAATCGATGGTGTGGTGCGCGCTCGACGGCCACGACTGCGTGACCTCGGTGGGAACGGTGCCGTGGAAGACGACTGCGGACGGCGACACGACGGAATAACCCCGCTTCCTGCCGCTGCTCGTCACACCGGCCCGATCGAGCAAGCGGTCGACGATCGGGAGGTCCGGGGTGAGGACGAGTGCGTCGCACTCGACACGGCGACCGTCGGACGTCAGGACGGCCGTCACGCGATCGTTGCGGATCTCCAGTTCCGACACTTCGGCCGAGGTGTGGAGCGCTCCGCCGTGACGGGTGAGCGCATCGGCCATGGACTCTGCGACAGCCGACATTCCGCCCGCGGGGAAGTAGACCCCGAGCGAGGTGTCCATATGGGCGATAGCGCCGTACACACCGAGCGCTTTCGACGGGGCGACCCCGGCGTAGAGCGACTGGAAGGTGAAGATCCGGCGTAGCCGATCGTCCCGGACGAACGAGGCGATCCGGGAGCCCAGGCGGCCGAAACCGCCGATCAATGCCAGCCTGGCGGTATCGCGCAGCGCTGCGCGCGACCCGACGAGGTCGAGAGGCGAATCGAAGTTCGACGCGATGTACCGGTCGAACTCCGTATCGAAGATGCTGGCGAGCCAGCCTCGCAATCGGCGATACCCGTCGACTTCGCCTGGACCGCAGACTTTTTCGACTTCGGCGGACATCTCCGTGGGATCGGCGTACACGTCGAGAGCACTGCCGTCGGCGTAGCGAGCGTGGTAGCTGGGAGACAGTGCGCTCAGTTCGACTGTGGGAGTCGTGGAATCGAACGACTCGCCGACAGCGGCGAGCGCATCGGAGATCAGGTCCGGCATCGTGAGCACGCTGGCGCCGTTGTCGATGGTGTAGAGGGGCTTGCCGGAGTCGTCGTACACCGGATAGGTCCCGACCCGGCCACCCACCGTGTCGTCGCGCTCGAGCACGGTGACGCGTTTACCCGCGCCCGTAAGGTACAGCGCCGCAGCGAGACCGGAGAGTCCTGCCCCCACCACGACCACGGAATCGACGGGCCCGGGGATCGTCTTCATGATCCGCCACCCGTCGGCACGACGGTATCGACTCGGCTGGGTATCGCGCTGGTCATTCCTCGGCTCTTCTCTCCCGGAGCGGGCATAGTCGTTGCGATCATGTTTTCACCGTGGCCTTTCCGGCTCGTCGAATGCGCATGGCCACCACGGGGACACCCACGACCCCCATGACACAGAACCCGTAGAGCGCGGAATAGCGCAGTTCGTCGCCCTCGAGCAGGAACGCGTGCGCGAATGCCGATCCGAGCCAGGTCCAGAGGAACAGCACCAGCGGTGCCGCATCCGAGATTCGCCGGCCACTCGTCCTGGGCGACTCGGCGCGTCCTCCCACCCTGTCGACGACGATCGCCATGATCAGAGCGGTAGCGAACCAGCCGAGGTAGTTGGTGTACGGGATGAACGGAATGCCGGGTAACCCGGCGTTGCCCGAGGTCCAGGTCCACTGACCGTCGGTCACCATCTGGGTGTCGAGGTACAGATCCCACCCCACCATCCCCACGGCAACCATGAGGACCCGCCCGAACGCTCGCCTGTCCGGCGGCACCGGGGAATGCCGGAGGACGTAGGACGCGGCACACCAGATCGGATAGAAGCCGGCGGTCCACGCCAAGGGGACCACCGCCGGAACGCCCACGATCTCGGGCCCGAGCCGTCCGGTCGCATAGAAGTAGCTTCCGAAAGGGAACCCGGTCGCAGTGCCGACGATCTCGGACACGAGACCGAGTCCCGCGGTCGAGGCGACCAGCACCACGGCCCACACGGGACCCCGTGTGACGGCGGCATGCACCACCGACGCGGCGGCGAGCAGGAGCACCACCGCCACGGTGACGGCATCCCTCGACGTGCCGGAGACGAGGGGATAGACGATCTGGGCGAGCAGCGCGCCCGCGACGATCCCCCACACGACGCGGTTCATCGACGCACGCCGGTCGACTCGTCCTCACGCACGTCCGTGCGGTTCACCCCGACGGCGATCCTCGTACCGCGGGGCCGATGCGGCGGGACCACACTCATTGCTGCCGCCGCTCGTCCGGGGCGTTCGTGTCCTTACCCGAGTCCTCGACGGAGTCGGCCGACACGGCGGGATCCACCCGTTGGGCGTCCATGAACATTTGCAGAAACCCGATACCCGAGGTGTACGGGCCGTGATGCCGGGGGGAACCGGAGGCAGAAGGGGACATGAGAGGCCTCATCTCACGCCGGCACGACGGTGAGCGACCACGTGTCGAACTCGACCAGCGGGGTGAACTGCCGGAAAACCGGCTTCTACCAGTGCGCGCATGTGGGCCACCTCGTCTCGCTGCCACCGTGCCGACGCGTTTCGGAACGGAGACGGTCCGGTACCGTCTGGCAGCGATTCGGAGCCGGGGTACGAACGGATGGGTACGCGTCCGAAAAAGTCTCCCGGCCACCCGGTGACAACGAAAAGTGGCGGTGCGTGCCGCGACTACCGGCACCCACCGCCACTCCGTGACGCCCTCACGTCGTCACATCCAGTCGACGAACCGCTCCCACGCGCTTCCGGCCTCGGGTGCGTCCTCCCGCTGAACCGTCGCCTGGATCAGGCCGTAGGGCCGGTCGTCGGCGTGGAATACCTCGTTCGAGTTCGTGACTCCGAATCTTTCGAGGTCGTAGACGAAATGATGCTTGTTGGGCGCCGACATGCGAATCTCCGCGATCACCGGATACTTCTCCAGCACTGCCCGGCCCATCTCGAAGAGAGTTTGTTGCAGTGCCTTCGATTGAAGGTTCGCAAAACGCTCGAGCATCGTGGCCTTGATACCTGCGTAGGTGACATCCCAGTCGACGTCGTCGGTCGTGAATCGCCACTGTGCGACCAGACTGGTTGCCATCACACGGTCGGCAGTCGGTTCCAGGACCGTGTACGGGTCGGTGAGAAAACCCGAGAATTCGGATCCGGTCGACTTGAGTACGACGAGATCCTTGACTCCGCCGATCACCCACTCCCGTCGCTCCCGCCCGGTTCCCTCGACCGTCACCGAAACCGTGCGGACCTCCGGTCCGGTGCGGGTCCACGTGTGATCGTGTTCGACACCGTCGATCGTCACCCGTTGCCACGCGTAGTCGTCGATCTCGACGCGGGCGGCGCGGACTGGTTCGACGTCGTCGACGAAGTGCCGCGCGAGTTCGAGCGCGTAGGTTTCGACGAACTCGACGCCCTTGCTCTTCGCGTACGCGTACACCGTCTGCTTCTGTGTGTCGGTCGGGAGCACCGCACCTTGGTCGCCTTCGAGGTGTGCCGCGTCGAAGTCTCCGCGGAGGCAGGTCGACACGTTGAGGTCGCGGATCTCGTGGCGGGCAGTGTCCCGATAGATCCGTACCACGCGGTTCTCCGCCTTGCCGTAGCGGTTGGCGCCCAGCACGATCTTTCCGGTCAGTTCACTCACGGGTCAGCTCCCTCGATAGGTGGAGTAGGAAAAAGGCGACAGCAGCAGTGGCACATGGACTTTGCCGGCACCGCCGACCCGGAAGGTGACGGTAACCTCCGGGTAGAAGGTCTCGGTGTGCCGCCGCGCAAAGTACTCGCCGGTGGCGAAGGTCAGCGTGTACGTACCGGGTTCCAGTGCGGGAACCTGGAATTCGGAAATTCGCCCGTCGTCGTCGGTGCGAGCACTCGCGAGTTCCGCTCCGGCGGACGAGAGCGTGACCTCGACTCCGGAGGCCGGCGCTCCACGGGTGGCGTCGAGAACGTGGGTGCTGACGGTGCTCACCTCACACCTTCCTTTCCTGATTCGACGGAATCGTCGGTGACGAGCAACTCGAGTCTCGATCGGTTGATCTCGGCAAGCGTCGCTCGCGTCTCGCGCCACTCGGTCTCGGAATCGTGAGTGAGGCGCCGCTGCAGAATCGACAGGAGTTCGTCCGCGGATCGTCCTGCGGCACGCACGAGGTACACGTGCCCGAAACGCTCCTCGTACTTGCGGTTACCTGCCACCAGTGCATCGCGGATATGTGCGTCCGCGCTCGCGACCGATGCCTGCTCGCGCTTCGACGATGCGTGGTCCGACCGTTCACCGATCCGTGGGTGCCCCGCGAGCGCTTCGGCGAGATCGTCCCGAGTCAGCGCCGCTGTCACCGCATCGGACGCGCGCAGCAGCGCGGCGCGACTCAGGTAGGGGCGGCCTTGCACGAGTCGCTCGGTCCACGTCCTGCTGGAACAGCACTCGGACAGGGCTGCGGCTGCGTCACGGGCACAGAGCGCATCGAAGTCGGCACAGGTGTACGGCACGGCACTCCTCTCTCTCGTCACCACGATCGCGGATGAAGGGAGCCGGCGGTGCCGTACGCGCTACAAACTTCCCGAGACGTGGTCTCCGGTCGTTTGGACGATCCGACAAACGCGGATCGGCGGAGAGAATTCGTGGCCGAGGCGCCTCGGTCAGGCCGGTTGCCCGGCGGGAACGCGTAGTCGCTGCGACGCATCGATTTGGGCACGGAGCCACACGTGGGCGGGATCCGATTCGGATTCCTCGTGCCAGACTGCATATTCGCTGAGCGGAGGCAATTCGAAGGCGGGCTCGAGGATCCGCAGGGACGCCACTCCCGCGATTCGTTCAGCCATTCTCTCGGGCAGGAGCGTGACGAACACGGTGTGTTCGAGCGCGAAGGGGAGCACCGCGATACTCGTCGTGGACGCCCCCGTCCGTGTCACGATCCCGGCGCGCAACAACGCTCGCGCCAGAGCCGTGTCGTCGTCGTACTGCAGATACGACAGGAACGGATAGTGGGAGAGCACGTCGCGATTCAGTTCCGTCCCGATGTACGGATGCCCGGACCAGACGGCGCCCACGTATCTGTCGGTCAGGACCTCGGTGCGCCGGCACCGCTCGAACTCGGGTGCGTCGAGAAGGTGTTCCGGCAGCACCGCGAGGTCGGTTTCGTGCCGGTGGAACGCTGCGAGGGACGCCTTGGTGAGGGGACGCAGATCGAATCGCACGTTGGCCGGGTGCCCCCGCCGCATGAGCATGCGGAGCAACGTGACCTCGGCGTAATCGCCTGTCATGAGCGTGAACACGCGTGAATCCACGGTCGGATCGAAGGTCGGTTCGGAGAGTATCGACCGTTCCAGCGTGTGCAATACGCTCCGCAGGGGCCCGATCAGGGCCTGTGCCCGCGGAGTGAGGCGCAACGTGCGGCCGTTCTTCACCAGCAGTGGGTCGTCGAACTGCTTCCGGAGACGAGCGAGCGCCGTGCTGGTCGCCGGCTGCGACATGTTCAGTCGTTCGGCCGCGCGGGTCACGTTGCACTCGGAAAGAAGCACGTCGAGGACGACAAGCAGGTTGAGATCCACCCGCCTCAAGTCCACTCCGCACCCCCCTTTCCGAAACCCGGCGTAACGGCAATATCCGGCGGGATAGTAACCCACCACCGTTGCCTATATCTAAAGATGTATAGCAGCTATCCGAGTTGCTTTTCGATCTTGTGAGCCGGTCGTACGACACTTACGCTGACCCACGTCCTGACGGCGGCGGACCCGTGTTTCGCCCTGGCCCATGTGATTTGTCATCCGCTTCGGCCGGCCGACCGGTGTACGTACAAGAGAGGTTCGGGCCGAACACGATGAGTCTCAAACAGCAGTTCCAGCAATATTCCCCCGAGAATTGGCGCCTATGGCGCAAGGTCACCGCCGTCGTGGCGGTCCCCATCATCGCCGCCGCGCTTTTCGGATCGCTCCGCGTCATCAGCCTGTTCGAGGATTCCCGCCACTTCAGCACTGCTGCCGAGCAGGTGTCGATTCTGCCGATGTTCGCCGAATACAGCACCGGCGTCGCGGGTGCCGCAGCCGCGACGATCATCGGGTTGCCCACCGACAACGGTGCGACGATCGCGCGGGAAGCAGAGACGGTCCTCACGGACCAGATCGCGAACATCAGCCTCGAGCCCGAGATCAAAGCAGCACTGAACAAGGTGCTCGCCGAGGGAAACAGCCTGCTCGACAGTGCTGTCGCCGGATCGATGGCACCCGTGGTCGCCAGCGAGCGCGCACAGGCGTTCATCAGCCGCGTGAGTTCGGTGTTCCGTGCCGCGTCCTCCACCGCGCCCGAACCCGATGTCCTCCAGGAAAGCGCCACCCTCCTCGACATGTGGACGACCCAGTGGGCGCTGCTGGACCAGGTCGTCGCGTACTCCGCACTGGGTGCCGGCACCGAAGGTGCTCTCCTGATGTGGACGAACGCACTCGGCGTCGACGCAGCGCAGATGTCGATCCTGCGGGAAACCGTCGAGTCCAACCCCAACATTGCCGACACGAGTTCGCTCGACGCGCTCGTCGCGGAACTGGACAATCGCCGCAACTTGACGGCGAATCTGGACAGCACCAGCGGCGACACCGGAGCGCTGCGCAACTCGATCTTCACCAGCCTCATGGTCTACATCGAGGAAGTCCGCGACTCCGCCACCCGCATCGTCGGCCTCCTCGACAACCATGCCAGCGAAGCTCGCACCGAAGCACTCAAGAACGCCATCGGAATTGCGATCGTGCTGGCCGTCGCGCTGGGCCTGGCCGTGATGGTCGCCTTCTCGATCGTGCGCCCGCTTCGCCGCCTCCGAAACGACACACTTCTTGCCGCAGAGCAAAGCCTGCCCGAGGCCATCGCCGCCATCAAGGACGGCGCAGAAATCGGTACGGTGTCACTCCCTCCGGTCAGCGTTCACTCGAAGGAAGAAATCGGCGAGGTCGCCCGCGCCGTCGACACCATGAACGAGGGTGCGCTGCGGCTCGCCGGTGAGCAGGCGCAGTTGCGCCGGCAGGTCAACGAGATGCTCGAAACGTTGGCGCGTCGCAACAAGACCCTCGTCGAGCAGCAGCTGTCGCTCATCGACTCGCTCGAGCACGAGGAGCGCGACCCCACGCGTCTGCAGAACCTGTTTGCGCTCGACCACCTCGCGGCCCGTATGCGTCGCACCGGCGACTCGTTGCTCGTCCTCGCCGGCACCCGGCAGCGAATGGGACGGATCCCGGACACCCCGCTCGGTGACGTGCTCCGTGCCGCAGTCTCACAGGTCGAGAACTACCAGCGCGTGAACGTCGGAAACGCACCGGAGGGTTCGCTCCTCGGTACCGCCGTAACCGACGTCGTCCACATGGTGGCCGAACTCCTCGACAACGCACTGCGAGCCTCCCCGCCGGAGAGCACCGTGGCGTTCGCGTTCTCGCGCGCCGTCGACGGCGGCTTGTTGCTCGAGATCGCCGACCGCGGAATCGGTATCCCCGCCGACGAACTCGCCGAGATCAACGAACGGCTGGCGACGGACAGCGAAGCCGGCTCCGGCGCAGCGCGTCGCATGGGTCTGTTCGTGGTCGCGCGACTGGCCCACCGTCACGGGATCACCGTGCGGCTGCGTCCGACGTTCGACTCGTCGACCAACTCCGGCGTCACCGCGAGCCTCTATCTGCCGCTCCGTCTGCTCAAGGGCGTCGGTACCCAGTCCGACCCGTTCCAGATCGACCGCCCGCGCCGACTTCCTCTTCCGCCCGGAGAGACGAACACCGAGTACACGGATCAGTACGACCAGCGCGCGTCGCACAACCACAACGGCGAGTCGTTCGCCGGTGCGACTCCGAACGGCAACGAAGCGTATGCGTCGGCGGGCCGGAACGGCAGCGAGGCGTACTCGGGTGCCGGCCAGAACGGCAACGAGGTGTCCCGGGCGGGCAACAACTCGTACGCCGGATACGAGGCGCCCGGCAACGACAACTACTCCGGGTACGAGCAGAACAACGACGACAATTACACCGGGTACGAGCAAGGCAATAACGACACGTACTCCGGATACGAGCAGAACAACAACGACACGTACTCCGGATACGAGCAGAACAACAACGACACGTACTCCGGATACGAGCAGAACAACAACGACAACTACACCGGATACGAGCAGAACAACAACGACAACTACACCGGATACGAGCAGAACAACAACGACACGTACTCCGGCGCACCGGTGGAGAATCCGTGGGAGCGCCCGCTACCGCCGAGCGGCAACTCCGGTTCCGCGCCCGGTACGAGTCCCGGAATCCGGCGCGGGCAACTGCACGAACGATGGGTCTCGCGAAACAACGGTGAGTGATCCCGCGCGATGGCTTCCATCGTGAGAGACGAACACTCCACCTGAACGGCAGAGACGGTACGGCGAGACGCCGGGCGACCATTCGGTCGCCCGGCGTTGTCTGTTCGGCAGCCACGCGGGTCCGATCGGTGACAAATCAGGCAGTGCTGCAGGAGAGCGCGTTAGAGTCGACACGCCGACCGCCGAGGAGACCCACGTGAAAGCTTTCGTTCGCACCGCCATAGTTGTCGCCACCGCTGCCCTGGCGGTGACCGGATGTTCCGGGAACAACGCCGACGATCCGCTCGCGTCCGAGTCCGGCGAGGGTGGCACCATCGTCGTCGGTTCGGCGAACTTCCCCGAAAATGTGCTGCTCGCGGAGATCTACGCGCAGGCGCTCGAGGGGAGTGGCGCCGAGGTGACGCGCCAGTTCAACATCGGCAGCCGGGAGATCTACTACGACCAGGTCGCCTCCGGAGCCATCACCGTGCTGCCCGAGTACAACGGGGCACTGCTCGCCCGCGTCGATCCCGAGAGCACTGCGGCTACCACGGAGGATGTCAATGCCGCTCTGGCGGAGTCGCTTCCGGAAGGTCTCTCCATTCTCGCGTCGGCGCCGGGGGAGAACAAGGACGCACTCGTCGTCACGGAGGAGACCGCGGATCGCTACAACCTGACGACCATCGCCGATCTCGCCCCGGTTGCAGGCGAACTCGCCCTCGGCGGACCGCCCGAGTTCGAGACACGGCGGCAGGGCGTCGTCGGTCTCCGAGACGTCTACGGCGTCGAGTTCCAGAAGTTCGTGCCCACCGACACGGGCGGGCCGATCACCATCCGGGCGCTCGGGGACAACACCATCCAGGTTGCGAACATCTTCACCACCGATCCGTCTCTCAGTACCGAACCGTTTGTGGCACTGGACGATCCGGAATCCGTATTCGGGGCACAGAACGTCACGCCGCTCGTCCACCGGGAAGATCTCACCGACGAGAACGTCGCGACGCTCGACGCTGTGTCCGAGAACCTCACCACCGACGTTCTCATCGAGTTGGTCGGCCAGGTCGTCACCGAGGGCCGCGACATCGATGTCGTCGCCGAAGAGTGGTTGCAGGACAACGGCATCAACTGAGGGCCGGGTGCTCCGTGATCACTTTCGACAATGTGCAAAAGCAGTATCCCGACGGGACCGTGGCAGTCGACGGACTGTCCCTCGAAGTGCCCACCGGCACTCTCACTGTGCTGGTGGGCCCCTCCGGATGCGGTAAGACCACCTCGCTGCGCATGATCAACCGGATGGTGGATCCGACCGCCGGACGCGTCCTGGTCAACGGCGAGGACGTGCGATCCCAGGATCCGCAGACCCTGCGGCGCGGGATCGGGTACGTCATCCAGCACGCCGGATTGTTTCCGCATCGGACCGTCGTCGACAACGTCGCGACGGTGCCGCGCCTGATGGGGGCGTCACGGAAGCAGGCCCGGGCGACCGCCATGGAGGTCCTGCACCGCGTCGGACTCGGAGACGAGTTGGCGCGCCGTTACCCGGCCCAACTGTCCGGGGGCCAGCAGCAACGGGTCGGCGTGGCCCGCGCACTCGCCGCCGATCCGCCGATTCTCCTGATGGACGAGCCGTTTTCGGCGGTGGACCCGGTCGTCCGCAAGGAGTTGCAGCAAGAGTTACTGCGCCTGCAATCGGTACTCGCCAAAACCATCGTCCTTGTCACCCACGACATCGACGAAGCCATCACCCTCGGCGACCGGGTCGCCGTGTTGCGACCGGGTGGGGTGCTCGCCCAATATGCGACTCCCGAAGAGCTTCTCGGCGACCCGGCGGACGACTTCGTTGCCGGGTTCCTGGGCGTCGACCGCGGGGTTCGGTTGCTGTCGTTCTTTTCCACGGCCGGTCTGCCGCTGCACACAGACAGGATCACGTCCACCGGAGACATGCCGATTCGGGATGGCGACGGCCGGTGGATGCTCGTCGTCGACGACGGGAAACGACCGGTCGGCTGGCGCGATCCGCATGCCTCCGATTCCTCCGGCACCCTCGTGCCGGCGGGACGGGGATTCGTGCCGGGGAAGGACACTCTGCGCGCCGCGCTGGACGCTGCGGTGTTGTCGCCCTGCGGTTTCGCAGTTGCGGTCGACGAGGACGGGCGGGCGCTGGGCGTCGTGAGCAGTGAAGAGGTGGCCGCTGTCGTTCGCCGGGAACACCGGGAGCGCACCGACTCGCCGGTGCGGAAGCAGCTGTGAGTCTCCGGATCCCGGGTTACCTCGGCACGTTCTGGGAACTGCTGTCGGATCACCTGGTGATGGCCCTCGGTGCATCCTTCCTGGGCCTGGTGGTCGCGCTGCCCCTCGGTCTGGTGTGCGTGCGCTGGCCGCGGTCGTACCCACCGGTTCTGGCGATTTCGAGTGTGCTGTACTCGATTCCGTCGCTCGCGTTCTTCGTCCTGCTCATCGCGTTCACCGGCATCAGCCGCACGACCGTGATCCTGCCGCTCGCCGTGTACGCCCTCGCGGGACTCATTCCGAATGTGGTCGACGGTCTACGCGGGATCCCCGACAGTGTGCGGCAATCCGCGATCGCGATGGGATTCTCGGGCCCCCGCAGGCTGCTCACTGTCGACCTGCCGATTGCGCTGCCGGCGGTCATCGCGGGCTTACGGGTCGCGGTCGTCGCCAACATCAGCATGGTGAGTGTCGGGGCACTGATCGGAATGGGAGCATTCGGGTCGCTCTTCACAGCCTCCGTGCAACTCGACCGGCTCGATCTCGCGCTGGTCGGGATCGCGGTGATCGTCGTGATGGCACTCGTCGCCGACGCGGTGCTGGTTCTCGTGCAATGGCTCGTCACCCCGTGGCTGCACCGCTCGGCAGGGGCGGCCCGGTGACGACGCTGTGGTACTACCTCGTCGACTATTTCGGTGACGGCGCGAACTGGTCGGGGCCGTCCGGGATTCCGGCCCGTCTCCTCGAACACTTCGGTTACACGTTCCTGGCGTTCGTCCTGACCGTCCTGCTCGCGCTGCCGCTGGGGTTGTGGACCGGCCACACCGGTCGCGGCGGAATCCTCATGACCCTCCTCGCCAATGCCGCCCGGGCACTTCCGACGTACGGGCTGCTCGTGCTGCTGGTCGTGCTCTACGGCATCGGTCTCGTCCCGATTCTGGTTCCGCTCGTCGCGCTCGCAGTGCCGCCGGTGCTGCTCAACTCCTATGAGGGGATTCGTGGCGTCGACCCCGCGCTCACGGATGCGGCGCGGGGAATGGGCATGACCCGGATGCAGGTGCTCCTCCGTGCGCAGTTACCGGTGGCGCTGCCGCTGATCCTCGTGGGCATGCGCACCGCAGCGGTCCAGATCGTCGCTACCGCGACCATCGCGGCATCGGTGAGTTTCGGTGGCGTCGGCAGGCCGATCGTGGACGGTCTCGCCCGGAGCGACTATGCACTCGTCGTGGGAGGCGCCGCCCTCGCGGCCGTGTGTTCTCTCGTCGTCCTCGGGGTATTCGCGGTGTTGTACCGCGTGGTGGTCTCGGAGGGCGTGCGGGCTTCGACGGGGTGATTCGCGGGCCTTCGTCGCCGCTGCGGGGGCCGCCGGACGTGTCGGACGTCGGGTGCACACTTTCCGGACAGACACGAAAGACAGGAACGGGACATTCGCCCCGGCGCGTCGTCGAGGAGGCGCAGTTGCGATGTATACGAGCGGTGAAGCGCATTTCAGCTGGACGTCGCGGCGCGTGATGCTGCCGGAGGACGACAGGTACGGCCGTTCCGGTGTGGCGCCGGATACGTCGGGCGTGACACTGGACCGGGTGCTCATGGGGTCCCGCCTGATGGCCTGCCGCGATGTCGAACAGGAGAGGGAATATGTCGCGCTCGCCGTCGGTGCGGTGGACGGCGGCGACGACGTACCGGTCCGGGTTGTAGAAGAAGAGCGGCTACTGCTGCACGGACCCCGAAGCGGCTTCGGCCCGGAGATTCTGGTGGGCGCGGAGGACGACGACCTCGACGACCGAGAGGTGACGCGTCAACTGCTCGACGGTGGCCCTCTGCGCAGTTTGCTTGCCCGTACAGGTGCCCATTCGGTGGCTCTGACGTGTGCGAGCGCCCACTGCTGACCGGACCGGCACGGGCCGCGCCGGCGAGATCTCGTACCGCGCGGACCGATGTATCAGCTTTTCGCGTGACCTTTTCGTGATCTTCCATTACGGTTTATACAGCCCGCAGAGCGGGGACACTCACATCGTGGTACGACGTGTCGTGTTGCTAGCTGCGGCGCCGGACTGAGGTACGCCCGTCGGGGGCAGTCCGGCGCCGCACTTTGCTACCGAACAGCCACCGTGACGATTCGGGCCGGCGCTAGGCGCGCCCTGCGATTCCACTTCCGTGATCTCCCTCGTCACCCCACGCGCGCAGCGCGGACACGGTGACGCGAAGCGAATCCTCGGAGGGTGCCGGGTTCACGGGCTCGGCCCCGCCCGAATCGGGCTTGACACGGCCCGCTACGGGAAACAGCGAAGAAAACAGCATGATCGACCTTCCGTCCGTGCCGTGGGTCCTCAAAGGGTGTACCACCGGCCCCCACAGTTTTGAACGCGACGTAGGTCACACTTCGCTGTTTTCCGCGTCCGACGCTCACGAACGCGGGGCAAAGACTCCTTCGGCGAGCCGAGCGGGCGCTTCGACCGCGAGGAGATGCCCGGCACCGGGAACCACCTGGAGGTCGACCGCCATATCGTCGGCGAGCTTTCGCAGGGACGACAGCTGGATCAGCGGATCCTGCTCGCCGACCACGATCTCGACCGCGCGGCCACGCCAGCGCTGAAGTACCGACCGTCCTATCCGAGGCAGACCGGTCAGTGAGGTGCAGTACGCACCGACACGGCACGACCAGCGCAAAGTCGGATCGTCGGGCTGGTAGCCGCTCCCGGCCAGGGCCTGCAGGTAACGCTGGGTGTTCTCGAGATTCGGCTCGTTCCGCCACTGCAAGCCGGGAATGAGCGCGCGATGCCACCTGGCGCGCGGCACCAGCCCGAGCGGCGCAGCAAGGACCAGCTTCTCCACTCGGTCCACGTCGGCTGCGGCTGCCGCAACAGATGCCGACCAGCCCAGGCCGATAACCGGCGCGCTCGCTATTTCGAGTGCGTCGAAGACCTCCATCAGCCAGCGGCCGTACGCCGCGTGAATCTCGGCCGCGGGCCGGGTACGGGCACTCCCGCCGGGCAGGCCGGGAAGATCGACGAGGATCGCCCGGCGCGAGTCGTCCAGCTGCTCCGCGAGGACACGCAGGCCGGCAGCCGGAAGGTCCCCGCCGGCCAGAACGACGATCGGCGGCGCGGTGGGGGCGCCGACACTCAGGACGAACGTCTCGCCCAGCGACGTGCGCGCGATATGTTCGTCGACCGGCCGCGACCAGTGCGACAGCATGCCTGCGCACGCGGAGTGGATGACGCTGTCGTCACCGGGGCAGCGGTACGGGGATCGGGTGAGCATCCGGGTCACCCGCCCAATCCGGCCGAGCCGGGCACGACGACATGTTCACAGGTGAACAGCATTGGCTGAATCTTCTCTCGTAGGCACGACATCTCTTCGCCGACCTTGCGGCACACCGGACGACACCGTAGCTCACTCCTCAGCGTCCACGCCACCATCGCCACCGACATTCTCTTCGGCGCGATCTCAGACGTCCCTCGAGTACCTCTGGTTCACTCCGAAGAGCCTGCGGATTCGTCGCGCAGCTCGTCGAGCGTGGTGAACACCCGAGGACGGTAGCCGTCGCCGGCGTCCGGATCGGACAACACTTCCTCGGGATCGACCAGCGCAACGTCGATTCCGTCGAGGTGCAGTCGCCGGATCACCTCGAGCAGCATCCTGCGGCCTACCGGGAGAACGGCGCGCACCAGCGTGAGATCGAACACGGCGCGCTGCGTCTCGACGGGTTCCTCGACAAGTGCCCGCACGACGCCTTCCGCGTTCGTGAAATGGATGTCGCCGTGGAGTTCGAGAAAGGTGAAAGCCTCACTGCCCTCACCTATGACGGTGCGGCGCCGCAGTACCGAACGCGAGACGATCGGCGCCTCCATGAGGTGCAGATTCATATCGTGCGACAAACGTTCGAAGGCTTCGACGCCGCGAACACTGGTGCCGTGCTCGTCCAGTCGCGGCGAGTACACCGCAATGCCCAACTGTCCCGGCAGGATTCCGATGATCCCGCCGGAGATACCGCTTTTCGCGGGGATACCGACGGTCGAGAGCCAGTCGCCGGCCGCGTCGTACATTCCGCAGGTCGCCATCACCGACAGCACCTGCCGGACGACGGACCGGGAAAAAATCCGCTCGCCCGTCCGTGGCTGGATGCCTCCGCCTGCGAGTGTGGCGGCCATCATCGCGAGATCGGCTGTGGTGACCTTCACGGAGC
>Ga0233372_1000339_pt1 | contig 21443 bp, 20 predicted proteins | sample ElkDunMinimDraft_4_FD_191538 | JGI IMG/M metagenome (GOLD analysis project Ga0233372, IMG submission 191538) | Fecal eukaryotic communites from dung pellets of Tule Elk in California, USA - Elk Dung D8 | ecosystem: Host-associated > Mammals > Digestive system > Large intestine > Fecal | place... | reverse complement strand
ATGGAGCACGAGCTGGCCCCGCTCGTCGGCGCGGACCCCCTGGCGGACATCGACGACGCCTACCGGCGTTACAGCAGCTGGCTGCCGTTCGCGTACCGGGCGGACGAGATCACCAACGGCGTCAGCAGAGACCTCGACTACCAGCCCGTGATCGTCTCGGCCACACCCGTGTCGCTGCTCGACGAGCGCAACCCCGTGGCGCTGCGCAACGTCGAGGGCTACCTCACGGACCCGGCGCGCCAGCCCGAGCGGGCCCCGGAGCACGGCGCGCGCAACGGCGGCGCGGCGCGCCGCCTGGCTCGGCGGATCTCGGTCTCCGACCCCGGCTACACGCGCCTGCGCTCTGCCGCCCAGGCGCTCCTCGCGGCCGTCGCCGCAGCCCTGACGACGTACCTGCTGCTGCGGGCGACACGGTCCGACGTCGACCTGCGGCCCGTGATCTTCGGCGGTTTCGTCGCGATGCTGGGCTCGGGGCTCATGGTCGACCGGACCACCCGAGCGCGCCGCGGGACGCAGCTGCTGCTCTTCGTCCCGGTGGCCGCCGTCGTGGCGCTCGGGGCGCTCGCGGCCCGCTCGCACGTGTGGACCGGCGTGCTCGCGGTCGTCGTCGCGGCCGGCGGCGCCTGGGCCGCGCGCTTCGGGCCGCGGTGGGCCGCGCTCGGCTCGTCGACGTTCATGGTGTTCTACTACGCGCTGCTCATGCGGCTGCAGGCCGACGACATCGTCATGTACCTCGTGGGCGCGGCCGTCGGGGTCGCCTGGGCCTACCTGCTCGTGCAGGTGCTGCTGCCCGAGCGGCCCGACCGCGTGCTGCGTGCGGGCCTCGCCGCCTTCCGGCGCGAGGTCGGCGGCTGCCTCGACGTCCTCATCGACGCCGTGTCGTGGGGCCGCTGGGACTCCGACATCGCCCGGCGGGTCGCCGTCGCGATGCGCGAGCTCGACCGCGGCAGCGCGTTCCTGGCCGGACGGCTCACGGGCGACGCGACGAGCGACTCGCGGACGGCCGCCGCGCTGCGGCTGCACGCGTTCAGCACGACGGTCGCGACCACGCACCTGGTCGACGCGGCGCAGGCGGTGACCGGCGCGACCATGTCCCTCGAGCTGCGCGGGCGGCTCGCGGGCCGTCTGGAGCTGCTGGAGGCGCACAGCGTGCAGCAGGATGCCGCCGGGACCAGCATGCCGGCAGGTTCACTGGCCGTCCCGTGGTCCTCCGACCCGCCGTCACCCGACTGGCCCCAGCCGGCGCGGGCGATGCACGCGGCGACGAACGAGCTGCACTCGGCGCTCGAGGCGCTCTCGCGCACCGCCGCGGGCGACACCACGGGGATGGACGAGCTCGACCAGCGGGACGCCCCGGACGAGGTCGCGGCTCCCGCGCGGCCGGCGCCCCCGTCGCGGAACGTGCTCACGCCGTCCACCCGTCGCGCCGTGCAGCTGGCCCTGGCCGTAGGCGTGGGCGTCGTCATCGGCGACCTGGTGTCCGGCACGCACCAGTACTGGGCGATGTTCGCAGCCTTCACCGTGCTGGGCGGGTCGAGCGGCGAGACCTTCGTCAAGGCCTGGCAGCGGGTGCTCGGCACCGTGGCGGGCGCGCTGGTCGGCTTCGGCCTGGCGATCGCCACGGGGGGCGACCCGGCCGTCATGCTCCCGCTGCTCGGGCTCGCGGTGTTCGCGTCGACCTACTTCCGCCCCGTGTCCACGGCCCTGCAGACGTTCTTCACCATGACGATCTTCGCGGTCATCTACGAGTTCCTCGGCCGCCTGACCACCCTGACGGTCGAGGTCCGGGTGCTGGAGACCGTGCTCGGCGCGCTCGCGGCCGTCGTGATCGCCGCCGTCGTGCTGCCGCTGCGCACCCACGCGCTCGTGGACCGGGACCTGGCCCAGCTCGTGCGCGACATGCGACCGCTCATGGACGCCGCGCTCGCCCGGCTCGAGGGCACGGACACGACGCCCGCGACGCCCATGAACAACCAGCTCCTGGTCGTGGACCAGGACATGCACAAGCTCGAGAAGACGTCGGCACCGCTGCGCGGGTCGGCCGGCTCGCTCGTCGCGGGCGACGTCGACGCGCGGCTGACCGCGGTGTGGTCCCTGACCTACGACCTGCGCTTCCTCGTCCGGGCGGTCGCCCAGACGACGACGCCGCGGGCCGGCCTCGACCCCCAGGACTGGGCCGCGCTGCGCGGCAGCGTGGACGACAGCCTCGAAGCGCTCCAGGCGGTGCTCGAGCACCGCTCGCCCCCGGCGGTCCAACCCGGTTTCGGCTTGACGGTCGACGACGACCCCGCCGCGCCGCCGGCCACCCCCGAGGTGGCGATCCTCCGTCGCCTGGAGCGGATCCAGCAGACGCTCGTCGTGCTCGTCGGCGACCTCGACCCCGGGGCGGTCCGCCCCGTGGACGAGACGGCGGAGGCCGCCACGTGAGGCGGTGATCCCGCGCCGCACCGCTGCGTGACGAGCCCTCAGCCCAGCCGTTCGTCCGTCGGTTCGACGGCACGGACCGTGCGCGCGAGCGCCAGCATCTCGTCGAGCGAACCGACGACGGCCGTGAGGCGGTAGCGGGCGCCGCCCGCGGTCCAGGCGAGCTGCGCACCGCCCTGGCCGTGCTCGGTCCAGGCGGCAGGGACGCCGTCGAGGTCCACGACCTGGTCGCCGAAGGCGGCGACCCGCGCCTCGACGGGTTCGAGAGCGGGTGTCGTCACCTCGAGGTACATGTACTCCCGGCTGGTCACCTCGAGCAGGCCGCCGTCCTGTTCCACGAAGGTGCTCTCGTCGCCCGCGTACTCCGCGATCCAGGTGTAGGTCGGTTCCTCGCCCACCGCGGGGTCGGTGACCGGCGCGGCGGTGAACCCGGCAGGTGTGCTGTCCTGCAGCAGGGCACCGTCGGCGTCGAACGCGAGCGCGTCGAGCACGGCGACCGTGTCCTCGACCGGCATGCCGTCCGACTCGGCGTACCAGCGCACGCCGTCGTCGTCGATCCACGTGATCCGCTGGCGCGGGCGCCCGTCGTCGTTGACCCAGGCCAGTGCGTGCCCGGCGACGCCCCGGACGGACTGTTCCCTCGCACGGCCCACCTCCTCGACCGCCGTGACCGGGTCGGTGGCCACGTCTCGGTAGACGTTGACGCCCCGGGTGGTCGCGGCGTCGTACACGACGGCGGCGGCGACGGCGGTGGGGCAGTGACGGTCCGCGGCGTACGCCCACACGTGGTCCGGTCGGCGCTCGCCGACCAGGTCCATGACCGAGCCGATCGGGCCCGATGCCCACAGGTCACGGTCGACGGCGTGGGCGGTCTCGGAGCCGAGGACCTCGGGCGTGCAGGACGCGTCGTCGGCGGCCGCGGCAGGGAGGAGCCCGGTGGTCAGGGGACCGAGCGGTGCGCCCGGTGCGGCGGCGGAAGGATTCTCGCCGCCGCCGGTGAGCCCTCCGAGGTCGTGCGCGGTGGGCAGGATGGCCGCCGCGGCGGTCACGCTCAGCGCGGCGGCTCCGGCCAGGGCCAGCCGGCGCACGTGCCGGCGCCGGTGCGCCGTTCCCGGCCGGGGTGCCGGCGAGCCGTGCTGCTGCGCCGCGACCTCGCGCTCGAACGCCGCGCGCGCACGCGTGAGCCCGTCGGGGTCGACGGGGGACTGGGGGGCGAGCGCGGTGACACGCTCGAAGGCGTCGATGGTCATGGGGTGCCTCCAGGGCCGGCCGGAGCGATGGCGGGGTGGGTGGTGCGCAGAGCCGGCAGGGATGGGTCGGGGCCGTCCAGCAGCCGGGCGAGCTGTTTACGGGCCCGGGAGAGCCGGACGTCGAACGTCGCGACGCGGCAGCCCGCGGCCGCGGCGGCCTGGGTGCGGCTCAGGCCGTCCCAGGCCACCAGCAGCAGCGCCTCCCGATGCTTCTCGGAGAGCTGGGCGAGGGCCAGCAGCACGTGCTCGCGTTCCGTGACCGCCACGTCGACGCCGGCGACGGCCTGCTGCCGGGCCACGTTGCCGAGGCGCTGCTCGAGGGCCTGCGAACGGCCGGCCGTCCGGTGCTGATGGCGGATCACGTTGCGCGCGACGGTGAGCAGCCAGGGCAGGACGTCGTCCGGGACGTCGCCGCAGCGGCGCCAGGCGACGAGGAACGTCTCGGAGACGACCTCCTGCGCCGCGTGCGGGTCGACGTGCCGCAGCGCGTACGCCTGCACGCGGTGGGCGTACGCGCGCCACCACTCGACGACGAGGTCCTCGGGTGCGGGAGGAGGTTCAGGTGGGGGTGCGGGTGGGGACATCCCCGCCCCCGACGAGTGGCTCATACCCGGAGTTGCCCAGACACACCGCGGAACTTACCGTGCGGCCGTCGCGGGTTTCCCGGGCGAGTGGCTGCGGGCCGTGCCTAGCCTCGAAAGTCCCCTGCACAAACCGAGGAGGGTTCATGGCAGCCGAAGACGTCAACCAGATCGCCGTCGTCACCGGGGCGTCGAGCGGGATCGGGCTCGAGCTCGCCCGCGAGCTCCTCGACCACGGGTTCGACGTGATCGTCAGCGCCGAGGACGACGCCCTCACGGCAGCGGCACAGGAGCTCGCGCTGAGCGGCGCCCGCGTCGACGCCGTGCGGGCCGACCTGACGACCAGCGAGGGTGTGGAGACCCTGGTGGAGGCGGTGCACGCCGTCGGGAGGCCGGTCGACGTCCTCGCGCTCAACGCGGGCGTGGCGAACGGCGGCCCGTTCCTCCAGACGCCGCTCGAGCGCGACCTCGAGGTGATCGCGCTCAACGTGACCGCCGTCGTCCACCTGGCGAACCGGCTGGTACCACCGATGGTCGAGCGCCGCGAGGGCAGGGTGCTCATCACCTCGTCCGTCGCCGCCGAGATGCCGGGGCCGTACTACGCGACCTATGCGGCGTCGAAGGCGTTCACGCTGTCCTTCGCGGAGGCGCTGCGCCACGAGCTCAAGGACACCGGCGTCACCGTCACGGCGCTGCTGCCCGGCCCTACCGACACGGACTTCTTCGAGTCGAGCGGCATGGAGGGCACGCCGGTCGACCGGAGCGGCAAGGACGACCCGGCCAAGGTCGCGCGCGAGGCGTACGAGGGCCTGATGAAGGGCAAGGGCAAGGTCGTCGTCCGGTCGCTCAAGACGCGCGCGCAGACCGCGCTGGCCTCTGTGCTGCCGCAGCCCGCGAGCGCCGCCGTGCACGCGGCCAGCACCAAGCCTCCCGAGAAGTAGCGCTCCGGAAAGCCGGGCAGACAGACGACGGGTGGCGCCCCCAGCGGGGCGCCACCCGTCGCGCCGTGGTGGGGCGTGAGCCGTCAGGCGACGTCGCCGCGCCAGGCGCCGGTCTCGACACCGCGCGACTCGATGAACGCCTTGAACCGCTCGAGATCGCCCGCGACGCGCCGGTCGTCGGCCTGCAGCACGCTGCCCGCCTTCTCGACCAGGCCCTCGGGCGACCACTCGAGCTGCACCGTGACCCGCGTCTGCGTGTCGCTCAGCCGGTGGAACGTGACCACACCGGCGTGCTCGGGGCCCGAGGTGCTCGTCCAGGCGACGCGCTCGTCGGGGTGCTGCTCGGTGATCGTCGCGTCGAACTCCCGCTCGACGCCGCCGATGCTGGTCTTCCAGCGGGTGTGCGTGTCGTCGAGCTGGGTGATCTTCTCGACGCCCTCCATGAAGCGGGGGAACTCCTCGAACTGCGTCCACTGGTCGTACACGGTGGTCACCGGGACGTCCACGTCGATCGACTTCGTGACGCTGGCCATCTGAGTCTCTCCTTCCGTCGGAACTCCCTACCGTGGCCGATCGGCGTGCCACTCGCGCGTCGGCGCTCGAGGGGTCCGAGTCAGGTCCCGGGTCAGAGTCCGGTCAGGAGGCCCAGCGTCTGAGCAGGCAGGGGACGGTCGGAGTAGACGAGCCGGACCGCGTCGGGGTTCTCGTTGCCCGCGTCGGGGCCCCGCCAGGCGAGCGTGAGCCCGGCCCGCTCGGCGGTCGCCTTCGACGCCGCGTTGTGCTCGAGCAGGAACGCGATGACGGGAAGCTCGGGGCGCACCTGGACGGCGGCGTCCCGTCCGGCCCTCGCCAGCTCGGTCGCGAAGCCCTGGCCCTGCTGTTCCGGTCGGAGCCGGTAGTAGGTGTTCCACGCCCGGCCGCCCGCGACCACGCGAACTCCTCCGATGCCGACGAACGCGCCGTCGTCCCGCCGTCGGGCGGTCCAGTACGCCAGCCCGTCGCGGTGCCAGCCCTCGGCGTACGCGGCGACGTCGCGCGCCGTCTGCTCGCGGTGGTGATGGATCCCTTGGGGGAAGTGCTCCCAGACCCGCGGGTCGGAGTGCAGCGCGAAGAGATCGTCGAGGTCCTCGTGCCTCACCGCGGCCAGGTCGAGGCGCTCGGTGACGGTGCGGCGGAGGTCGGGCGGACCGGAAGTCACCGGGCCACCCTAGGGCCGGTGTCGGACGCGCAGGGCAGACTCGTCCCATGACGGAACGGATGATCGCGGTGCGGGGAGCCGAGCTGTGCGTCGAGACGTTCGGGCGCCCCGGCGACCCGGCGATCGTCCTGCTGGCCGGCATCGGGAGCTCGATGGACGGGTGGGACCCGGCGTTCTGCGCACGGCTCGCGGCCGGTGACGCGTCGGGTGGGCGTCTCGTCGTCCGTTACGACCAGCGCGACACGGGGCGCTCGACGGCGTGGCCCGCGGGCCGGCCCGGATACTCGGCCACGGACCTCACGGAGGACGCCGCTGCGGTGGTCGACGCCGTGGCCGGTGGCCGGGCGCACGTCGTCGGCATCTCGGCGGGAGGCGGGATCGCACAGGAGCTCGCCGCCTGGTACCCCGAGCGCGTCCAGAGCCTGACGCTGATCTCGACGAGCCCCGTGGTGGGCCGCGAGGACCTGCCGCCCCCGTCCCCGCACCTGAGCGCGATGTTCTCCGACCCGCCGCCGCCACCGGACTGGGCGGACGCGGAAGCCGTCGTCGAGCACATGGTCGGGGACGAACGGGCCTATGCGGGCCCGGGCTTCTTCGACGAGGACGCCGCGCGGGCGACCGCGCGACGCGTGGTGGCCCGCTCCAGGGACCTGGAGGCGGCCGCGACCAACCCGTGGATCCTGGCCGAGGGCGACGGACCGCAGGTCAGCATGGGCGACATCGTCGCGCCGACGCTCGTCCTGCACGGCACCGCCGACCCCTTGTTCCCCGGACGGCACGCCGAGGCCGTCGTCGCCGCGATCCCCGGCGCTCGGCTGATGTGGCTCGCCGGCGTGGGCCATCAACCGCCGCCACCGGCCACGTGGGGAGTCGTGGTGCCCGCGATCCTCGAGCAGTCCGCCGCGAGCCGCTGACCAGGGGAGCGGGCGCGCTCAGTCCTCGCGCGGGTGCAGGCGGAGGGTCGTGAGCTCCTGGCCCTCGCCCACGACGGTGCCCACGATCTGTGGTCCGTGGCTGTCGTACTTCGCGTGGTACGCCGCGTCGACCGCGTCCCGGACCTCGGCCCCGGCCTGCTCGAACGTCACGTCCTTCTCGACGCCGCCGGCGCGCACCCGGCCGCGGCCGCTCGCCAGCGCGTGCCTGAACCAACCGTTCCGCGGACCGTAGGCCGAACGGATGAAGATCTCGTCGCCGACGCGCACCACCCAGATCGTCGTGTACGGCCGCAGAGAGCCGTCCTGCCGCACCGAGGAGACCTCCAGCTCCTCGGCCGCACCGACCCGGTCGAGCTCGTCCGCCGTCCATGCCGCCATCGGATCCTCCTCGTCCCCGCACCAGCCTCGCCGCTCGGGCACGGTTCCGCACGCGGCGGGTGCGAGGGCTCCAGTGGCAGTCCCGAGATTGCGGACTTAGCGTCGAATGACGCCGCGACGACGCGGAGCATCCGACGTGAAAGAGGGCTGACATGGCAACGCTCACCGTGTGGAAGTTCAACAGCGTGGACGGCGCCGAACGGGCGCAGCGGCTGCTGGCCGACCTGCAGAAGCAGGAGCTCATCCAGGTCCACGACTCGGCGACCGTGTCGTGGGAGGAGGGCAAGAAGAAGCCCAAGACCCGTCAGTCCCAGAGCCTGACCGCGATGGGCGCCCTGGGCGGGACGTTCTGGGGGCTGCTGTTCGGCCTGATCTTCTTCGTCCCGCTCCTGGGTGCGGCGGTCGGCGCGGCGGCGGGCGCCATCGGCGGCGCGCTGACCGACGTCGGGATCGACGACGACTTCATCGACTCGGTGCGCAGCAAGGTGACGCCTGGCACGTCGGCACTCTTCGCCCTGACGTCGGACGCCGTGGTCGACCGCGTCCACGAGGCCTTCGCCCAGGAGGGGTTCCAGGGTGAGCTGGTCCAGACGAACCTGTCCGCGCAGGAGGAGGCCAAGCTGCGCGAGGCCTTCGACGAGAGCGCCTGACGCCCGCACAACCCAGCGTGCACGACCGGCCCTGCGGCCTCTAGTCCTGGCCGCGGGGCCGGTCGTCGTCCGGCGCCGCCGTGAGGGGCCCGGGATCGTGCAGCATGTGGGACTGGATGAGCTCGTGCCGCTGCAGGTAGGTGTTGGCCACGGCCTGGATCGTCGCCGCGACGGGCAGGGACAGGAAGGCGCCGAGGGGCCCGAACACGGCCCCGAAGGCCAGCACCACGACGAAGCTCACCGCGGGGTTCATCTCGAGCGCGCGGGCCGAGACCTTGGGCGAGAAGTAGAGGTTCTCGACCTGCTGGTAGCCGATGATGAACGCCAGCACGCCGAGCGCCTGCGGCACGCCCTGCGAGGTGAGCGCGACGACGACCGGCAGCGCACCGCCGATGTACGTGCCGATCGTCGGGACGAACTGCGAGACCACCCCGGTGAACACCGCGAGGGGCAGGGCGTAGGGCGTCTGCAGGATCGCGAGGAAGACGAAGGTCAGGACGCCCGACAGCGCGGCGAGGACGATGCGCGAGTTGATGAAGTCGGAGACCTTGACCTGCGTGATCTCCCAGAGGCGGAGCACCTCTTCCTGACGGTCGGGCGTGAGCCAGCGGCACACGGCGGCGCGGAAGCGCGGCCCGGCCGCCAGCAGGTAGTACGTCACGAGCAGGATCGTCAGCGTCGCGAACACGCCGTTGAGGATCGACGTCCCGACGAGCAGCGCCCCGGAGGCGACGTCCTGGCCGAACTGGTCGACCGCCTGGGCGATCAGGTCGTCCGAGTTGGGCAGCCGGAGGTCGAACCGGTCGGCGGCGAGCTCCTGGATGCCGACATAGAAGTCGGGGACCGCCTGGACGAGCTGGATGAGCTGCTGGACGAAGAGGTTCCCGAACAGTGCCAGCACGACGACGACGACCACGAGCGACCCGATCAGCGCGACGGAGGCCGCGAGCCCGCGTCGCCAGCCATGCCGCACGAGCCACACGACGATCGGTTCGAGGGCAAGGCCGATGAAGAACGCGATGAGCAGGTTGACGAGCAGCCCTTGGAGCGCACCGAGCGCATTCCAGGCGAAGATGCCGACGAAGACCGCGACGATCGCGAGGAGCAACGCCCTCGGCAGCCAGCGCGGCGCCCGGCGCGCGTCGTGCTGGACCGGCCGGGTGCCCGCGTCAGGGATGCCGGTCCAGGCGTCCGACAGCCGGCGCGGCGGGCTCGACGTCGGGTCCGAGGTCGTCATGGACCGAACGTAGCGCCGGGTCCGCGCGCCCCGCGGAAGGCGCGACGGCTTCCGGATGCCGAACCTGACCAGGGGTGTCACCATCCATATGTCTGCACCATCTCGTTCGAGCATCGGGGTGTTCCATGGCACGGTCGTCGCAGATCAGCGCATGGGTCGGTTGGGTGTGGTTCGCGGGCATCGTGATCCTGACCGTGGGGTTCTTCAACGTGATCAGCGGTCTGGTCGCCGTGTTCTCCTCCGACAGCCTCGTCGGGCTCACCGAGCAAGGCGTCGTCGTGCTCGACGTCTCCACGTGGGGCTGGATCCACCTCGTGATCGGTGTGCTGCTGGTGCTCACGGGCTTCGCGCTGCTCGCCGGCCAGACCTGGGCCCGGGTGGTCGCGATCATCCTCGTGGTCCTCAACGCGATCGCGCAGTTCACCACGCTCCAGGTCACGCCCTGGTGGTCGCTCGTCACGATCGTGCTCGACATCTTCGTGCTCTGGGCGCTCATCGTGCACGGCGACGAGGCGGAGCGCGCCCCGCTCTGATCGGTGACGCCCCGAGCCACTTCACCCATCCGAGAGGAAGTCGCCGCGATGTCGACGTTCACGGTCTGGCAGTTCGACACACCCGAAGGTGCCGAGCACGCGTCGGAGGCGCTGCACGGCGCCGCGAAAGACGGGCTCGTGCGCATCATCGACACCGCCGTCGTGAGCTGGCCCGAGGGAGCCAGCAAGCCGACGACGAAGCACGCTCACCAGGACGAGTGGCGGGGCACCGGCTGGGGCGCGTTCTGGGGCCTGCTGCTCGGTGCGCTGTTCTTCATCCCCGTGATCGGGGTCGCGGCCGGCGCGGCACTCGGTGCGGCCACGAAGGCGATGGCCGCGGTCGGCATCGACTCCGACCAGCTCGACCGCATCCGGGAGAGCGTCACCCCGGGCACGTCGGCACTCTTCGCGGTCACCGAGGAGGGTGACCTCGACCGGGTGGGGGAGAGGTTCCACGGCTTCACCGGCAAGCTGGTGGCGACGAACCTCACCAAGGAGGAGCAGGCCCTGCTCCACGAGACGTTCGGCTGACCGGCGCGCAGCCGCGGGCGGCCTCGGCCGCCGCGGTCAGCCGCCGGGGCGGCGTGCGGCCTCGAGCGCGCGACGCCGCTCGAGCCCGTCGAGGACGAGGTCGATCGCGAAGACGAACTCCGCGTCGTCGTCGCACCCACCGAGTGCGCCCGTGTGCGTGACGGCGACGGCGAGCTCGGCCAGGCGCGGGTGTGAGCCGGCCAGCGCGCGGGCCATCGCCTCCGCCTCGTGCGGCGGCGTGTCCCCGCCGTCGTCGTAGAGGTCCTGGCTGAAGCCGAGCACGCGGCTGCCCAGCACGTGGATCGCGTGGTGGGTCAGGGCGACGCTGAACCCGCCGTCGCGCAGGATCCCGAGCAGCGTGTCGAGGTGCCGCAGCTCCGCGGGCGTCGGCGCGGCCCGTGACGACCTCAGCTCGACGGTCCACGGGTGCTCGAGCATGGCCGCCCGGGCCGCCAGCATGGTCGCGCGCGCGGAGGCCTGCCAGCTCCCGGCGTCGGTGACCGGTTCGATCTGCGCGACGACGGCGTCGCTCATGGCGTCGAGCAGGGCGTCCTTGGAACCGACGTGGCGGTAGAGCGACATCGGGTCCACGCCGAGCTCCTGGCCGAGCCGCCGCATGCTCACGGCCTCGATGCCCCCCGCGTCGGCGAGCGCGACGGCCGCGGTGACGATGGCGTCACGGCTCAGCCGCGCGGTTCCCCGCGCGCGGCGCGGCCGGCGTGCGGGAGCCGGGGCGCGGGACGCGGGCGGCGTCGGGGTGGACACGAGCGCGACTCTACCCTTGCCCGTTCTACGCCGTAGGTCTACGCTGTAGGCCTACGGCGTAGACGTCGCGATCGGACCGGTCCGCAGTCGAGGGAGACAGAGCATGGACGGCAACGCAGGTACACCGTGGGTCCCGCCGCGCTGGTTCGTCCGCTCGGCCTGGGCCGTCCATCGCGGGCTGTACCGCGCGACCGGGGGCCGCCACCCGCTGCGCCGCCCCACGCCCGGCGGTGCGTTCGGCATGCTGCGCCTGCGTACCGTCGGACGCCGCACGGGCCAGGAGCGGGCGGTCATCCTCGGGTACGTCGAGGACGGCTCCTCGTACGTCACGCTCGCGATGAACGGGTGGGGCGACCCGCTGCCCGCGTGGTGGCTCAACCTGGCCGCGAACCCCGAGGCGGAGGTCGACACGGTCGACGGGCCGCGCAGGGTGCGAGGGCGCGCGGCGGCCGCGGACGAGCGCGAGCGCCTGTGGGCGGCCCTCTCCCGCTACCGCGGCTGGGGGGACGACATCGACCGGCTCGCGGCGCTGCGCTCGCGCGAGACGCCGGTCGTGGTGCTCGAGCCCCGCTGACGCCGGATCGGTCGTCCGTCGGGCCGTTGAGCGGTGCCGTACCATGGACGGGTTGCCCGTACGCCTGTCGTACGCACCCGCTCCTGCGCCGCAGCAACCTGGCCATCCGTGGCCCGACGCGCGCGCATTGCACCCGACACGTTGGAGACCATCGAAGTGAAGAGCGCCGTCGAGACCATGGACCCCACCAAGGTCAAGCTGACCGTCGAGGTGGAGTACGACGAGCTCAAGCCGAGCATCGAGCACGCGTACAAGCACATCGCGGAGCAGGTCAACATCCCCGGCTTCCGCAAGGGCAAGGTCCCGCCGCGCATCATCGACCAGCGCGTCGGCTGGGGTGCCGTGATCGAGCACGCCGTCAACGACGCGCTGTCCGGCTTCTACCGCCAGGCAGTCACGACCGAGACGCTGCGTCCGCTGGGCCAGCCCGAGGTCGAGGTCACAGAGATCCCCTCCAAGCCCGGCGAAGGTCAGCTGACGTTCACGGCCGAGGTCGAGGTCCGCCCCGAGCTCGAGCTGCCCGAGCTGTCGACGATCGACGTCGTCGTCGAGCCCAAGGAGGTCTCGGAGGAGGACGTCGCCGAGCGGCTCGACGCGCTGCGCGAGCGCTTCGGCACGCTCGTGGGCGTCGACCGCCCGGCCACCGACGGCGACTACATCGTCATCGACCTCAAGGCCGTCATCGGCGACGAAGAGGTCGACTCGGTCTCCGGTGTGTCGTACCAGATCGGCTCGGGCAACATGCTCGAGGGCCTCGACGAGGCGCTGACCGGTCTGTCGTCCGGTGAGACGACGACGTTCTCGACCAACCTCGCGGGCGGCGAGCACGAGGGCGAGGAGGCGGTCGTCACGGTGACCGCGACGTCCGTCAAGGAGCGCGAGCTGCCCGAGGCCGACGACGACTTCGCCCAGCTGGCGTCGGAGTTCGACACGCTCGAGGAGCTCAAGAACGACCTGCGCGAGCAGGTCGCCTCGATCAAGACGTCGAACCAGGCCGTGGCTGCCCGCGACCTGCTGCTCGAGAAGCTGCTCGAGGCCGTCGAGGTCCCCGTCCCGCAGGGCGCCGTCGAGGCCGAGGTGCACCGCCACCTCGAGTCCGAGGGCCGCCTCGAGGACGACGAGCACCGCGCCGAGGTCACGACCGACGCCACGAACGCGCTGCGCAACCAGATCCTGCTGGACACGCTGGCCGAGAAGCTGCAGGTCCAGGTGGGCCAGGGCGAGCTCGTCGAGTACCTCGTGCAGAGCTCGCGCCAGTACGGCATGGACCCCAACCAGTTCATCCAGACGCTCGACCAGGGCGGCCAGATCCCCGCGATGGTCGGTGAGGTGGCCCGCTCCAAGGCGCTCGCCGTCGCGCTGCGCCAGGTCGAGGTGAAGGACACCGACGGCGAGGCCGTCGACCTCAGCGAGTTCATCGGCTCCGACGAGGAGGACGCCGCGGCTGCCGCCGCGGAGGCCGGCGACAGCGCCGAGTCCGCCGAGTCGGCCGAGAGCGCGGAGTCGGCCGAGAGCGCCGAGTCGGCGGAGTCCGCCGAGAGCGCCGACTCCCCGGACGCCCCGAAGGCCTGAGCCGGCTCACACCCCGGCTCGACGACGGCCCGCACACCTCTCGACCGAGGGTGCGGGCCGTCGTCGTACGGATGCGCGGCGGGCCATGTGCGCCCGCAGCGAAAAGGCGCCGACCGGGGACGTTCAGGCTTCGGAGCCACGTTAGGGTCAAGCGACAGCGATCAGAAGGAGACGGACGTGAACGACCTGCTGCGGACGGACGGAATGCCACCGGTGGCGCGCGCCGAGGCACCGGCCCTCGGGCTCAACGACTCCATCTACAACCGGCTCCTCAAGGAGCGCATCATCTGGCTCGGCTCGGAGGTGCGTGACGACAACTCGAACGCGATCTGCGCCCAGATGATGCTGCTCGCGGCCGAGGACCCGGACAAGGACATCTGGCTGTACATCAACAGCCCCGGCGGCTCCATCACCGCGGGCATGGCGATCTACGACACCATGCAGTTCATCCAGCCCGACGTCGCGACGGTCGCCATGGGCATGGCGGCGTCGATGGGGCAGTTCCTGCTCTCGTCCGGCGCGAAGGGCAAGCGTTACGCGACGCCGCACGCGCGGGTCATGATGCACCAGCCGTCGGGCGGCATCGGCGGCACCGCCACCGACGTCCGCATCAACGCCGAGCTGATCATGCACATGAAGAAGGTGCTCTCCGATCTCACGGCCGAGCAGACCGGCCAGCCGATCGAGCGGATCCTGCGGGACAACGACCGCGACAAGTGGTTCACCGCTCCCGAGGCGCTCGAGTACGGCTTCATCGACCACGTCGTCGCCAACGCTGCCTCCGTGTCCGGTGGTGGCGGGATGAACCCGAACTGACGAGGCCGCGTCCCGAGGACCCACCCAGACTTTCACCAGGGAGAACCACCGTGAACTACTCCGACGAGTATCAGTTCGCCATGACGGCCCAGCGCCTCGGAGGCGCCTGGGCGCGTCCCGGGGGCGTCGCGATGCCGAACGGCGCGCCGACGTCCCGCTACATCCTTCCGCAGTTCGAGGAGCGCACCGCCTACGGCTTCAAGCGCCAGGACCCGTACACCAAGCTCTTCGAGGACCGCATCATCTTCCTCGGCGTGCAGGTGGACGACGCCTCGGCCGACGACGTCATGGCCCAGCTCCTGGTCCTCGAGTCCCAGGACCCGGACCGCGACATCATGATCTACATCAACAGCCCGGGTGGCTCCTTCACGGCCATGACCGCGCTGTACGACACGATGCAGTTCGTCAAGCCGCAGATCCAGACCGTGTGCCTGGGCCAGGCGGCGTCGGCCGCGGCGGTCCTGCTCGCAGCCGGGCAGAAGGGCAAGCGCCTGGCACTGCCCAACGCGCGCGTGCTCATCCACCAGCCCGCGATAGAGGGCGGTGCGTACGCGCAGGCCTCGGACATCGAGATCCACGCGAACGAGCTCATCCGCATGCGCGAGTGGCTCGAGGAGACGCTCGCCAAGCACTCCGAGAAGCCGGTGGACGTCGTCCGCGAGGACATCGAGCGCGACAAGATCCTCACGGCCGCCCAGGCGAAGGACTACGGCCTGGTCGACCAGGTGCTCGAGTCGCGCAAGCCGCAGGCACTCGTGGCACGCTGAGCACGGTCGACAAGCAGGCGACCCAGGGCCAAAAACCCTGATGGGAAGGCCCTGGGTCGCGACGCACCGGGCAACTCGGCTGACAATGCGGCCACCGTGGTGTGGAATGGTCGCAGAAGTCTTCCTCGAGACAAGGAGACGCTGGTGGCACGGATCGGTGACGGCGCTGACCTGCTGAAGTGCTCGTTCTGCGGAAAGTCGCAGAAGCAGGTCAAGAAGCTCATCGCAGGGCCGGGTGTGTACATCTGCGACGAGTGCATCGACCTGTGCAACGAGATCATCGAGGAGGAGCTCGGCGAAGCCGCTGAGGTCGGTCTCACGGAGCTGCCCAAGCCCCGCGAGATCTTCGAGTTCCTCGAGCAGTACGTGATCGGCCAGGAGTCGGCGAAGCGCGCGCTGGCGGTGGCGGTCTACAACCACTACAAGCGCGTCCAGGCCGGCGGAGCACGCGAGGCGGACGACCACATCGAGATCGCCAAGTCGAACATCCTCCTCATCGGCCCGACGGGCACGGGGAAGACGTACCTGGCGCAGACGCTCGCCAAGATGCTCAACGTCCCGTTCGCGATCGCGGACGCCACGGCCCTGACGGAAGCGGGCTACGTGGGCGAGGACGTCGAGAACATCCTGCTCAAGCTCATCCAGGCCGCGGACTACGACGTCAAGAAGGCCGAGACGGGCATCATCTACATCGACGAGGTCGACAAGGTGGCCCGCAAGGCCGAGAACCCGTCGATCACGCGCGACGTGTCCGGTGAGGGCGTGCAGCAGGCGCTGCTCAAGATCATCGAGGGAACGACGGCGTCGGTGCCGCCGCAGGGCGGGCGCAAGCACCCGCACCAGGAGTTCATCCAGATCGACACGACCAACGTGCTGTTCATCGTCGCCGGCGCGTTCGCCGGCCTCGACGACATCGTCGCCGCCCGCGCGCGCAAGCGCGGCATCGGCTTCAGCGCTCCGATGGAGTCGGGCGCCGACGAGAACCTCTTCGCCGAGGTCCGGCCCGAGGACCTGCAGAAGTACGGGCTCATCCCCGAGTTCATCGGGCGCCTGCCCGTGATCGCCTCGGTGTCCCCGCTCGACCGTGACGCCCTCGTGCGCATCCTGACCGAGCCGCGCAACGCGCTCGTCAAGCAGTACCAGCGCATGTTCGAGATCGACGCGGTCGAGCTCGAGTTCGACGACGACGCCGTGGACGCCATCGCCGAGCAGGCGCTCCTGCGCGGGACGGGCGCACGCGGGCTGCGGGCGATCATGGAAGAGGTGCTCCAGCAGGTCATGTTCGACGTGCCGAGCCGTGACGACGTCGCGCGCGTCGTGATCACGCGCGACGTCGTGCTGGAGAACGTGAACCCGACGATCGTGCCGCGCACGTCCCCGGTCCGGGGCCGCACACCGCGCGAGAAGACGGCGTAGCCCGGCGCCGGCCGAGAGCCGGCGCAGGGCCGCGCGTCAGGCGCGGACGGTGGCCTTGTCCTGCGGCTCTGCCGGGCGCCCGTAGAGCGCGTCGATCGTGTCTGCGAAGTCGGAGATCACCAGCGCCCGCTTCACCTTGAGGGACGGCGTGAGGTAGCCGTTCGCCTCGGTGAAGTCCTCCTCGAGCACGTGGATCTTGCGGATCGACTCGGCGCGGGACACGGCGTCGTTGGCCCGCTCCACGGCCCGGTCGAGGGCGGCGAGCACGGCGGGGTGCTCGCGCGCCTCCGCCACCGTCATGGACGGCAGACCGTGCGTGGTGAGCCAGCCGGGCAGCATCTCGGCGTCGAGCGTGACGAGTGCGGCGATGAACGGCCGCTGGTCGCCGACGGCCACGACCTGGGAGACCAGCGGGTGGGCCCGCAGCCCGTCCTCGAGGACGGCCGGAGCGACGTTCTTGCCCCCCGCGGTGACGATGATCTCCTTCTTGCGGCCGGTGATGCGCAGGTAGCCGTGCTCGTCGAGCGAGCCGAGGTCGCCTGTGCGGAACCAGCCGTCCTGCAGCGCCTCGGCCGTGAGCTCGGGCCGGTTGCGGTACCCGCGGAAGATGTGCGGTCCGGCGAGGAGGATCTCCCCGTCGGCGTCGATACGGATCGAGGTGCCCGGGAACGCCGGGCCGACGGTGCCGATCTCGAACCGGCTCAGCAGGTTGACCGCTGTCGGTGCCGTCGTCTCCGTGAGCCCGTAGCCCTCGAGCACGGTGATCCCCGCGCCCCGCAGGAAGTGGCCGAGCCGGACCCCGAGCGGTGCACCACCGGAGATCGCGAACCTCACCTGGCCGCCCATCGCGGCGCGCAGCGGTGCGAGCACGAGCCGGTCGGCGACCGCGTGCTGGAGCCGCAACGGCACGGGCACGGTTCCGGCGTCGAGCGCCCGCGAGTACGCGCCCGAGACGTGGGCCGCCCAGTGGAAGATGCGCCGCTTGATGCCCGCGCCGGCCTTCTGCTCGGCAGCGTTGTAGACCTTCTCGAACACGCGCGGCACGGCCAGCAGGAAGGTGGGCCGGAACGAGCCGAGGTCGGGCACGAGGTTCTTCACGTCGGGGGAGTGGCCCAGCACGGAGGACGAGCTGATGACCGCGACCTGGATGAGCCGGGCGAACACGTGGGCGAGCGGCAGGAACAGGATGGTGCGCGACCCGTCGGCCTCGAGCAGCTCGGGGAGCGCGACCCGCGCGTTCATCGCGAGGTGGGTGAAGTTGCCGTGCGTGAGCTCGGCGCCCTTGGGCCGGCCCGTCGATCCCGACGTGTAGATGATCGTGGCGAGGTCGTCGCGGCGCACGGCCTGCCGCCGCCGGCGTACCTCGTCCACGTCGACCGCGTCGCCGGCGGCCAGGAGCCGCGCGACGGCTCCGTCGTCGACCACCAGCACGTCCTCGAGGTCGGGCAGGCGGTCGCGCACGCTGGCGACCGTGTCGCGGTGGGCGTGCGTCTCGACGACGGCGAGCCGCACCCCGGCGTCGGACAGGATCCAGTGCACCTGCTCGGCCGACGAGGTCTCGTAGACCGGCACCGGGACGGCGCCGACGGCCCAGGCCGCGTAGTCGAGCAGAGTCCACTCGTAGCGCGTGCGGGACATGATGGCGATCCGGTCGCCCGGCTCGATGCCCTGTGCGAGCAGGCCGCGCGCCACCGCGACGACGTGGTCGTCGAACTCGGCTGCGGTCACGGGTGCCCAACGGCCCTCGGGGGACTCGCGGCGCTCGAGGAGGGGCATCCCGGCCGTCCGAGCGACCCTGTCCTCCAGGAGAGTGCTGATGCTGGTGCCCTCGGGCACCTCCACGAAGCTCGGCGTCGTGGCGACCGTCATTGCTGTACCCCGTTGATCTCGCAGACGTTATCGGCCCTGCGCGCGAGGGCCTCCGAGACCCTACACGGTGCCGCGACGTCCACCGACCAGGCATCCGAGCGCGCTTCGGGCGCCGCTGCGGGCGCCACCGCGACCGGGCAGGGGAGGTGCGGCTCGTAGGATCGATACATGGTCGAGCCCCACGACGAGGCGCCGCTGCCCGCGGCACGGTCCTCCGTCCCGCCCGAGATCCTGGAGCTGCGCCGCAGCATCGACAACATCGACGCGGCCCTGGTGCATCTGCTCGCCGAACGCTTCAAGACGACGCGGCGAGTCGGCGAGCTCAAGGCGCTCGGTGGGCTCCCGCCGGCCGACCCGTCGCGCGACCGCCAGCAGATCGAGCGTCTGAAGAGCATCGCCGCAGGCTCCGGCCTCGACCCGGAGTTCGCGGAGAAGTTCCGCGAGTTCATCGTCTCCGAGGTCATCCGCCACCACGAGAGCATCGCCGCAGATCATGCCGCCGGCCGGTTCGTCGGCGACGTCCCGCCGCTCGACACCTATTCCTGAAGACGCGGTGGCGCCCCGTCGCGATCCGTCGCACGCTGGTGTGCACAGCCGACGGAAGGTGATTCCCGTATGAAGATCGACTGGCTCAAGCCCCTCGTCGGCCACCCCGGCCCGTTCGCGACGGTCTACCTCGACGCCACGCGTTCGGCCGAGGCGGGCGACAAGGACGTCGCGAACCGCTGGAGGGCGGTCCGACGCACGCTGCACCACCAGGGGGCACCGGACGGAGTGCTTGACGCAGTCGAGGAGACCGCACTCCGACCCATGCGAGTCGCCGGTGCGCACGGGCGAGTGATCATCGCGGACGACGGCGGTGTCCTGGTCGACCGCGTGCTCCGTAACCCGCCCGCCGTGGCGACCGGTGTCTGGCTCCCCGTCCCCGCGCTCCTGCAGGCCGCGCTCGCCGCCGACGAGACCGTGGAGCACCTGTGCGTGGCGGTCGACCGACGTGGCGCCGACTTCAGCTTCACGGGGCCGCAAGGGTGGCCCGTGGGGCACAAGGAGAGCTTCGAGGCGCCGCACGACGAGTTCAGCAAGAAGGCGAGCACGGGCGACGAACGGTCCGCCCGAGCCAACATCGAGTCGCGCGTCGAGGACTCGTGGGAGCGCAACGCCGCTGCGGTCGCCACGGAGATCGAGCGACGCGTCGCCGAGCTCCGGCCGGAGATCGTGCTGCTCACGGGCGACGTACGCGCGGTCAAGCTCGTCCGCTCCGCGCTGGGCCAGTCGACCGGGCGCATCACGGTCGAGGTTCCTGGCGGTGGCCGGGGCGCCGGGGTGCGTGCCGACTCGTGGGCAGCCAACGTCGAGGACGCGCTCGACTCGTATCGCGAGCGGCGACGCGAGCAGGTGCTCGCGGAGTACCGCCAGGACCAGGGCCGGGAGGAAGGGGCCGTGACGTCGGTCGACGACGTCGCCGCCGTGCTCGCACGGGGGCAGGTCAAGGACCTCGTGCTCGCCGAGCAGGTCGCCCTCGACGCCGCCTCGGCCATGGCCGCACAGGGCAGCCGCACGAACGGGCTGCTGGACGGGCGGACCCTGTGGATCGGCCCGGACCCGATGCACATCGCGTCGTCCCGCTCCGACCTCGAGGACCAGGGCGTGACGGACGGCCTCGAGGAGCTGCCGGCCGCCGCCGCCCTGCTGCGTGCCGCCATCGGCCAGGACGCCGGCCTCACGTTCGCCCCGGAGGGTTCCGTCGAGCTCATCGAGGGCGTGGGCGCCACGCTGCGGTGGTACGACGAAGGCACGCCGCGCGAGGTCGCCGCGACCATGAGCGGCGACGACGTGCGCCTACGGCAGCAGTAGGCGCACGCCGTCGGGAGCGGGTCGTCCTGGGGCGGCCCGCTCAGACGCCCGCGAAGAAGGTGCGCAGGTCGGCGACGACCTCGTCCGGGACCTCGAGCGCGGCGTAGTGGCCGCCGTGGTCGACCTCGGTCCAGTGGACGATGTTGGCGTTGTCGCGCGCGGCGAAGGCGCGGATCGTCTTGAAGTCGTCCTTGAACACGACGACACCGAGTCGCCCGGTGCTGCGGACCGGCTCGGCACCCGCGCGCATGCCCTCGTAGTGGTAGCGGACGGCGGTGGCCGGGGTGTTCGTCAGCCAGTACAGCGTCACCTGGGCGAGCACCTGGTCGGGCGTGACCAGGGCCGTGCCGTTCCCGAAGCTCTCGAACAGCTCGCTGTAGGCGAGCCACCCGACCGGTGAGTCGGAGACGGCGGCCGCGATGGTCTGCGGACGGGAGCCGTTCATCTGGTTGTAGGCGCCGACGCTCATGAACCACTGCAGGTGCTCCAGCGCCGCGAACTCCTGGGGCCCGAAGCCGTCCATCTCGCCCGGTGCTCCGCTCGGGAAGGAGAAGAGCTGCAGCACGTGGGAGCCCAGGAACCCGTCGGGGTTGAGGACCGCGAGCTCGCGCGAGATCATGGCGCCGCCGTCGCTCCCGTGTGCTCCGTAGGAGTCGTAGCCGAGCTTGCGCATGAGCGTGTCCCACACGCCCGCCACGCGCTCCATCGTCCAGCCTCCGCCCGTCAGCGGGGTGCTGAAGCCGAATCCCGGCGTCGAGGGCACGACCACGTGGAACGCGTCCTCGGCCCTGCCGCCGTGCGCGACCGGGTCCGTCAGCGGGCCGATCATGTCGAGGAACTCCATGAACGAGCCGGGGTAGGTGTGCGAGAGCACCAGGGCACGCGCGCCCGGCTCGGCCGAGCGGACGTGGATGAAGTGGATGGTCTGGCCGTCGATCTCCGTCATGAAGTTCGGGAACGCGTTGATCCGCGCCTCCTGGGCGCGCCAGTCGAAGCTCTTCCAGCGGTCGACCATGTCGCGCAGGTAGGACTCGGGCGTGCCGTAGTCCCAGGAGTCGTCCGGGGCGGCGGGTGCGTAGCGGGTGTTCTCGAGCCGACGCTTGAGGTCGTCGAGGTCGGCCTGCGGGATCTCGATGGTCACGGGGCGGATGT
>Ga0233372_1000338_pt1 | contig 21449 bp, 29 predicted proteins | sample ElkDunMinimDraft_4_FD_191538 | JGI IMG/M metagenome (GOLD analysis project Ga0233372, IMG submission 191538) | Fecal eukaryotic communites from dung pellets of Tule Elk in California, USA - Elk Dung D8 | ecosystem: Host-associated > Mammals > Digestive system > Large intestine > Fecal | place... | reverse complement strand
TGCCGTGGTGTGAGTAGGTGCGCCGCTGGGCATTGGCTCGGCGGCGTTCCTTTGTCTATGCCCCCCCCTGTGCGGCTCTCGGATGGCATGAAAAGCCCCCGCCACAATGGGCGGGGGCTGGATGTACAATAACCTCTAAAAACCGTGAGCTTTTACATAGTCGCTTGCGCTTGATTCAGTTTTAAACGAAAACGGCGTATTGCTTGCAGTTCCATCAGTTTTCATTCTGCACACTTTCCAGCGCGTTTTCCTGTTTTCGTCTTTTTCTGCAAAAACCAGCATGCCGGTATACTCTGTCATAGCTTTTAGCCTCCATTATACAGTTTATCGATCTTGCTGTAAATGCCGGATAATATGCGAATTGTCGCGGCGTGACTTCTTGCAAGGCTCGTTAGCTTGCTGCTGATAGCTGATCTCCGTTTGTCGCTTGCGTGTTTATACTCTTTTTTGAGGTCGGCTTGCTCTCGCTCGATTGCATCAAGAACGGTGAAATACTCGTCCTTTTGCTCCTTCAAGCGCTCGATCTCTTCGGCGGTGAAGTAATCCGGTTCGGGTTCCGCTTCGGGGGAGGCGGGTGCTTCATCGGGCGGCGGCTCGTATTCCTCGACGCGGTACGGCTCCAAATGGATGCGGCGTAGGCGCAGAAGGATGACCATCCACACCGCCACACTCAGAAGAAACAGCGTCACACGCTCACCCCCCTCGGCGCAGCCGTTGCGCTGCATTCGCAAATCTTTTTTACAGCGCCGATAACATCGGCAGGGATTCCTTCAAGTGTTTTTTTAAGCAGAAAGCCCGAACTATATTCATAGATTAAAAAGGTGCCGTTTTCATAACGAAAAATATAGTCTTTTCTGCAATTCTGAAGGCGAAAAGCATAAACGCTGGACGGCTTCCCGTCCTGATATGTCACAAGCGCTTCAAGTGAATATGTTCCTATTTTTTTGTAATAGGACATATTCGTGCGCATATTATCAAACTGAAACCCGTTCATCTTTAGGCGGTCAAAGTCGGTTATATCGTCCAACCCGTTCGGGTATTTGAGAAAAAAGGTGTTTTCTGGCGTGAACCAACTGATCCCAAGTCTACGACATTCTTTAAGTGTGCAATCTCCTTCCCGATCTGGACGACCGTTTTCTGAATAGGTGCAAACCCTTTTAAGGGTTTCAATGGTTGTTTTTGTTTGAACTGTTACGCTTTCGCCGTTTTCATTGATCGTTGTATTTGTTTCTGTGCTTGTTTTGCTGTCAACCGCTCTTTTCATGTGCCAAAAACAGCCAGCGCAACCCTTATTCTCCATTTTGGTAAAGTGCTCTTCTTCTTCGCCGCTCTTTATCAATGCGCCGCAATAACGACACTTCCCCATGTTGCGCCGCGCGTCGTCCATGATAGCAGAAATATCTTTGTCAAAAATTCTTCTGCCGTCTGCGGTGTTGTACTGGCTGCAAAATAAGTTTCTAGTATCAATGTCAACCCACTTTTGACTGTCTTTCAGTAAAGCTTTCATGGTTTTTCCTCCTCACTCTGTCACGCTATCGGCGCGCTCGATTAGGTAGCAGTCATACAGTCGACCAGAGGCGACAGAACGGACTGAGTATCCGCCGCGCTTGAACAGGTCGAGCAATGAGGACATACCCACGCCGCCCTCGAAGTAAGGCAGAACGGAATGCCCGGAACCACAGCCAAGCACATCGCCCCAGCCGTACCTAGTGCGGGCGCTCTTGCTGTGTTGGTCTGCCCCCTCGGCAAGTGCAGCCTCGGCGCGGTCATACAGGACGCGGAGCGCTTGCGGCTGTGCGTTGAGCGCGTCTTCTTTCGGCGACGCATTCAGCAATCGCCTCTTTCCTCGTTATCCGCTCATATCCTTGCATTTCCGCTAGCTCCTCGTCGATGGAGCTGCCACAATATGCAAGGCGATATTGATTCCTAAAGTCACCGCGTCTTATCCAATAGCTGCGCATCATACCACCCCCTTAAATTTTGGCGTAACGATGGCTTGATCCCGCCACCAATTCACACCGCCGCCAGCAAGGCCAAACAGGTCGAGAAAGCTGTTGACGTGTTTCATAGTTGTAGCGCTTTCGCCCGCCCAATAGCGGCTAAAGTTCCCGTTGTTGTCTATACCGCAGACGATTGTATTGTAGCTTTGTAACAGCTTGCTACCGTTTTTTTCGATGACCTTAGCTTTGCCGTAAAAAGATTTTTGTCTCGTGCACGGTATAAGCTCGTAGCATTTTGTTTCTGACATGATTGTTACCTCCAAAAAGTAATAAATTTTCGCAAGTTGGTGTTACATCAGAGACGCGCTATCTCTCACATCTTGGCCGCTTGTAATCCTTGCGTCAACAATCTTTTTTGCGCCCTTGTAGTTGGTTGCTCTAACAAGTAGCTTGTCGCTGTCGGCGCTGTACTGGCTGTGCGTGTTGTAGATGTACAGCCTGTCAAGGTTATCTCTGCCGATAATGTAGCCGCGGTACTTAATCATTTTTTTGTTCCCCCTGTTTAGCGATATCAGCGCGTATTAACGCCTTGATGTAGCCTTGTTTGTTGTCCTGCCGCTTGACTTGCTCGATCAAACCCGGTTCTGTTGCGCGGTTAAAGGTTGTTGATAGCGTCCAGAGATTTTTTTTGCGGTACCTGTTTTGTGGTGTGTCTTGCATTTGATCTACCTCCTGTCAAGTTTTTGTCGGGCGCCTCGCCCGTTGCAAGTGTATAATATAATATGCGATTGCATATGTCAAGAGCTTTTTGGTTTTTTTGGCTCAACTTACTGGAGCACGGCGAAAACAACCGCATCCTTGATTATGTACTCGCCATCGTCCTTGCCATACTCCATGCTGTCGCCTCCGATCAGGTACACATTATCGCCGTAGTATGTGTTGGCGATCTTGATCGCCTTGTCGATGTCCTCAACACACGATATGCCGACGCAGCACGTGCCGTCTAGATAATCGTTTGTCGGCTCGTTGTCCTCCCACTCGTGCGAGGTTGCTGTGCGGTCGCCAACGTTGTATACAGCGTCGTCATCTATCCGGATACCGTAGTACCCAACCCCGCCGCGCTCCATGGCGTCCTCGATCTTTTTGCGGTCAATCTTGTGGTTAATCATCGCTGTTGTCCTCCTGTCTTGTGATGATATTATTATAGGCATATGCGCGCGCATATGTCAAGAGTTTTTTGCAAGATTTTTTTGCAACGCTGTGTACTCTATTTTTGCGCCTGTGTACTGCTGTATATATGTATGTGCACAGTAATTATTGCTGTGTATGTGTAGCAGTCCCGCAAGGCTTGATTGTCGCTATATCTAGTCCTGTTTGGTGGTATGAGACTAACCCCAAAGATTTAATAGCATAATACGCGAAATTAAACAAAATAATCATTTTTTGCAATTTTGCTGTGTAGCGACACAACATCTTGTGTACATACCCCGTGGGGGATACAAGATATGGGATTATAGGCCGGGTTAGCCCTCCAAATACCGACAATTCAAATCCAAAAATTGCCAAAAAGCGCCGAATCCTCAAAAATTCGGCTCTTTTTTGCTTTCGGAAGCAAGGATTGTGCTACAAAAGCTGCTTTCTGTTGATAGACTTACTTGGCAACGCAAAATTTTTGAGTGAAAGTCGATTTTCACGTTGGAAAGAAGAAGAAAGAAAAGAAGCAAAAGAAAGAAGAAGAATATATATATATATTTATTATCTCTCTTTATTTCTTTTCTTTGGTTCTTTCTTTTCTTTCTTTCTCTCTAACTTTTGACTTGACAAGGTTGGATTGTGAGTTTATACTGCATGACAAACACAGGTGGTCGGTAGTGCGGAGGTGGGAGCATGAAGCTGACGAATTGCGTAAATTGTGGTGCGCCGCTTGTCGGTTGCAAGTGCAAGCATTGTGGGGCGGAGTATGACGATAGTGGCGTTCACGCTTCTTTCACGGAAGATGGTATTTTTGGTACGCTGAAAGTTGGTGGCATTGAATACCCTGTTTATCTTGAAAGCGTCACTTGTGACCGCGCTTTTTGTGACCACGTCTTGCCTTTCGGCGCGCTTTTCACAGATTTTAAGCACAAGTTCGTGCTGAGGGAGTGCTGAGGGAATGAGACGTTTAACGAATGAAGACCTTGACGAGCTACCAGCGAATTACATCGAGTACATACCGAGCGGCGAGCAGCAAAAAGTGGGAGAGATTGACGTAGAGCGAAGCAAAAAATTGTATGAGTACATCACCATCCGAAATATTTTGAGTCGCGCTGGGGTTCCGCTCGCCGAGCTTAAACAACAAACAGATCGACTGTGGGATAAATTCCGCCGAAAAGGAGTTAGCGCCATGAGAACCATCCAGATGAGAACCATCCAGACAGCGTACATACTGAGCGACGAGCAATGGGAGCGGCTCACTGCCATCCACAAGAAGCTACGCAAGGCCGGTATGTTCGATGGGCACAGCGAAGAGGAAATGCTGCGCTTTAAGATGGACGCAGACCAATCACACTACATCGACTGCGTTTTAGATGCGTTAGAGCAGGATTATTACCGCTATTTTGGAGATGGCACGTCCGTGGGGTCGATGAATTGTACATGACAACGGACAATGTAGAGCAATCCATTGGGTGTACACTGGATCGTTCAGTATTCAAGCGTAGGTGGTGTTTTGATGGATAATGGGAAAGCGTTGTTGAAAGAGTGGCAAGACAGGTTGGGCTTGCAAGATTGGCATATCAAGCTGGTGGACGGTTGCGCTCCCGATGAAATGGCTCTTGAAAACTGTAATGGTTGCACGGAGTTTACGGAAAGCGCAAAGACGGCAAAAATCGAAATTCTTGACGAGAAGTATTACGGCGAGCGGATTGTTCCGTATGACTACGAAAAAACGCTTGTTCACGAACTGCTGCACTTGAAAACGAGCCTTGTTTCTGATGGCGTTGGCGAGTTGCAAGGGCGCGTGATGCACCAAATAATTGACGATTTAGCAAAGGCGTTTGTAAGAGCAAAGAGATTTGGGAGCGCAAACGAGCCGCGTTAGGTTTTAGGTGATGCTGATGGCTGACAGGTATGAAAGTGTGGTGCGCTTTTGATGGAAGTTGACGAGTTGAGTGTAGAAGATCAGATTTCGTACTACAAGGGAAAACTGAAAGAGTTGCGCGGTAAACGCGCTTGTTCATACTGCGGAGCGGTAGGTGTTTATGCAAAGGGGATGTGCGTAAACTGCTATCACCGTTTTTTGCGAAACGGGTCGGCTGATTTCAAGTATCGTGGCGCAATGAAGACAAAGATTCCTTGGAGGGAAAAACTTGGCATTGATGTTGTTGGGTCAATCTTTACTTTGCCAAACGACTACGATGAGTCGGTTGACTTTGTTTTGAAGAACACCTTGTCGGATAGGTGTTGCGATTTCGTGCTGAAACGATATGCAGACGGATTGACGCTTAGAAAAGTCGGAGAAGAGTTTGGAGTTACGCAAGAAAGGGCGCGGCAAATATTAAGCAACTCTATCAGATTGTTGCGCCACCCACGCCGTGTTAAGTATTTTACAGTTGGCAAAGAGGAGATAACTGAATCAGAGGGGCGCGAAGAAGAAGCAAAAATGTTGGAGTTTCTTGCTTCCGCAAAGAAAGTCGCAGAAGAAAAGCAAAATGCACTTTCCGAAAAAGAATTTAGAAAATCCGTTGGTTCGGCAATACCCATTGAACAACTTGAATTGACCGTTAGGGCATTTAATGTTCTTGCTAGAGGTGGCATAAAGACAATGGCTGAAATTGATGAAGCCTACGGTGATGATGGAAATGGGATTCTTGCACTCCGAAATTGTGGTCAAAAAACATTGCGGGAAATCGGCAAAATTGTAGAAGATTTCCGTTCCCGCTGTTCTTTTGAGGCTTGCTGATGGCTGACAAGGTGCTTGAACTTAAAAACGCGCTTCTTGGCAAGGGCGAGTTGGGTATGCTTGCCGATTGTCTTGAACTGTGCAAGGCTGATAGAGACTATCAGACGGCAAAGGCGGTGTTGGCGAAAGCGGCAGAGTTGATTCAGCGCGGAAAAGCTGATGCGGCGGTGATAGCGGACGATGCGTTGCTGTTCCTTGCCCCTGTTGACTTTGACAGCTACTTGCGGTACATGGAGAAAGACAGGGCGTTTGAGAAGTCGTTCTATGCACCTAGGCGCAAGCAGTTGAAGCCGCTGGTGGATGCTTTGCAAGACTTGGCTGATGGGCGGTTGGAACTGCTGACAATAAGTCTCCCGCCCGGCGTCGGCAAGACCTCTACGGCTTTGTTCTACCTCTCGTGGCTTGCTGGCAGACACCCGGAACAGCCCATCTTGACGGGTTCACACTCTGCTTCATTTGTCTCCGGGACTTATGGCGAGATACTGCGTCTGTTGGACGAGAACGGCGAGTACCATTGGCATGAAGTGTTCCCGAAATTGGCTGTGACATACACAAACGCAAAGGACTTGCTGATTGACATTGGCGAGAGCGGGAGCAAAGGCAAGCGTTTTGCCACGTTTGAGTTTACTTCCACTGGTGCTGGAAACGCGGGTAAATTGAGAGCTGGGCAGTTGCTCTACTGCGACGATCTAATCCCCGACTTGGAAACTGCGCTTTCCGCTGAACGCCTTGAAAAGTTGTGGCAACAGTACACAACGGACTTGCGGCAGAGGAAAATCGGTGGCTGTGCTGAACTCCACATAGCAACCCGCTGGGCAACAAAGGACGTTATCGGGCGCTTGGAGTTGCAGTATGAGGGTTCGGGCAAAGCGCGGTTTATCAATCTCCCCGCATTGGACGAGAACGACGAATCAAACTTTGACTACCCTATTGCCGCTGGCTTCTCCACGAAGTTCTACCACGAACAGCGCGAAATCATGGACGATATTTCGTGGAAAGCGTTGTACATGGGTCAATGCGTAGACCGCGAGGGAAGGTTGGTAGAGCCGTCCGAGCTGAAATATTTCAGCGAATTGCCTGATAGGGAGCCTGATAATGTTTTTGCCGTCTGCGATACGAAAGAGCAAGGATTAGATTACTGTGCAATGCCTGTTTTCTATCAATACGGTGATATGTTCTATGTCAATTCCTTTGTCTGCGATAACGGCAAAGTTGAGTTGGTCGAAGCAAAAGTAGCTCAACGGCTTGTTGACGAGCGTGTAAAGTCCGTTCAGATCGAATCTAACCGTGGCGGCACATTGTTTGCTAAGGCTGTTGAGGATAAGATTAAGGCACTTGGCGGTTTTACTCACATTGTTTGCCGTTGGACACAATCGAACAAAGAAACAAGAATAATAGCAAACTCAGCGTATTTCAAGTCTCACTTTGTGTTCCGAAATCCAGACGATGCGAAAACCGACAAAGAGTATCGCACGGCATTGACGCAGTTGTTCAGCTATTCGATGGTAGGAAAGACGGCGCATGATGATGTACCAGATGTTTTGTCTTTAAGCGTGGATTACATCATGCGGTCGGCTGGAAACAAGGCAATCATTGTCAAGCGTCCGTTTTAGCGAAAAAAGTTTCAAAAACCTCTTGACAGCAAAAGATTGTCTTTGGTATAATATAGGCGAGAAAAGGCGGGGAGTGATGCTGTGCTTACAGATGAGAACATCAAGTGCATAGAGCGCGTTCTTGCCGCTGACGTCAGAGTAGAACTTGTCCCGAATCAGAAAGCTGGCACGGTCAAGGTGCTGGCTGTCGAGCGAAAAGAAGTCAAAGCGAACTAAATAACTGACCTCTGCGATAAGGGGTTTCGCGGAGAAGAACCGAGAGTGGTTGTTTCCATTTTGGAAATGACTGCTCTTTTTTGTTTGTAACAAGGGGTGAACGCATGACGGACAATGAGAATCCGATTATCTGCAACGATATGTACGGGCGCTTGGATATCTACGCGACCAACGATGTTATCACAGCAGATAACGTGATTGAAGAACTGAATACCGCTTTGCCGTATCACGTTCAAAACCTGTTGCAAGAGGATTTTCTGTACTGGTATAGGCGCAATGTTCAGCCGATTCTGCATCGTAGAAAGGAAGTTCGCCCCGAAATTCTCAATATCGTGCAGGAGAACCACGCAGACGAGATTGTTGCGTTCAAGAACGGCTACTTCCTCACTCAACCAGCGTTCTATGTAAGCCGCAACGAGGGGGCACAGGACAAGGTTGATAAGCTGAACGAGTTTCTTTATCGGAGCTACAAGCAACAGGTCGATAACGAGCTTGCTGACTGGTTCCACATGGTAGGCAAGGCTGTCTGCTACATCGAGCCTGACCGCGACAACGACCCTGATTGTCCGATTCACGCCTATTCTCTTGACCCGCGCAGCGCGTTCGTGATTTACAGTCTGCGTCCCGGCAACGAGCCTCTTATGGGCGTTAATATGGTGGTATCTGAAGGCAAGGCGAAGTTCGATGTTTACACACGCGATACTGTCTACCATCTGTCTGGCGGTGCTACGGGTAGGCTTATGACTGCGCAAGTGAATCACGATTTCCTTGCTACGGCAATTAGCCTTGACAGTCAGGAGCCGAACGCGCTTGGGCTTATCCCGATTATCGAATACCGCTACAACTCCATCAACATGGGTGCGTTTGAGGCGGTGTTGCCGCTTCTCGATGCTATCAACAGCGTGGAAAGCAACCGCATTGACGGTGTTGAGCAGTTCATTCAGAGCCTTGCTATTGCTACCAACTGCGAGTTCCCCGAAGATACCACGGTAAACGATATTCGCAAAGCTGGCATGATTGTTTTGCGGTCTATCGGTGAGAACAAAGCCGATTTCAAGGTGCTTTCGGAGCAGTTAGATCAGCAGCAAACGCAGGTGCTTGTAGACCATCTGTATGAGCAGATGCTTAGAATCTGCGCTATGCCGTCCAGCACAAAGGGCGGAACAAGCACAAGCGACACGGGCGCTGCGGTGTTGGCGCGGGATGGTTGGTATCAAGCTGATGCGGCGGCGCGGAACACGGAGGACTTGTTCAAGAAATCAAACAAGCAGTTTGACCGCATTTTCGTTGAAATTTTGAAGATGCGCGGATTGCTTGACATTTCGCTGAATGACTTTGAACTGAACTTCGTGAGGAATGAGACTTCCAACTGTCAGTCTAAAGCGCAATCCTGTCAGACGATGCTTGCGGCTGGTCTTGCGCCAGAGTTGGCTTTTGCGAAGTCTGGCATCTCCAACGACCCCGTTGCGGATGTGAAAATGTCCGACAAGTATCTGCGGATGATTTGGGGCGACCCAGACAAGGTTGACGAAACCGAGCAGACAAACGGTGGCAACGGTGAAGCAATCATTGTTGAAGAAGATCGCAACAATGGCGAGAACGAGACTGGCGGTGCAGTATGATTAAACTTTCTATACTGACCCCCGTTTACAATCAAGAGGAACTTGTCATTAAGGGGTTAGATAGCATCCCTCGCCGTGACGATATTGAGGTCATTGTCCGCGATGATGGTTCTACGGACAATACTATCAAAAACTTGAAGAAGTACGCAAAGACAACCGACTTGAATCTCACCATTCAAGCTAACGGAGAGAATCACGGCGTAGCGTACACGGCGAACCGCCTGTTGAAATCGGCGCACGGCGAATACTTCCACTTCCTCATGTCGGACGATATGCTTTTCACGGAGGCGTACAACGGTCTTATCGAAACACTGTATCAGAATCCAGATGTTGACATTCTCGCCATGAATCTGCAAATTAACAGCGGCGAGTTGTTTGTTCTGAATCCGAGTAATGACAACCTCTGGTGCGCTCAAGCCTGTCGGTTCATTCGCAGAAGCTTGGCCGATGGTATCAAGTACCCCGAAGAAGTGAAGTGCGGAGAGGACTTATATTTCCACACAGAAATGATGGCGCGGCATCCGAAAGTCATGTACTCAGATGTGACCGCATACCGCTACAACTTTCCGAGAGAGGGTAGTCTGCTGAATCTGCACAATCGCGGACTTATTTGAAAGCTATGGGGAGAACGTTAAACCTAAAAAATGTCATATACTTCCCAGACTTCAACGCGTGCGGCGGTGTGGAGACATACTGCTACGAAATGGGATTGAAGTACGGGCGGGATTACGACATTACCGTGCTTTACAAGAAAGGCGACCCCGGTACGCTTGCGAAGATTGCAAAGACGGTTTCGCGGGTGATTCGCTTTCGTGACACGGACAATATTGTGTGCGAAACGTTTTTGTTCGGATATGACCGCACTGTGCTTGACCGTGTAGAAGCTAAAGAGTGCGTTCAGATGTTTCATAGTGACTTCTGGGCGAGGAAGTTGAACATCGGCAAGTGCGAACAGGCGACAAGGCTTGTGAGCGTGTCGGAGAGCGTTGCGAAAAACGCCCGTGGATATTATGGCGGCGAACGCGAGGTTGAAGTCATATACAACCCGTACACGCCGAAGAAGCCGCGCAAGGTTCTGAACCTTATCAGCGCGACACGGCTTTCTCCCGAAAAGGGCATGAAGCGGATGATTTCGCTTTCAAATGCTCTTGACGAGGCGGGAATCCCGTTCCATTGGAATGTTTACACGGACATTCCGCGAGACTTCCCGAACAACAGCGTGAGCGTCCTGCCGAGCAGACATGATGTGTTTGATTTCGTTGCACGGGCTGACTACCTTGTGCAGTTGTCTGACAGCGAGGCTTATTCCTACAGCACGGTTGAAGCACTGTGTGTCGGAACACCCGTTATTGTTACTGACTTGCCTGTGCTTCACGAAATCGGCGTAGTGGACGGAAAGAACGGTTTCATTCTCCCGCTGGATATGAGCAACATTCCTGTTGATCGCATCTACAAGGGATTGAAGAAGTTTGAATACACGCCGAAAGAGAGCCACTACGAAAAGGTTCTTGTCAAGGGCAACGCGGCGTATGAGGACGATAAGGGCGGTTTGGTGGATGTTCGATGCAAAAAGCACTACTTCGACATTGAATTGAACTCCGACCAATACCCAAACGATATGCAGGCGGTGACGTGGGAACGTGCCGACAAACTGTTAAAGCTGGGTGTTGTGGAAGTGGTGTGATATGAACATTCTGCCGATTGACGAACTCAATACGTTTGAGACAGGTTTTAACGAGCGGGTCAAGGCAAATGACGGCACACTTCCAGACCTTGAAGATATGCTTGACGAACTGCTTGACTTGTTCCTGTTGGCTTATGCAAGCGGTGTAGAAGCGGCAAAGTCAGACTTAGGCGTGGAAGTGTCGCCGAGCGCGGATGATGCTGACAAAGCAATCTATCAAGCAGTAGCCGGCGAAACATGGGAACAGCGCGTAAAGAAGTACAAGAATGACGGCGGCACTCCCGCTGACATATACCGCATAGCCGAAACGGATATGACGCGGATATACAACACGGCGGTACTCGATACTGTCAAAGCGAACGGCGTTGAATCTACGACCTACAAAAAGTGGAACGCTATCCTAGACGATCGAACGAGAGACGCGCACATATACCTTGACGGCGTAGTTGTTCCTTATGGCGAGGATTTCTACACCTATGATGGCGACCACGCTAGAGCGCCGGGGCTGTTCTCAAAACCAGAGAACGTAATAAATTGCCGCTGCGTGTGTGAGTTGATTAGAAAAGACGGTTGAATAACGTGGGGATAGGGTAGCTCCCGACAAGACGGCGACCTTGGCTGTTTTCCCCCGTTTTCATAACAAGGTGTTATCGAAAGGGGATAACAATGGAAAGAAAATACGTTGTTTATCGGCATACCTGTCCGAACGGGAAAGTATATATCGGGATAACAAAGCAATTTCCAGAAAATCGTTGGAAAAACGGGATTGGGTATAAGAGCAGTCCTCATTTTTGGAACGCAATCCAAAAATACGGTTGGGAGAATATTAAACACGAAATATTGCATAGCGAATTGCCAAAAGACGATGCTTGCAAATACGAGCGTGAATACATAGAAAGCCATAATTCCACAGACCGCAGATTTGGTTATAACGAAAAGAGCGGTGGCGAAATTGGCGTTATATTTAGCGAGATTGTTCGCAAAAAAATTTCGGATGGAGAAAAAGAGTTTTATAAATTGCATCCAGAAAAGCGCGAAGAAATATCTCGCAGAATAACCGGGTTCCATCATAGCGAAGAATCAAAAAAGAAAATGAGTATAGCAAAAACTGGAACGCATTTCGTTATGACAGATGAATGGAAACGGAAAATTGGCGAGTCGAACAAAAGAACTTACAGCGAAAACACAGAGTTGCGAAATTCCGCAGCTAATAGAATGAGAGAATACGGGTTGAGTAAATCAATTAAAGTAGAACAACTTGACTTGGACGGGAATGTGATTGCTACTTATGACAGCCTACATGACGCAAGCAGAAAAACAGGCGTTCGAAACGGTAACATAAGTAGAGTGTGTCGCGGAATCTGCAAAACGGCTGGTGGTTATAATTGGCGTTATGCCGTTAATAACAGCAGTAGGGAAACTGCTTGAACAAATCGCAAGCAAGAGACAACTTGGGTAAAAAACAGCAAACGCAGAGACAACTGCGGTAAAAAACGGAAAGGAAATTGAACATGGATGCTAACGATGTTGTACAGGCTGTTGAATCGGAGGAGCAGAGCGCTGTAGAAAAAATGAACGTAGAGAAGCCAACCGAAAAGGTTGAGGCGAAAGCTACAGACAGCGCAGAAGTTGAAAAGCTGAAACGCGCTCTTTCAAAGGCAAATAGCGAGGCAAATTCCTACAAACAGCAACTGCGTGAGAAGCAGACCGAAGCTGAACGCGCCGAAGCTGAACGCGCAGAAGCTGACAAGGCTATGCGCGAGGAACTTGAAACGCTCCGCAAGGAAAAGGCAGTCAGCGAGTACACCAACAAATGCCTTGCGTTGGATTTTGATGCTGACCTTGCAGCGCAGACGGCGAACGCTCTTGCGGATGGCAACATGGAAACCCTGTTTGATTGCCTTAAATCGTTTGTGGAGGCTACGAAAACCCGTCTGACGAACGAGGCGTTGAATAAACATCCTACGCTTTCGGCTGGTGTTCCTCCTACCACGAACAGCTCAAACGATGCAGAGTATGATAAGATGCGGCGTTATGCTGGTTTGCCGCCGCGAAAATAACATGATGAAAAGGAGAATGTAACAATGGCTACTACCGTTACTCCCGCTGTTTCCAACAACATTGGTCTTGCCTCCCGTTATCTGCCGATTCTTGACGAGGTTTACAAGGCGAGTTCCAAGACTGCCATCCTAGACACCGCCGAGGGCAACGTGCGATATGACACGCAGTATCACACGTTCTATTTGTTTGAGACTGACATGGTTGGTCTTGCTGACTATGACCGCAACGACGGTTATGTGCGCGGTGATGTGACCGCGAGTTGGAGGGCTTACGCTCCGCAGTATGACCGTGGCAGACAGTTCCTTGTCGATGTGCTTGACGATAGCGAGAGCGCAAACATGGCGTTCGGTACGCTTGCTGGCGAGTTCATGCGTACTAAGGTTGTGCCGGAGACTGACGCGCTCCGCTTTGCGAAGTATGCTACCGATTGCGCGAGTGCGAACAAGATAACCGAAACGCTTTCCAGCGCGGCGGCTACTATCGCGTCCATTGATGATGCGACTGCGCAGCTTGACGATGCGGAAGTTCCGTATGAGGGTAGAATCCTGTTTGTCAGCCCGAACACCTACAAGCTGATTAAGGGCGGAATTACGCGCATGATCGAGAACGCCGAGCGTGACGTTGACTACAACGTTGAGATTTACAACGATATGCGCGTGATTACGGTTCCGTCTGCGCGTTTCAACACGGCTGTTACGCTGGCGCAACCCACGGCGCATGACGGCGCTGGCGGCTATACCGCTACTGGTTCGACAATCAACTACATGATTGTACACCCGTCCGCTGTCATGCAGGCTAATCTGCTTGCAACGCCGCGCATTTTCTCGCCGCGTGAGAATCAGCAGGCTAACGCTTGGATGTATGACTTCCGTCAGTATCACGGCGTTTGGGTCAAAAACAACAAGAAGAACGGAATCCTTGTGTCCGCTCCTGCCGTGGTGTCGGGCTGATAGGGATTAGTTGATTAAAGGGGGGGGCAAAGTGCCATGACCAATTTTGAAAAGCTAAACACCGTAAAGGTGCTGTTAGAGGACGGCGGCGCTTTGCCCTCTGATGCAAAGATCACAACCTACTTGGGGTTAGCGCAAAGCGAAATCCTTGAATGGATTTACCATCTTGTCGGCGGTGTGCCGGAAGATGTTACCAATGTTCCAACACGCTATGAGCCTACACAAGTCTATGCGGTTGTCGCTGGTTTCACGCAAGCTGGCGCAGAGGGAACCCGCGACCACTCCGAGAACGGCATCAAGTCGGCTTTTCGCTACTCCGATATGCTGGACTACATCCACAACAATGTGTTGCCTATCGTGCGCGTTGGGGCGGTGAGTACATTGTGAGAACGAGACAACGGATTGCACGGACTTTCTATTATCGGCTTTACACGGGGGAAGTTGAGATTGTCGATGATTACAACAATCCCACTGGGCAATATACAAAGACCTACGCTGACCCCGTAGCCTTCAAGGATAATATCTCACCGCCGAGCGGTGAGGATGTAATTGAGATGTTTGGCGCATTGGAACGCTATGACAGAGTTATTCAGACGTGCGATATGGCATGTCCGATTAACGAAAACAGCGTTTTGTACATCGACACAGTTCCGACACAAGGTGCTGACGGCGTGTGGAGCGCACATGACTACATCGTGAGCCGCGTTTCTCCGAGCGTGAACACAATCCGCATTGGTTGCACTAAGGTGAATGTGTCAAACAAGGGGCAAGGTGTTATAAGTGCCTAAGACCATCAAAATGACACTGAATCCGCAGAGCATTGGCATGGCGGTTGCTGAACTGAAAAGCTACTCGAAGTCTCTTGAAACAAAGCTGGAACTGATTGTGCAACGGCTTGCATCCTTAGGGCTGGAGGTAGCAAGCGCTGGATTTGAAAGCGCAATCTATGACGGCGAGAACGATGTTGCTGTCAGCATTGAGGAAAAAGGTGCAACGCACAAGGCTGTTGTAGCCGTAGGAACAGCCGTGCTTTTCATAGAATATGGTTCCGGCTGTTATTACCCCGACACTCACCCACAAAAACCAGACGGAATAGTGGGTAGAGGTGAATATGGAAAATGTCACGGAAAGCAAAACACATGGGGTTATTACGGTGAAGCAGGAACGAACGGTGTAGAAATCACAAACCACAGCGATAAAAAAGTTGTGCTGACGCACGGAAACCCATCAAATCCGATTATGTACAACTCAAAAGAAGCCATGAGACAAGCCATACAAGAAATTGTGCGGGAGGTGTTTAGCCAATAAGCAAAATCAATTCTTGCGGTCTTTCAAGCAAGGATTACGCGAAGAGGTGATGCTTTATCATCGACATAGAAAACAAGGTCTTTTCCACGGTTGCAACCGCGCTCCGAACTGCATTTGATGGCATCTTTGTGGCTGGCGAGTACGCAGAAACACCGTCAAGGTTTCCCGCCGTGACTATTACGGAATCGTCCAATACGGTTATCACGAACAGGCGCACGGCGCAACAGATTGAGAACGGCGCAGCAGTGCTGTATGAGGTCAATGTCTACTCCAACAAGACAAACGGAAAGAAGTCAGAAGCCAAGGAGATTATGGCGTTTATTGACGAGCAAATGTCCAGTATGGGCTTTACGCGCACGTTCTTGAACCCCATTCCTAACGTAGTTGACGCTACGATCTATCGCATTGTTGCCCGATATACTGCGGCGGTTCTGCCGGATGGCAACGATACCTACCGAGTCTATGCCAACTAAAAGAAAGGATTGATTAGAAATGGCTGAAATTCGCATTTCTACTGCTGGAATCAAGTTCTACTATGCTGCTGAGGCGAGTGTTGGTGCTGGCAGACCCACGGCTATGAGCGCCTACACCGAAATTCCCGAAATCGTGTCTATTCCGGCTATCAACGAGACGCCGAACACTCTTGACGCTACTCCGCTTTCGGAGACTAAGAACCACATCTACATTGATGCTTTGTTTGATAGCGGCGGCGCTATTGGGCTGACGGCGAACATGAGCGATAGTTTGCTGACGCTGTGGAATGATACCATCATCGGTGCGTATGACACGGCTGTTGCGGCTGGCAAGAAGTTCTTCTTCTGCGCCGTCGTGCCGGACATGAGCAAGGCGTTCTATATCGAGGGCAAGCCCGCTCCTGTCGGTATGCCGTCAACCGAAGTTGATAGCGTGTATCAATGCACTCTGCCTATCGTTCCCACTGGTTCGATGGATTGGGACACCGCGCCGACTATCAGCGGCTAACAAAACAAGGGGGTAAAGAAGAATGGCTAAGATTGCTGAGGAACGTATCAAGCCTATCAAGATCACGGACAAAGAAAACGGTGCGGTCTACGAATTGGACTTCTGCCGCGAGAGCGTCCGATTCGCGGAGCAGCACGGATTCGACATTGACGAAGTTCCGAAATACCCTATGTTGAAGTTCCCCGAATTTTTCTACTACGCTTTCCGTATGCATCACAAGAATATGGCGCGTTCTCAGACTGACAAGCTGTTTGAGCGCCTTGGCGGGTATTCGCCTAACTTCCTTGAACGCCTTGCGCTTCTCTACAATCAGGCTTTGACCGCGAACAATGTGGTCGAGACTGACGAGGATATGGGAAAAAACGGGAATTTGGGTGTGGAGTTGGAGTAAAATCCGCTCCCACCCGTAACCCGTTGACCGCAACAGAAGTCTTTGAGCGTGATTTCCCGTACTTCCTATCAATTGGAATGACCTATGAGCAGTATTGGTACGGTGATACAAGGCTGACTAAAGACTACATTGAAGCTGACAAATACAGACAGCAACGCGAAAACGCCGCCGCATGGTGGCAAGGTGTGTATGTGTATAATGCTTTAACCTCTGCGCTGTCTGTATCTGAACTGTTTAGGGCAAAGGGGCATAGACCTACGCCCTACCCCGACAAGCCCTATGAAATTGTCAAGCGGGAGAAAACGGCAGAGGAATTGGAAGCCGAAGCCAAAGCTGAACGCTTGAAAGCTGTTGCTTATTTTGATGCTCTGAAACGCAAATGCAACAAGGGCTGACGGGCAAACACGGTGCAAGCCTCGTCGGCGGAAACGCTGGCGGGGCATTGTTTTAGGACGGTGAGAACATGGCTGAATATACCGCTGATAGATTGCAAATTGAAATCGAATCGTCCACGCAAAAGGCGACCGATAGCGTCAATAAGATGATTTCGGCGTTGAAGCGGTTAAAGGGAGCGACGAACAGGTTTAAAAATCCAATTGGCAGCGGAGCCAAGACCAGAAGCGCGGCAAATTCACTCAATGCAATGAAAAAAAGCGTTTCCGATATTGGCAAAACTGCAAAAGGCTCAACGTCAGCACTTAGCAAACTGTTTTCGTCCATCAAGCGAATTGCGTTTTACAGATTGATTCGCACGGTTATCAAAACCCTCACCGATTGTATTAGAACCGGCATTGAAAACGTCTATCAGTATAGTCGGATTATCGGTTCTGATTTCAAAGGTTCAATGGATAGTATAGCGTCAAGCGCTATCTATGCCAAAAACGCGCTTGGTACTTTTGCTGCTTCTATTCTGCAAGAGCTTGCACCATCAATCACGTTCATGCTTGATAAGTTTGTTGACCTTGTAAACGCAATCAATGAGGTTGTTGCGATTCTTCGCGGCAAGGATACGTTTACAAGAGCTGTCAAGGTCGAAGCCGAGTTTGCAAAGGCAACTGACCTTGTTTCAAAGTCCACGGGCGAAGCGGCAGACCAGATGAACCGTTTTCTTATGGGCATCGACGAAATCAACAAAACTGGCAGTCCTAATCTTGAAATAGGCAAAATGTTTGAGGAACAAGAAGTAAACCTCGACTTTGTTGGGTCGTCTGGTCGGCTTGAAGAAACGCTTGATAACGTCAAAAACACGGTGAGCGGAATCATCGACCTTGTTGGTGTTCTTGCAGAGCGTTTTAGGATTGCTTGGGAAACAAACGAAGTTGGAAAACACATCCTTGAAAACCTGTGGGATATCTTAAACGAGATTCTTGGAACGATTGATCGTGCAGTAGATATCACCAAAGAGTGGGCAAAAGGTCTTGACTTTTATCCTCTGCTTTCCGGGTTTGAAAAACTCACCGCTGCGCTAAAACCGTTCGTTGAGTTGATTATGAACGGTCTGCTATGGGCTTATGAAAACGTCCTTCTGCCAGTAGCAAAGTGGGCAATTGAAAGCGCGTTCCCAATAATGCTTGAAACAGCGGCTGCGGCAATTGAATTGCTGACAGAAGTTCTCAAAGCATTACAGCCTGTTGGAGAGTGGTTGTGGAACAATTTTTTGAAACCGATTGGAGAGTTCGTCGGCGATGTGTTTATCTATACGATGGAACAGATACGCGATCTGTTCATTGGGATTACGGAATTATTGCGCGGCGATATAACTCTTGGCGAGTTTTTTGACAAACTCACCATTGGTCAAGATGTCCTTGCTGGGTTTGCTGCTGCGCTTGCGATTGGGGGTGCGATAACTGGATTCTTAAAGGCAATTGCGCTGTTGGAAGTCGCTCTTACTTCTCCGTTTCTAAAAGTATCGCTTCTTGTCGGAGGTTTGACCGCGCTTGTCTACGCGATGGATCAGGTTGCCGCAAATTGGGGCAAGATGAACGGCGGTCAAAAGGTTATCGCTATCTTTGGTGCTTTGGCGGCTTCGGCTGGTATCCTCGCGGTTGCGTTGGGTGCTTGCCAATCGGCTTTGACTATGGGCATTGCGGCGATTGCTATTGTTGGTGGCGTTGCGGCTATCGCGGCGGCAGTGAGCGCTGCGACGCAACAGGCACAGGTTGATATCTCCAACATGAACGCGCAATCACTCCAAAGCCGAGGCAATCAGATGAAAGCGTATGCCACGGGCGGCTATCCGCAGAGCGGTGAGATTTTCCTCGCACGGGAGAACGGCGCAGAACTGGTTGGCAGTATTGGTGGGCATACGGCTGTTGCTAACAATGGGCAAATCGTCGAGGGCATCAGCGAGGGTGTTGCTTATGCGAACGCTGGCGTTATCGGTGCTATCAATCAGTTGATTGCGGTGGTACAGCAGATTGACCCAACTGTTGAACTTGATGGGCTAACGGTTTCGCGTGGTTTGAAGAAATATGAGCGTCAGGTGAACCGCGAATACGGTGCGCCGCTTGCGGTGGAGGTGGGTGTATGACATTTGCTATCGATGGAGTAGACATTACGCCATATATCGCCTACGGTGGGCTGAAATGGCAGAGAGCTGACGTTGATGGCAATAATGCCGGACGCACACTTGATGGAACGATGATACGCGATAGACGGGCTATAAAAATCCGTTGGGACGTGACGTGCAGACCGCTGACGAGTAATGAGGTATCAACCATCCTAACGCTGATACAACCAGAGTTTGTTTCGTTGGCTTATTCAAACCCGGTTACTAACAGCGTTTCAAGCGGTCAGTTTTACGCAAACAACTTCCCCGTGCAATTGGCGCATATCACTAGGGGCGGCGTTGAATACTGGACAGGGCTTACGTTCCCACTTGTGCAGAAGTAAAAACAGGAACAAGGTGAAGATATGGCGAATAGCGTAACCTATCTTGGCGAGACATATACTGATGAAGAAATCCTCAGCGGTTCTTTCAGCAAACACCGGTCGTTGTCTATGTCGGAACTGTCGGTCGATACGATGGAGATCACTATTCGTCCGCATAATCCGTTCGCCGGACAGTTCCAGCAGAACACACCGTTGGTGCAGTACGTTGACGGTTCTCAGATTGCTGTCTGGTATCTCCAAAGCATAGAGCGGTTGGGCGCTAATGTCTATAAACTAAGTGGGTTTTCTTCGTTAGGTAGACTGACACAGGTGACGCACTATGGCGGCATCTATGACGGCACGCAGACGGTCGCAGATGTGGTAGATGAAATCATGGGTGATGTGCCGTATTACATTTCCCCGGAATTTGAGAACATCGCTCTTTATGGTTGGTTGCCTATCGCAACTGCGCGTGACAACCTCCAACAGGTGCTATTCGCGATCAATGCGGCGTTGTGGACAGACGAACAGGGTGTTTTGTGTATTCAAAATCTGCCGAACAGCGCACAAGTGCAGATAACGCAGAGTGATATCTTCCAGTCTGGCGCGTCGGTTAAGTACGGCACTCCTGTTACAAAGGTGGTTGTTGTTGAGCATCAATACTTCGTTGGAAGCGAAACAAAGGAACTGTTTAACGGCACAGCAACCGGGAATCAACTTATCTCCTTTGATGAGCCAATGAGCAATCTTCAAGCAAGCGGATTGACAATCGTTTCCAGCGGAGCGAACTATGCTATTGTAAACGGAACAGGTGCGCTGACAGGAACGCCTTATGTCCACACTATGCGAGAGATTGAGCGTGCTGTCACGACAACCGCAACGGTTGAAAACATCGTCCGTGTCGAGAATGCAACACTGGTAGGACTAACAGCAAGTAGCGACGTGGTGCATAGGTTGGCAGACTATTACGCTTGTCGAAATGCTATTAACGTAGCTGTTGCACAAGCGTTTATCCAAGGCGGTGCTGTTGCGAATGTGTTTGACCCTTATGATATGGTCATGCGTTCCGCTTGCATCGACAGCGTACAAGTTAGCCTGTCCCACACGCCCAAAAGCACCATTTCTGCGCTAGTCGGATACACGCCATGGCAGACAGTACCGTTTGCGGACGAGCATGAATTGCTAACTGGCAATGGGACATGGACAGTGCCAGCCGGAGTAAACCAGATAATAGCGATATTGATTGGGGGCGGACAAGGCGGCCGAGAAGGCAAGCGGGGCGATGCGCCTAAAAAAATCGGCACTCAGAGTTACACAGACAGAACCTGGGTTCCGAACTATTATGTCACGATTAATGGGATTCGGACAGCGCACACTGATTTGACGTACGATGGCGCGGGCGAAGGTGGGCTTCCAGGCAATCCAGGCAGCGGAGGAAGTATCTTGAAGTCAATGATAAGCGTCACACCCGGACAGCAGATTAATTATAGTTGTGGTACGGGCGGTGCTGGGGCGTTGTTTGGCTCAGAGCAAGCAGGAGCGCTAGGAAGTGCGACTGTGTTCGGAGACTTAACGAGTGCGGACGGACAACAGCTTCCGAGTGGATTTTTTGATGTAACAACTCAAACTGTTTTCGGCAAAAGCGGTGAAGCAGGAATACAAGGTGGGAAAGGGTGCAGCTACGCGAACCAAGAGCCGCCACCGATTGTATTTAACGGGGTGTCTTATCACGCGGGAGCAGTAAACCTGGAACACCTCAGTGTGGGTGATTCAAGCACAGAATATGGGTCGTTCAATGCGACAAATTATTCTACGTTCGGCGGAGGCGCGGCGGCGGGCGGGAATGGAGCGAATGGCGATTATTGTTCACTA
>Ga0233372_1000334_pt1 | contig 21596 bp, 25 predicted proteins | sample ElkDunMinimDraft_4_FD_191538 | JGI IMG/M metagenome (GOLD analysis project Ga0233372, IMG submission 191538) | Fecal eukaryotic communites from dung pellets of Tule Elk in California, USA - Elk Dung D8 | ecosystem: Host-associated > Mammals > Digestive system > Large intestine > Fecal | place... | reverse complement strand
AAAGAATAATTAAAAAATTAGTTAAGTTTTAATACACTAAATCTATTTTTTTTAAGTTTTAACTTAATAATAATTTAAAATTTACAAAAAAATGACTTTTGAAAAATCAATTAAAAACTCGATTAAACATTGGTGGGTACCTTTATTAGTAGGTATTTTGTTTATTCTTATGGGTGGTTATAGTTTTTATAGCCCTGTAACTACTTACGAGAGCTTAACGATTGTATTTGTAGTGACTTTTTTATTCTCTGGATTATCTGAAATTTATTTTGCGATAGTGAATAGACATGAAATAGATAATTGGGGTTGGACATTAACATTAGGGATTTTTACCGCAATAATTGGATTTATTTTATACCTACGTCCGTTAGAAAGTATGGAGGTTTTAGCCTATTTTATTGGCTTTTGGGTTTTATTTCGTTCAATATCTGGAATTAGTTATTCTTTAGATTTAAAAAAATATAAAACCAATAATTGGGGCAGTTTATTAGCGCTTTCTGTTTTAGGAGTTTTAGTAGGGCTTATTATGGTTTTAAATCCTATACTTGCTGGTTTTACAGTAGTAATTTGGTTAGGATGTGGTTTAATTGTTGCAGGTGTTTTTGCAATTACTTTAGCTTTTAGTTTAAAAAAATTGAAAAATAATTTTACAGCTTAAACTCAATTATAATAAAAAAAGAGTCCGATTAATTAATCGGACTCTTTTTTTATTTGTTATATTCAGCTAGTGCAGCTTTTAAAATATGCACAGACTTAATAATATCTTCTTTATTCAAAACATACGCAATACGTACTTCATCTAATCCAATTCCTGGTGTTGAGTAAAAACCAGCAGCTGGAGCAACCATTACCGTTTCTTTGTTTAACTCAAAACTTTCTAATAGCCATTGCGCAAAATTGTCTGCATTTTTTACTGGTAATTTAGCAATACAGTAAAATGCTCCTTTTGGTGTAGAAACTACAACTCCATCTATTTTTTTAAGCTCTGTAATTAAAGTATCTCTTCTTCCTTTGTATTCAGTAATAACTTCGTCAAAATATGATTGTGGCGTATCTAAAGCTGCTTCTGATGCAATTTGAGCGTAAGTAGGAGGAGAAAGTCGTGCTTGAGCAAATTTCATAGCTGTTGCAATAACCTCTTTGTTTTTAGAAACGATGCATCCTATTCGCGCACCACACATACTATATCGTTTAGAAACCGAATCAATCATGATTGCATTTTGCTCAATCTCTTTACAGTTCATCACAGAAAAATGTTTATCGGTTTCATCATAAATAAATTCGCGGTAAACTTCGTCTGCGATTAAAAATAAATCATGTTTTTTAACCAATTCAGCAAGTTGATTAATTTCTGCTTCAGAATAAAGATATCCCGTTGGATTACCCGGGTTACAGATTAAAATTGCTTTAGTTTTTGGAGTAATTAGTTTTTCGAACTCAGTAATTGCAGGTAAAGCAAAACCATTTTCGATTCCCGACATTACCGGAACTACTTTTACATCTGACGAAACTGCAAAACCATTATAATTTGCATAAAATGGTTCAGGAATAATAATCTCATCTCCTTGGTCCATAGTAGATCCTAATGCAAAAAGTAAAGCCTCAGAACCACCAGTTGTAATAATAATATCTTCTTTATTTACAGATAAACCATCGGCTTGATATTTAGTTGCTAATTTTGTTCTATACGAATCAAAACCTGCAGAATGACTGTATTCTAAAATGGTAATATCAGCATCTTTAACTGCTTGAATGGCTACTTCGGGTGTTTTTATATCTGGTTGACCAATATTTAAATGGTAAACTTTATTTCCTCTTTTTTTAGATGCTTCAGCAAATGGAACCAATTTTCTAATTGGTGATTCGGGCATCAATTTTCCTTTAGTTGATATTGTTGGCATAATATTATTCGTGAAAAATTAATTTAAGCAAATTTGCATATTTTTTTTTAAAAATTTCAATCTATTTATTGCTAATTTCAAAATTTTTTAATCAAAAGGAATAGTTTTTTTATTAAATAGTTAATGAGAAAATTTGTGTTTCTGGTTTGTTTCTAATTAATCTTAAGTCAAAAGCCATGCAAATATTGCGAACAAAAGGTTTTCCTTTTTCAGTAACTTTAAGTTTTTTGTCTTGAATTTCAATTAATCCATCTGTTGCCATTTCTTGTAAATTAATTATAATTTGATCAATTTCTGCTAACTCCATTGATTTTGTTTGCCAGTTTGTTTCGAACTGGCACATAATATTTAAAATATGTTGACGAATAATCAAATCCTGATTTGTTAGGGTATGTCCTTTTAAAATAGGTAATTCGTTTTTGTCTAAAGCTTCATAATATTGTTCAATTTCTTTTTCATTTTGTGCAAAAGCATACCACGAATCACTGATTGATGACGCGCCTAGACCTATCATTACTTGAGTTTTAGATGAAGTGTAACCCATAAAGTTTCTATGTAAATCGTTATTTACAAACGATTGATACATACTATCCGATTTTAAAGCAAAATGATCCATACCAATTTCTTGATATCCTTTTTTAAGTAAAAGCTTTTTGCCTTCTTCGTAAAGTTCTCTTTTTTCTTCATCTTTAGGTACGTCTTCATCCTTAAATCCGCGTTGGCCATTACCTTTTATCCAGGGTACATGTGCGTATGAATAAAACGAAAGTCTGTCAGGATTTATAGATTTTGTTTTTTCGATGGTATCTATAACGTTTTCTAATTTTTGAAACGGTAGCCCAAAAACTAAATCGTGAGAAATAGAGGTGTATCCAATAGTTTTTGCCCATAAGCTTACTTTGGCAACATTATGAAAAGGTTGCTCACGGTGAATTGCTTTTTGAACTTTTTCAGAATAATCTTGAACACCAAAACTTACACGTCTAAAACCTAAATTATATAGGGTAATTAAATGTTTTCGGGTAGTGTTGTTAGGGTGCCCCTCAAAACTAAATTCATGATCAGGATGAATTTTTGAGGTATTAATTATGTTTGATAGTAGGAAATCTAAATTTTCGGCTGAAAAAAAAGTTGGAGTTCCGCCACCTAAATGTATTTCTTTTAGGATTGGTTTTTCAGGTAAAATCTCGCAATACATTCTCCATTCTTTTAAAAGATATTGAATGTATTTTTCTTCCACATCATGTCTTTTAGTTATACGCTTATGGCAGCCACAAAATGTGCATAAACTTTCGCAAAAGGGCAAGTGAATGTATAAGGAAATTCCTTGTGATGCATTAGTCTCTATAAAAGATTTATTTAAGCTATCAATCCAATGTTGCGTAGAAAATATATCTGATTCCCAATACGGAACAGTTGGATAGCTGGTATATCTAGGTCCAGCAACATTATATTTTTTTATTAAAGATTGGTTCATAGTCTATATCATTTTAACAAAAATAGGACTGCTTGTTAATTTAGGAAATGATATTTATCAGTACAACTTTGAGTTAATATTTATTTGCTACAATAGAATCATAATATATTAATATTATTTTCGTTAATATTATATTAAAGTGTAATCGTATAGATTGATTTTTTTACGTTTTTTTTGAGTTTATTTTAATAAAGACACACTATTGATTTAGCTGTGTCTTTTTGTGTTTTACTAAGTCATTAAATAATAAAATAACAAACCTATAATTGCTATCGCAGCTAAAACGTAATTAAAAATGTTTTTTAGAAGATGCTGTTTTAAGTTTTGTTTCGACATTTTTTTTATTTTTTAAGGTTTAAAATCCTATATCAAACGATTTTAAATTAAACATATTTTACTTTTTTACAATAAAAAAACGCAACCTATTAATTTTAATAAGTTGCGTTTTTTATTTCTGTGGAGCCGCAGAGAATCGAACTCTGGTCCAAACAAGCAATCAAAAAGCTTTCTACATGTTTAGTTTCTTATTCAATTTTCGACTCGAGGCTAGGAAAAAAACATCCACCTAAAGCTTAGCTCTATCAGTGTCAAAATGGATTTAAAGCATTACCATTTCTAGATTTACTTTTACGGTTTCCCTTAATCAAACGCCATAAATCAAGGCTTTCGAGAGAAATCCAGCTTCTCTACCTGGTAGAGACTAGGCAATTCTTACTATAGTTCAGAATTAAGCAGCTAAAGCGTAATTATTTTCGCCGTTTATAAGTTTAATGTATGATATTTACGAGCTGTACATCAGCGCTCGACATGCTTACAATCCAATTCCACTCGCTGTCAAAACCGATCGGCCCCGTATCGTCCAGTAATCAAAGTCATTCTGGACTGCGAAATTACAAAAAAAACCTTATAAACATAAAGGAAGTTAAAATTTCTTTATTTGATTTTATTTGTATTTTTTTGTACTTTAATACCATGGCGTTGTTTACGCTTAATTAATACGTGATTAGAAATATGAAATTTGGAATTATTAAAGAAAGAAAATCACCGCCAGATCACCGCGTTGTTTTTTCGCCCGAAGGGCTAAAACGTTTAAAGGCAACACATACCGAGGTTGATATAGCTGTCGAGGCTTCTGAAGTTAGAGCTTTTACTGACAACGAATATGCAGCATTAGGTTTTGAGGTTGTAACAGATATGGCAGATTGTGATGTGCTTTTTGGGGTTAAAGAAGTTCCGATTGATGCATTACTTGCTAATAAAACGTATTTATTTTTTTCGCATACAATTAAAAAGCAGCCGTATAATCAAAAACTATTACGAGCGTGCTTAGATAAAAATATAACTTTAATTGATCACGAAACAATTGTAGACGCTAATAATGTTCGTTTAATTGGATTTGGTCGCTATGCCGGAATGGTAGGTGCTTACAACACAATTGCCGCTTTTGGTAAAAAATACGATTTATTTAGTTTAACACCAGCGTCTAAATTAAATGGAAAATTAGATTTAATAGAACGACTAAAACGTCCTTTTTTACCACCTATAAAAATTATTCTTACTGGTAAAGGTAAAGTTGGTGCCGGAATGCACGAAATATTAAAAGGGATGAAGATGAAAGAAGTTTCGTCTGAAGCTTTTTTAAATAAAACTTTTTCACATCCTGTATTTTGTCAAATAGATGTTTTAGATTATAATATTCGAAAAGACGGACAAGTTATGGGAATTGCCGATTTTTATGCCAACCCACAAGAGTATGTTTCTGATTTCGAAAAATTCACAAAGGCAGCCGACATTTATATGGCCGGTCATTTTTATGGCGCTGGAGCACCAGCTATCTTAACTCAAAAAATGCTAAATGCACCGGATTGTAAAATTAAAGTAGTTGGCGATATTTCGTGTGATGTTGCTGGTCCTATAGCTTGTACCATTCGTTCGTCAACTATTGCACAACCTTTATTTGGGTACAATCCAAGTACAGGACTTGAGGTTAATTTTGATCATCCAGCTGCTATTACAGTAATGGCTGTTGATAATTTACCCTGTGAGTTACCTAAAGAAGCTAGTGAAGGTTTTGGAGATATGATATTGGATAATGTTATTGAATCTTTTTTTAATCAAGATAAAGATGGAATTTTAGCCAGAGCATCAATAACTAAAAACGGCAAATTAACACCTCGCTTTAGTTACTTACAAGATTATGCAGACGGAAAAGTATAATAAAAAAAGAGTCTTAATTTAGTTTAAGACTCTTTTTTTATTTAAGAGTTGTTTAATATTTTTTTTTTATAATATAGAAAATATTAGTTTTAATATTACTATTAACCAAACTTAATATTTTATCATGTCTCACGGAAAATTACGAGAATCTCAAAAATGTGAAAATTGTGGGAGCTATGTTTCCGAAAGGCATTGCCCAACATGTGGACAAGAAAATATAGAAACCAGACAACCTTTTTATTATTTAATAACTCATTTTATTGAAGATCTTGTTCATTACGATTATAGTTTTTGGCAAACCATTAAAAAGCTATTTTTAAAACCAGGTCAGTTAACGATTGAATATTTATCAGGAAAAAGAAACAGTTCTGTTCTAAAAGTATAAAACAAAAAAGTCCCGAAAGATTAACCTTTCGGGACTTTTTTGTTTTATTATTTCAGTTCTAAATTAGAAATTGGTTTATCATTTCGCTTTTCGTGTCTAATATCCCCATCAATCATTACTAACTTTCTATCTGCCATATCGGCAAATTCCTGGTTATGTGTTACAATTACAAAGGTTTGTCCAAATTCATCTCTTAATTCAAAAAATAATTTATGTAAATTTTCGGCAGATTGAGTGTCTAAGTTTCCTGAAGGTTCGTCGGCAAAAATAACCGCAGGATCATTAATTAATGCTCTTGCAACTGCAACACGTTGTTGTTCTCCACCAGACAATTCGGCCGGTTTATGGTTGTATCTGTGAGATAAGCCTAAGCGATCTAAAATTTTTTTTGCTTTTTCTTCAACATCTTTAGAGTTTTTTCCGCTAATAAAAGCCGGAATACATACATTTTCAACAGCTGTAAATTCGGGTAATAATTGATGAAACTGAAAAATGAAACCTAATTTTTGATTTCTAAATTGTGATAATTTTTTATCTTTTAATGTTAGAATATCTACTCCATCTATTATTAAGCTACAATCCGCTTGTTTTTCTGGATTATCTAGTGTACCTAATATTTGTAATAAAGTAGTTTTACCTGCTCCAGAGGCGCCTACAATTGACACTATTTCACCTTTTTCTATGTCTAAGTTTACGCCCTTTAAAACGTGAAATTTTTCGTAATATTTATGTATGTTTTTAGCTGAAATCATCTAGGAAGTATTTAAACAAAGAAACAAAGATTTTGAGTTTAAATCAACTTTTACTGATTTAATTTTTTTAAGAATAAACCATTTAAAATATTTGTAACTTTGACAAAAAATATTCTTTTTAACAGCTACCGTTTTGTTAAAAATTTAATTTTCAATTGTTTTTATGCCTTTATCTATGAATAAAAATACTGATTTAACCGATATTGATTTAAGACCAAAGAATAAGATTCGTAACCTTTTTCTAGGTTTAATTTTTGATGCAATAGGTAATATTAGTTATTTAATTCCTGGTTTTGGCGAAACAATAGATATATTTTGGGCGCCATTAGCGGCATACTTAATGAATAAAATGTATCCTTCAAGAGCAGGTAAAATAGCATCAATTATTACATTTATAGAGGAAGTTTTGCCAGGCTTAGATGTTATACCATCTTTCACAATAATGTGGTTTTATACCTACGTTTATAAAAAATAAAAGCTATCTATTAAAATAGCATTTTATTTTAATATTATTGAGCCGCTACCACTTACATTTTTAATAACAGTATTCGGTTTTCCATATACTTCAATATCACCCGAACCTGTTACACTTGCATTTACTTGTTTAGTTATATGTGCTTTTATATCGCCAGATCCATTAATATGTAAGTTTCCTACTTCAGCTTTTAACTCTTTCGTACTAATATCTCCGCTACCCTTAACATTGGCTTGTAAATTTTTTGTAGTCCCATTTACTTCTAAATCGCCAGATCCAATTAGATTAGCTACTACACTTTTGTTGTTAACATGTAACAAAATATCTCCAGAACCTTTTAAATAAATTTCTAAATTTGTATCTGTTAAAACTTTTTTACCCTTAATTTCACCTGAACCTGTTAGTTGTATTTTAGAAATATCTTGAACAGGGACAGATACTTTTAAACCTTTTTTGGTGTTATAATTGTGATTGCTTTTGAGTTTAACTGTCAACTCGTTATTATGAACTGTAGTTTCAATATATTCTAATAAATTTGAATCGCCAGTAAGTGTTAAGTCACCTTCTATACCGTCAATTATTTCTATAGTTGTTGAACCTAATAAATTAATAACGTCGTAATTAGCCGTTTTTCTAGTTTCAGAACCTAAATTTCCATTTCCCTTAATTGTTTTTTGTGCATTGATTGTGCTTGAGAAGCATGCGATTATGCTTAATGTAAATAATATTTTTTTCATAATTTATAAATTTATTAGTTTTTTAAAGATATCGTTCCGTAGTTACTTTCTATGTTGATTTTTAATTTTTCGTTATTTTTAGCTTCTCCAGTATATTGTTTAAAATTTCCTTTATTAGAAGATTGGGTTGTATAATTCAAATCAATTGTCGAGTTAAAAGTTAAGTATGCGCCACTGATGTCAAAATTAAAATTCGATTTCAAAATATTACCTATAATAACTCGTGCATAATTACCTTGATATTGAATAAACTCTGTTTGTGAAGTAATATTTTGTTTTACCGTACTGTAATTTGATTTTATGATTGATGAAATATTCACTTCATCAAAATTCAAGGTCAAGTAATTACCACTAATTTCTAATTTTTGAACTTTAGTAGTGCTTATATTTGTATAATTCGTATTAAAATTAAAAGTTCCTACATTATTTAATTTGAATGTATTATAATTTCCTTTGGCAACTAAATAATTAATTTTTTCGATTGAAATGGTTGAATAGCGAACATTAAATGTTGCATAATTAATATAATCTGCTTTTCCGCTACTTAAGTAAGAAAGATCAAAACTATTTTCTTTATTGTTAATTTTACCTAATGTAAAATTGCCATAAGCACATGTTAAATTTAAAGAGCCGTTCAGCTCATTTACATTTACATTACCATATTTTTGATCTATACTGGCTTGTGCATTTCTAGGTATTTTTATAGTGTAATTTACTTCGATCTCTCTATTTCCACTCATTGATTTTGGATATACTGTAGTGGCATTAATACCGTTAGGAAGGGTTTTAAAACTAACATCAATATTGTTTAATAATTCTTGCGTTAATTTGTCATTTTTGGCTCCAACAGTAATTTTAACATCATATGTAATTTTATTTTCATCCCATAAAACAACTGTTACGTTACCATAACTGTTTTTTACTTCCATAGTTGCTTGAGAATTAACGTCAAATTCTTTACTGATTGTTTTACTTTGTGTTGGATACGTAAAGTGATTTGTATTGGCAAAACTGAGTTGCGAAATACAAATAAATAAAAACAATAGGTTAAATGGTGATTTCATGATGTGATGATTTTAGTTCGTTGATTTGATTGATTTGTGATTGAACTCGCTGTAAAAAATCTATTCGTGTTTGTAAATTGGTTATCATAGCGTTTAAAAGCTGATCATTTATTCCGTTTACTTTTCGTTCATTTTCTAGTTTACTATAATCATTTTCTAATTTTAAAATTTCAGAAATAGCATCTTCAATGATTGGTCTAGTTAAAGGTGTTTCTAATTCTTTTAAACTTGTAATTTGTAATTCGATTTGATTTGCAAAATAGTTTTGAGGAATATCAGAATCTTGATTTTGGGTGTTATTTTGATAAAAATAAATAGCAAAGCAAATACTTAAAATAAATAAGGCAGCCCAACTAATATATAAGTTATAATTATTTTTTTTTGGAGTATTATTTTGTATTTCTAACTTTTTTAAAAAGCGAATTTCGTGTCCTTCATTAGGCTCATAAAAGTCCCAATCAGGTGTATTATGTAGATTTTTCATCATCTGTAATTTTTTGTTTTAACGCTGTTTTTGCTCTACTAAGTAGGGTACGGCAATTACCATAGCTAATATTTAATATTTCGCAAATTTCATCTAAATCGTATCCTTCAATATAATGTAAAGAAAGCGCAACTCTGTAATTCGATTTGATGTTTTGTATAGCTGTACTAATTTTTACTTTTAAATGGGAGTTAATATTTTCAAATTCTAAATAAGGCTCATCGGTACTAATTATTGTGGGCTCCGCATCATACAGTAAAAAATTGTTTTTTTTATTTTTTTGAATCGCATTTAAGCAGGATTTAATTACTAATTGCTTTAACCAACCTGCAAAAGCATTGTTATTATCTAGCATATGGAGTTTTGTAAAAGCTTTTAAAAAACACTCTTGCATAATATCTTCTGCTTCTTCTTTATTATTTAAAATTCTAAAAGCAGTATTAAACATGTTTTTATAGAATTTTTTATAAATTTCAAATTGAGCTTCTTGGTTATTTTGTTTGCATTTTTCAATTAGTAAGCTAATACTTTCGTCTGGGTTCATATAGCTTATTGATCTTGGTTATTTATTATAAAGACAAGTTAGTTTTTTAAATGTTACAGTTTTAAGTTTATTTTTTTTAAAAATTATTTATTTGCGATTCGAGATAAAAAAAGCTCCAAACATTGTTTGGAGCTTTTAATTTTTATTTAAAGTACGAAAAGGTATCGTTATTTTCTATTTTTAAAATTGTTTCATAAATCAATCGGATAGTATTTTCTACATCATCTTTATGAACCATTTCGACAGTTGTGTGCATATAGCGTAAAGGTAATGAGATTAATGCCGAAGCTACACCTGCGTTAGAATATGCAAAAGCATCAGTATCTGTACCTGTTTGAGATGATAAAGCATTACGTTGAAATGGAATTTCTTTAACTATTGCAACTTCGGTTATTAATTCGCGTAAATTATTTTGTACAGCGGGCGCGTATGCAATTACTGGTCCTTTACCAATTTTTAAATCGCCTTCAATTTTTTTGTCAATCATTGGAGTTGTGGTGTCATGGCAAACATCTGTAACAATAGCTACATTTGGCTTTATATTATGAGCAATCATTTGCGCACCACGTAAACCAATTTCTTCCTGTACAGAATTAACGATATACAAACCAAACGGTAATTTTTTACCATTCTCTTTTAATAATCTAGCCACTTCTGCAATCATAAAGCCACCCATTCTATTATCAATTGCACGGCAAACAAATTTATTGTTGTTTAAAACCTCAAAAGTATCAGGATAAGTAATTACACAACCAACGTGTACACCAAGTGCTTCAACTTCATCTTTGGTTTCGCAACCGCAATCTATAAATATAGTTTCAATTTTAGGAGCATCTTCAACGGTTTTACCTCTTAACCGCGTATGGATTGCTGGCCATCCAAAAACACCTTTTACGATTCCTTTTTTAGTATGAATATTTACTTTTTTAGACGGAGCAATAATTTGATCAGAGCCACCATTACGAATAACATATATTAATCCATCTTCCGAAATGTAATTTACATACCACGAAATTTCATCGGCATGCCCCTCAATAACTACTTTGTATGGTGCATCAGGATTAATTACACCAACAGCAGTGCCATAGGTATCTGTATAAGTAGAATCTACATAAGGTTTAATGTAGTTTAGCCATATTTTTTGTCCTTCGCTTTCGTAACCTGTGGGCGAAGCATTATTCATGTATTCTGCTAAAAAGGTTAACGAATTATCATTAATTATAGATTTTTCCATTACATCATAAATTTTAGTAAAAATACTAAAAACAATTCATAATTATTTTACTTTTTGTATTTTTGAAATCAGAATAAACTCTATGAAAATTTCTGTTTGTCTATTATTATCTTTTATTTCATTTGATGCAATTGCTCAAGTAAATATTAACACCGTTTTGTCTCCACAAGAGGTAGACTCCGTTGTGTTTACTTATCAAATGAATGAGTTAGTAATTGGTAAATATAAAACAGAAGAAACAGAGATGATGAAAATTAAAACTTTAGAAAATAGAGTTTTAAGAGTTTATCCCTACGCAAAAGCTGCCGCAGATAATTTAAAAACATTGAACGAAACGGTTGCTAAGCTTGAATCTAAGAGAGATCAAAAAAAATATTTTAAGTTAATTGAGAAATACTTAGAGCAGGAGTTTAAGCCTAGATTAAGGAACTTGTCTCGTAAAGACGGGCAAATTTTAATTAAACTAATTCACCGTCAAACAGATGAAACGACCTATGATTTGGTAAAAAATTTAAAATCAGGGTGGAGTGCTTTCTGGTCTAATAATACCGCAAAAGTTTTTGACTTAAATTTGAAAAAAGAATATTTACCTTATGAAGATATTGAAGATTTCTATATTGAATCTATTTTAAAAGAAAAATTTGAATCCAGGAGATTACCAAGGCAAGAAGCAGCAACACCTATTGATTACGCAGATTTAAAACAAACCTGGCAGAATAGGAGCGCAGATAATAAATAAAAGCCAAGTTTAAAACTTGGCTTTTATTTATTATCAATTTTTTGATAAATTTTTTCTATACTGAGTGTATTGCTCTGGTGTTAAAATTTCTTTCAACTCTGGGTCAATAGATTCTTGTAACTGCGTTTTTTTATCTAATCTGGATTTACTCTGATCACCAGCAGTTTTTAAACTATCTTTCTTGGTAGCCAATTCTTTTGCTTTCTTATCTTTTTTGCTTTTAAAATCTAAAACTGTTGATAAATTGGCTTCTTTTAATTCTTTTTTATTTTTATCAAATTCTTTCTTTGCATTATCTTTTGAATCATCTAGTTGCTTTTTTTCATCATCAAAAAATGTTGCTTTTTTGGTTTGAATAAGTTCAGCAATTTGCTTTTGCTGTTCTTCGGTTAAATTTAAATTATCAAATTGATCTCCATAATCAAAACCTAAGACACTTAATGTTGATTTAGTAGCCTCAACATTTTCTTTAGTTTTTTTGTTTTTAAAATTAAATTGAGCGAATGAACTAAAACCTGCTAATAAGGTAAGTGCTAAAAAAATTTTTTTCATGACATTCTAGTATTAATTTATAATTGATTTGCCTGTTTTAGCTAGAAAACAGTTTTTTGTTTTTTATAATTTCAGAAATTCCTTCGGGTAACATATTTTCCCATCCAAACTCTTTGTTTTTTATCATTTGTAATACCTTTCTAGAATTAATTCCTAAATGCTCAACATCATAATCATCGATATCGATAATTCTATTTTCATTTAAAAACAAATCATATAAGGTTTGTGTTTTAGAATTTAGTTTGAAATTTTTTGAATTAATAATTACACCAGTTCCTTCTTCCAATCTAGGGTATAAAAAAATATCTAAATTTTTGTAAAATAACTTTCCTAATGCTTCTAAAATACCACCGCTTAATTTTGAGTAAAATTTTTCTTCAAAAATTTCATTTAAACTTGGAACTCCAATTACTAGACCGATTTTTTTAATTGGGTAGGAAGATAAATAATCGATTAATTTGTAATATTCCGGAAAGTTAGAAATCATTACAGTATGACCTAATTCGCACAATAAATTTGCACGATCCAAAAAATCTTGTTCATCAATATCTCCATCGGATAATAAATTTGAAAGGGTTATTTCAAATATTACTTGTGAATTTTTAGCTGTAATTTGCGAATCAGTGCTAATAAATTTTTGTAATGATTTTGTGTACATACACATATTAACCTTGGTAACCGGTCTAAAACTACCGCGCAACGCTAGTATATTTTTGCCATATAATAAATCTGCCGGAAAAACATTATGGCTTTCGGCATTGAAAATTATTGCTTGTGTCATTCCGTTTTTTACTAAATATAAACTCATTAAACGGTTGTCAACATTTTCAAATTGCGGACCAGAAAAATTAATGGTATCAATCTCAATTTGATCTTTGCCAATATGATCGTACAAAGAATTTAATAGTTTTACTGGATTTTGATGGTAATAAAAAGCTCCATAAACCAAGTTTACACCCAAATTTCCTAGAGTTTCTTGTTGAAGTTTTGAATCGTTTTCTAAAAAATTTATGTGTAAAATAATTTCGTTGTATGCTTCATTAGGTTTTAATTGAAATGTGATTCCAACCCAACCATGTCCTTTGTTTGTTTTATCAAAATCTATTGTTGCTACTGTATTTGCATAGCTAAAAAAAAGTTTATTTGGATTTTTTTTACGATCTAAACGATCTTCGATTAGATGCTTTTCATGCAATAACATTTTTCGTAAACGGCCTTCGGTTACATAGCGTTTAAATTCTTCTTCGCCATAAATAGCGTCTGAAAAATCTTTATCATAGGCAGACATTGCTTTAGCAATTGTTTTTGCCGAACCACCTGCTCTAAAAAAGTGTCTAACGGTTTCTTGCCCTGCTCCAATTTCAGAAAATGTACCGTAAATATTATTATTCAAATTTACTTTTAAAGCTTTATCATTAAAAGATAAAAGAGTTTCAATATCTCTATCACCAGCTAATTTCATTTCCATAATCAATAATTTGTTCGTGTTTGTTTGTTTGTATATCTGTATTGCCTAAATTAGCATAAATATTTTATATACTAAAAATAAGCTTGAAGATATATTTTTTAGGAACCGGAACTTCTCAAGGAATTCCTGTTATCGGTAGTAATCACCCAGTTTGTTTGAGTAAAAATCCTAAGGATAAACGTCTGCGAACAGCATTACTTATAACGTTGAATTCTGTAAATATTGTGTTTGATTGTGGGCCAGATTTTAGACAGCAAATGCTTAATTCAAAGTGTGTGCATTTAGATGCAATTTTATTTACACATGAACATGCAGATCACACCGCAGGATTAGATGATATTCGCCCTTTTAACTTTAAACGCGGTCCAATGCCAATTTTTGGTGAACAGCGTGTCATTGAAAATCTTAAAGAAAGATTCGGTTATGTTTTTGAAACTGAGAATCGATATCCGGGTGCACCAGCTGTACAAACCAATTTGATATTTGAAAACAAACCTTTTAAGGTTAATGATATTGAAATTTTACCAATTAGAGCGTTGCACGGTTGGTTAGAAATTTTTGGATTTAGAATTTCTGATTTTGTTTATCTTACAGATGTTAAATCTATGGATCAAAATGAAATAAATAAAATTTACAACGTTAATATAATGGTTATAAATGCTTTGCGAATAACTCCGCACGAAACACATTTTAACTTAGAAGAAGCGTTAGATTTTATAAAAAAAACAAATCCTAAAAAAGCCTACATAACACATATAAGCCATTTATTAGGTTTTCATGATGAGGTACAAGCTAAGCTACCCGAGAATGTATTTTTAGCTTATGATAATTTGGAAATTGAGTTTTAACCTATATTTTTACTATGAAACAAACTTTTTTGTATCTATTTATTTTTTCGTTACTTGTTAATATATTTTTATATATTAATTCTGATAGAATACTTGCAGCTAAAGAATCTGACCTTTTAAAATCACATGAAAAAAATCAAATTCTTAAAGATTCAATCGCTAAGCAAGCTCTAGAAATTGAAGCTTTTAATTTAGCATATGATGCAGATGCACAACGTGAAATAAATTTGGAGCAAAGTGACATTCAATCTTTAGAAATTGCAATTCGCGATGCATTAATCAAAAAAAATGATGAAACAGCTACTGGTAATCCTTTGATAACATACCATCCAATAAATGGTGACAAATCAATAATTACTAAAATTAAAATTTTAAATCACCGATGGATAATTGCTGATTTTTACGCAGGACAGGTTAGGGGGTCAGTTCTATTAAAATTTTTTATAAATGATGATAAAACTTTCGATTTCGAGACAATAAATTCTGTGTTATATCAATTTTAAAACATGAAAAAAAACATATTTCTTATAACGTTAGGTTCTTGTCTTTTAAGTTTGGTTTCTTGTGATTTAATTTTAAAGCCAAAACCAAATAAATTAACGGATTCTATTCAAATTAAAGATATTTTTTTAGGAACAGATTCGGACTCGAATGGTTGTGTTGCTTCTGCAGGTTATAAATGGTCTAAAATTAATCAAGAATGTATTCGTGTTTTTGAAAAAGGAATTCGATTAATTCCCGCAAATGAAAAATTCGATGTAAATGAAGATGATGCCGACTTGGCAATGGTAAACGCTTATGTGTTGTTTAATGACACCAAGAAAAAAGTTGAGATTTTTTTACCTTCAGAGAAGTATCCAATTGAAATGAAAAAAATAGCTGATAATACTTATGAATATAAGGATTGGAAATTAGATGTTGGTATGCAATATCAATTAAAAAGATCAGAAGTGTTAATGTACGTTTCGCCTGTTGCAACAGAGAAACAAATTGAAGCTAATTTAGAATACGATTTATCTGAATCAGTTATTACTGAATAAAAAAAAACTCGAGTTTAAAACTCGAGTTTTTTTTTATAATCTAAAAATACCACCGAAAACTATTGGAATTTGTACAAAGTTAAAATCTTGTTTTGCTTTCCATGAATTATCTTCAGTTATATAAATATTTGGCATGTTTATATAGCCTCCTTTAGCCTCAACTTGAACAAAAAAGTATTTTAAAAAAGTTACGTTCAAACCAACTTTTGCCGAAGCACCCCATCCAGAAATATGAAAATTATCATGACGTTCGCGTGATAAAAATTGAGCATTAGTTTTTGGATATAAAACTCCAGCTCCAAGTCCGTAAGTTGTGTTTATTTGAACGATGTCTGTATTATTAATTCCAAATATTTTCGAAATATCGTCCACTCGGTTAATTTCAGCATTAACATAATTTAATCCATCCGTATGTTCAAAAGTTAAAAACTTTTCAGTTAATAAAACTTGTCCGTTGGGCAATTGTTCTCCGTAAGAACCTGCTCCAGGGTATGAACCAGAAATATCAACAGCTCTGTTTTGAGTCATTACATATTTCATATGATCTATTCCTAATGAAACATTGTATTTATTAGAAATAAAATAGCCAACACGTAAGTTTGTTTGTGGAATAGTCATTTTCGCAGGGTTGATATAATCTACATGCCAACCTTTTGGTTTATCTTGAGCAGCTACGTTATGTAATGTAAACTCTTGACCTTCTCCTCTAAAAGTAATGTCTGATTTTGAATAATACCCTCGGTTTCCGCCCCAATAAATATAAAATTTACCTTTGTTATTGGCTGTATATCGTAGCGGATTATCAGTAATATTAGTTTGTGCAAATGTAGATAATGTACCTACTACTATTAAAAAAGTTGATGCAACTATTTTTAAATTGAATTTCATAATATAAAGAGAAATTAAAAATTATTTACAGTTTGTCTAATAGCAACCAATTTTTTCATTAAATCTTCGAAATAATTTAAGTGAAGCATATTAGCACCATCAGACATTGCATTAGCTGGGTCAAAATGTGTTTCTATAAAAATTCCATCAACACCAACTGCAATACCAGCTTTTGCAACAGTTTCAATCATATCTGGTCTACCACCAGTAACACCAGCAGTTTGGTTAGGTTGTTGTAAAGAATGTGTCACATCTAATACAGTTGTAGCTGTTTTCTGCATAGTTGGAATACCTCTAAAATCAACAATCATGTCCTGATAGCCAAACATCGTACCACGATCTGTAACCATTACATCTTGGTTGTGACAATCTAAAACTTTTTGTACAGCATGTTTCATACTTTCAGGACTCATAAATTGTCCTTTTTTAAGATTTACAGTTTTACCTGTTTTAGCCGCAGCAACTACTAAATCTGTTTGACGGACTAAAAAAGCTGGAATTTGTAAAATATCTACATATTGCGCAGCCATTTCTGCATCATGAACATCGTGAATATCTGTTACAGTAGGAACATTAAACTCTTTTGAAATTTTAGCTAATATTTTTAATGCTTTTTTATCTCCAATTCCCGTAAAACTATCAATTCTAGATCGATTAGCTTTTTTAAACGAGCCTTTAAAAACAAAGGGGATTTTTAAATCATTAGTTATTTGTACTAATTTTTCTGCAATTCTGAAAGCCATTTCCTCTCCTTCAATGGCACATGGACCAGCTAAAAGAAAGAAGTTACCACTATCAGTATGTTTTATTTGAGGTATATTGTTTAAATTCATTTTTTAAAAATTATATATTACAAATTTACGTTTTATATGCGTTAAAAAATTGATAAATGTTATTGTTTGTTTAACGTGTAATTTTAAATTGATCAGGACACAAAATTTCTCCTTTTTCGTATATGTTAAAGTACAAATATTTTGTAGCTCCGTTTTTTTGCGTTACTCTATATTTGTGTAATAAGCCAGCTCCCATGGCGCTATGTTTAGACGGAAATGGACAACATGTTTCTATTTTTTCAAACATTACCGCATCTCCATTTTCATCCGTTATTCCATTAAAAAAAAGTTTGATAAAGTAGTTTTCAGAACTTAAACTTGCAAAGCCAATATTTATAGGATAATCTTTATCATATCCGTATTTTGGATCGTTTGCATACTGTGTTAAAATATATTTGTTGTTTTGTACTTTGGGTTTTACTGCTTTGTAATCAACATTTTTTAGCGAACTTTTAGTTGATGTACAGCTCATTGCTATCAATGCAATTAATAAAAAAGTTATTTTTTTCATAACAAATAAGCATTAAGTTAATTATTGATATTTGCGTTTTATTTTTTTAGGCTTCGGGTTAAATTCTTTTCCTTTTTCAGAATTATCTTTTCTATTGATAAACAGTAATGGAATTATTGCGGCTAGTAATATTCCGATTGAAAAAGAATTTTGTATACCGTTTAAAACAAAACTTTTTAGAGTATAAAACTGTTTAGCATTTTCAAAACTTTGTACTGATTTGTCTTTGTGAAAATTAATTGCATTTTCAAAAAAATCTGGTGAAATGTAATTATCCATTACTAGATGAGAAAGCGGACTTAAAAAAGCTATTAGCAGTGTCAATGTTGCTAAATTTATGAAAGCACTTTTGTAACTAATATTATTATTGTAAACTTTTGAAAAAACTTCGGCCATTGTTAGATAGTATGTTATTAGGTAAACAATTCCAAAGATTAGTCCGAAGGAAAATATACTATTAATTTTTTCTGAGTGATAGCCTAGAAATTTTTCTAAATAAGACCATAAAATAGCTATAAATGTAAATCTAATTGCCCATTTTATTAGAATTGAAAATTTGTTCATTATATATATTTTTATGTAAAATTACTTTAATTTTTTATGAATTAAAATTTAATAAATTCATTTTTATTGCATTTTATTTTTTTTAACCGCTGTATTTATTTTTAAAATATACTTAATTATTTATAATTGTTAATTTTTTACATATATTATAAAAAATTAAATTATAATGTATTTTCTTAATAAATTATTTTGAGAATAATAATGTTTTTAATATTTTTGAGTAAGTAGTAGTAAAATTTTTCGTGACGCTTTTAAATTAGTGAGTTTAATGTTTTTAAGAGTATAATACGGTTATTTCTTAAAAGGAAAAAGGTTTAGCAATGCTAAACCTTTTTTATTTTATTGAATTTCTACACTTAAGCCTGCATCTAATAATTTGCCATAAATGGGTTCTAATTCACTCATAGATCCTGTTTTAACTCCACATTTACCTTTATAATGAACAATTAATGAACATTGTTCGGCTTGTTCAGACGTATGTTTGCAAACTGTAATTAATGTTTTAATTACGTGTTCAAACGTGTTGTGGTCATCATTAAAAAGAATAATTTCATTAGTATCTCCTAACAATTCTGATATACTAACTTCTTCTAAAATTTCTTCTTTATAACTCATATTCAATTTATATTTAGTGTATATTAATTAACGTACTTTAACGAAACCCAATTATTTCTTTCTAATTTTTTTTCGAATCGTAAGCCTAAATCAGTACAACATTTATCAATAGCTTCTATATCTTCATTGTAAAAACCACTAAGTAAAACAATGCCATCAGAATTTAGGCAATTTGTGTATGTATTCAAGTCGTTTAATAAAATATTTCGGTTTATATTGGCAATAATTAAGTCGTATTTTTGACCTTGATTTAACAGTGAAGCATCTCCTTCGTAAACGGTAATATTGTGACAATTATTGCGTTCTGCATTTTCAATTGAATTTAGATAACACCAATTGTCAATATCAATAGCATCAATAGGTTTTGCACCCTTTTTCTCAGCTAAAATAGCTAAAATAGCTGTTCCGCATCCCATGTCTAAGGTTTTTAAATTTTCAACATCTAATTCTAATAAATGCTGAATCATCATAAACGTTGTTTCGTGGTGCCCCGTTCCAAAGCTCATTTTAGGTTCAATAACAATTTCATATTTAGCATTGGTTGATTCGTGAAATGGTGCCCTAACTTGGCAAATTCCATTTACATCAATAGGTTGAAAGTTTTTCTCCCATTCTTCATTCCAATTTACCGTTTCAATTTCTTCAAAAGTATATGATATTTTAAATTCGTCATTGGTTAAAATATAAATATCTTCTAGAATACTTTCGTTCCAAAACTCTTTTAAAATATAGGCAGACACTCCATTTTCTGTTTCTTCAAAACTATCAAAAGCTAATTCTCCTAATTCTGCAATCAAAATTTCACTACCTAATTCTTTTGGTTCTACGCTAAAATGGTATCCTATATATGTGTTTTGCATTTTGTTTTTTTGCAAATGTATGATTTTAACTTGTTATTTTGGGCTAATAAAGTTAGTTTTGAATAAATTTTTTTTAATTATTTAGAATATAAAAATGAAAAAAATATTACTAGCATTAGTATTGTTTAATTGCTTTATTGGTTTCTCGCAATCTGTACTACAAAAATCTAATGATATTAGACTCGAATCCCTTCCGTATTATAGTTATGGTAAAGGATTAGGTATTACATCGGCCGATAGTATTTTTCAGTTAAATATTAGGTTTAGAATGCAAAATCGAGTTACTTATTATGATTATGAAGCGCAAGATAAACCAGCCGAAATTGAAGGAATGATTAGAAGGTTGCGTTTGCGTTTTGATGGTTATGTTGGTGATCCTAGGTTTTTGTATGCCATTCAGCTTTCATTTGCGCCAAATGATGTGGGTAATATTCAACCTGGAGACAATGTGAACATTATTCGTGATGCGATGATTTTTTATCGTCCAAATAAATATTGGACTTACGGTTTTGGACAAACCAAACTTCCAGGAAACAGACAGCGAGTTAACTCTTCTGGAGGTTTACAGTTGACGGACCGATCTATAAATAACGCGAAATTTAATATTGATCGTGATTTTGGATTTCAAATAAATTATAACAAAATAAATACTGAAAAAACCTCCTACGCAATTCGTGGAGCAATAAGTTCTGGTGAAGGTCGTAACTGGACTAAAACTACAGATACTGGATTGGCATATACAGCCAAAGCTGAGTTTTATCCTTTTGGAGCTTTTAAAAAAGATGGAACCAATTTTGAAGGTTCTGTTATTAGGGAAGATACCCCAAAATTATATTTTTCAGCAGTTTACCATAAAAATAATCAAGCCGTTCGATCAAGTGGTCAATATGGCGGCGAATTATATCAAGCTCGCAATTTGCAAAATATTTTTGGAGATGCAGTTCTTAAATATAAAAATTGGGCTTTAATGGTGGCTTATATGAATAGAACAACTACAAATAGTAGTTACATTACATACAATCCGACAGATCCATCTGAAATTAGTTTTGTTTTTGGTGGACAAGGTATGGATTATCAAGCCAGTTATACTTTTAAGGAAAATTACGAATTAATTGCTCGTTATTCATGGCAAACAGTTAATAAACAAATCCAAATGTATGAACCTAATGCAAAACAATATTCTTTAGGGGTAAATAAATACATTTGGGAACATGCTTTTAAAATTCAAGCCGAAGTAAGCTATGATCAACGCGACTATTTTACACCTCGTAAAAATGACGATTGGTATGTACGTTTTCAAATTGAGATTGGTATATAATATAAGCAATAATTAAAACAAATCTATTTATGACGTACAGATTATTTTAATGTATTTATAACTTAATGCATGTTGCGTGTTATTTTATTT
>Ga0233372_1000331_pt1 | contig 21707 bp, 13 predicted proteins | sample ElkDunMinimDraft_4_FD_191538 | JGI IMG/M metagenome (GOLD analysis project Ga0233372, IMG submission 191538) | Fecal eukaryotic communites from dung pellets of Tule Elk in California, USA - Elk Dung D8 | ecosystem: Host-associated > Mammals > Digestive system > Large intestine > Fecal | place... | reverse complement strand
CGCATCGGCAGGATCGACTTGCCGTCCGGGCTGTCGGGCTTGCCGGAAAGGCCCAGCATGGTCGGGATGCTCGGGCCGTAGACGTCGGCGTCGAGCACGCCCACCCGCGCGCCGTCCGCGGCCAGCGCCAGTGCAAGGTTCACCGCGGTGGTCGACTTGCCGACGCCGCCCTTGCCAGAACCCACGGCCAGGATGTTGCGGACCCGCGAAAGCGGGGAAAGCCCGGGTTGGACTGCATGGGCGGGGATGGGCATGAGGGAACTTCCGGTGCGCTGCGTGCTGCCGCGCATTCTACCCGCCCCGCTCCGCTCGCCCGGGACAGGCATCGCCCCGGCGAGCGGGAGGAACATCACGCGGCAGCGCCCCGCCTGCCGCTCCAGGCGACGGAAGCCCGGCGGCAGGCCGGCTGGCCGATCGCGCCCGGCTCATCGCGCCCGTCGCGCCCGAGCAGTGCAGGCCGCAACTTCATCAGGCAATGCCGGCACCGGCTTGCAGGCGACGCGGCCGTCAGCCGAACCGCGTGCGGGACCCGATGCAGCGCAAGGTCGGCACGTGTCGCGGCGCAGTCGTTCGCACGCACGGCCCACGGGACGCAGCCGCACCCGGGCGCCCACCGCAGTCCGGCTGCGACCGACCCTCGCTATTCAGGAAGATCAACTCACGCGCCAGCGCTGTTAACGGGCGATACGTGCCGTGAAAATGAACGCAGTCATACTTGTGAACATCATTTGATTAACTACATGTTAATTTTCGCCCCGACTAGGCCCCCGCCAGTCAGCAGTCGATGCCCCGCGCATCTGTCGTGTTCCACCTGATGGCTTTGCAGTAATTGCCCGCCACGTTATGGAGTCGATATGAACCGCCCCACCCCCCCTTTGAAGAAGACCCGTCTGAGCGCCGCGCTCGTCAGTGCTCTCGTGCTTTCCGCTTCCGGTGTCGCCTCCGCCCAGGACACGGGCACGCAAGCCGGCGCCACCGAGCTGGACGCCGTCATCGTGACCGGATCGCTGATCCCGCAGAGCCAGATCGAGACGGCCACGCCGGTGACCGTGATCAGTGCCGAAGACATCCAGATGCGCGGCTTCCAGAGCGTGGCGGACGTGCTGCAGCAATCCAGTTTCGCCACCGGCGGCATCCAGGGCGGCCAGACCAGCGCCTCGTTCACCCAGGGCGCCGAGGCGGCCAGCATGTTCGGCCTCGATCCCGGCTACACCAAGTACCTGATCAACGGCCGGCCGATGGCGAACTACCCGGCGCTGTACAACGGCTCGGACGTGTTCAACAACATCAGCGGCATCCCGGTGGCACTGATCGACCGCATCGAAGTGCTGCCCGGCGGGCAGTCGTCGCTGTACGGCTCGGACGCGATCGCCGGCGTGGTCAACGTCATCCTCAAGAAGCAGGTCGACCGGGGCGAGTTCGCCGTCCGCGGCGGCTTCTTCACCGAAGGCGGTGGCAACAGCCTGCGCCTGACCTATGCCGACAGCTTCGCCAGCGAGGACGGCCGCCTCAACTCGCTGCTGGGCATCCAGCTCGACGACCGCGCCCCGGTGTGGGGCTACCAGCGCGACCTGTCCCGGACCTACAACACCCGCGGCTACTCGCCGCCCGTGGCCAGCCGCGACTTCGTGGTCCTCGATTCGCTCAACGGCGGCTACGTGTTCCCCGATCCCAACAACTGCGCCAACACCACCGGCAATTTCGGCGGCACGACGCAGGAGTTCACGCGTCCGGGCTCCGGCACCTACTGCGGCTCGCTCTATACGCCGGGCTACCGCACCATCCGCAACGGCAGGCAGGGCGGGCAGCTGTACTCCTACACCACCTTCGATGTCAGCGATTCGACCCAGCTGTACGCCGAGGTCCTGGGCCTGTACGAGGAGACCAAGTACGCCACGGGCTCGAGCTACACCTGGTGGGGTTCGCAGTCCTCGTTCGGCGGGTATTACGACCCGCGCTACCCGGATGCCATCCTCAACCTGCAGCGCGCCTTCGCGCCCGAGGAGATCGGCGGCGAGGGTTTCCGCGACATCATGAACACGGATACCAACAAGGCCCTGACCGTGACCCTGGGCGCCAGCGGCAACTTCGGGGAGTGGGATTACGACGCCTACCTCTCGCGCGCCGAGTACCGGCTGACCGAGAACAACTGGGTACGCTTCCGCGAACCGATCGACAACTTCTTCCTCGACCGCGTCCTGGGCCCGCAGCAGGGCCTCGATCCGATCTTCGGGGAGTACCCGGTGTTCACCCCGGACTACGCGGCCTTCTACAGTTCGATCACCCCGGCCGAGTTCGCATCGTTCACCGGATTCATCGATACCGATTCGCGCACCTGGGACAACCTGGCGCACCTGCAGCTGACCAACACCGCGCTGTTCTCCCTGCCCGGCGGCGATGCCGGCTTCGCAGTGGTCGGCGAGGTGGGCAACGAGGGCTGGGACTACAGTCCCGACCCGCGCCTGATCGAGGATCCCGAGACCCTGACCTCCGACGTCTGGGGCCTGACCTCGGTAAGCGGCGCCGGCCACCGCAGCCGCTACGCGCTGACCGCCGAACTGCGCATGCCGGTGTTCGAGCCGCTGACGATCAGCGCGTCGGCGCGCTACGACTCCTTCGACATCGCCGACGACACCGTGTCCAAGCCCACCTGGAGTCTGGGGCTGGAGTATCGTCCGTTCGAAAGCCTGCTGGTACGCGGCAAGCTGGGCACCGCCTTCCGCGCGCCCTCGCTGGCCGATACCTTCCAGGGCCTCAGCGGCTACTACAGCTTCGCCACGGACTACTACCGCTGCGCCGAAGCCGGCTTCCTGCCGGGCGATACCGAGGACTGCACCTGGGATGACGAGCAGTTCTTCGGCCAGTCGGCGGGCAACCGCGAGCTGGAGCCCATCGAGGCCGACGTGTGGAACGCCGGCGTGGTGTGGTCGCCCACCGCGCAATTGTCGCTCGCAGTGGACTACTTCAGCTGGCAGATCGAGAACGAGGTCGACTCGATCAGCGCCAACGACCTGATGCGCAGCGAGTACTACTGCCGCACCGGCGCCGCCGGCACGCCAATCACCTCCTGCGACAACGTCCTGTCCTGGGTCCGGCGCAGCGCCAGCGGCGAACTGGAGTCCCTGTACACGCCGAAGGTGAACATCGCCAAGCAGAACCTCGAACTGATGACGGCGAGCCTCAACTACACGGTGGACGTGGGCAACTTCGGCAGCCTGGCTTTCGCGGGCAACTACACCAACAAGCTGCGCCACAAGCTGCAGTCCACGCCCGAAGGCGAAGCCGTCGACCTGCTCCGCGACCCGTACTCGATGTGGGTCTACGACTCCTATGCCAAGACGCGCCTGGATGCCTCGGTCGCCTGGGCCAAGGACGACTGGACCACCACCCTGTACGCCAACCGCATCGGCTCGACGCCCAACTACCTCGCATACGTGGGCGGCTACGGCTACGAGGTGAACGGGGAGCCCGCCGGCAAGTGGGCGCCCTACATCACCTACAACGCGAGCGTGAACTGGCGCGCCAACGACGATCTCACCTTCTCCGCGATGGTGAACAACCTCACCAACAAGATGCCCGACAACCAGGCGGCGAACTTCCCGGGCACCGAGGGCACGCCCTGGAACAACTACTACTACGACATCCTGGGTCGTGCGGTGTATCTGGAAGCCAGGCTCGCGTTCGGCAGGTAAGCCCGCGCGACGCCACACCCCGGAAGCCCGGCCTCGCGCCGGGCTTCTTTTCGGTGCGGGCGCATGCACGGCCCGTCGCGCGGCGTGGTTGCAATGCGGTATAACGGCGGGACTGGCGACAACATACCCCGAGGAATGGTGATGAGCAGATTTTCCGCGCTACTGGCTCTGGCAACGCTGTCGATGACCGCGCACGCCGCGGACCCGGCCGTCGGGCGGTGGAAGACCATCGACGAAGAATCCGGTCAGGCCAAGTCCATCGTCGAGATCAGCCAGGCGCCGAACGGGACGCTCAGCGGCCGTATCGTCGAACTGCTCAACCCCAGCAAGCCCAATCCGGTCTGCGACAAGTGCAAGGACGACCGCAAGGGCCAGCCGATCACCGGGATGGAGATCATCCGCGGCATGAAGCCCGATGGCGGCGCCTACGCGGGCGGCACCATCCTCAAGCCCGACGAGGGCAAGGTCTACAAGTCGAAGATGCAGCTGATCGACGGCGGCAGCAAGCTGGAAGTCTCCGGCTGCGTCGCCTTCATCTGCAAGTCGCAGGTCTGGCTGCGCCAGTAGGCTCGCCCACTGTTTTGCGGAGGGCGGGCCGTGCCCGCCCTCTGTCCGACCGCCGGCCCGCCCCTGATCTGGCACGGGCACGGGGCCGCCTCCCCAGCAATGGCAGCGGCAGCGGCGACCCGCCGCCTCAGCCCAACTCGTCCAGGCACGGAGAGCGGCACATAAGCCCGTTGGCCTGACCGCCGCGGCGTCGCCGGGCGGGAGCCGTCATACCCATCGCAATCCCCGCGCGCGGACTGAAGGACGGCGGCTGGTCGGGATACAGACCCCGACGCGTCCGCTCTGCGGCTGGCAGGTCACCTCTGGCGCGACGATACGCGACGCTTTGCGGGCCGCGTCCCGAGCAGGAGTCCGGCTCCGTGCCCGGGATGATCTCTCCGGCCTTACGTAGCTGAGCGCCGCCGCGCGCAGATCCGTCTGTCAGGTGCCGTGTGCTGGGCACTGCCCGTTCGCAGGGAGTGCCGAACGCACGTACAGCCGGGCCAGAGCTTCGGGAGATGCAGGCAGCACGGATCCCCCTGGGCCATGCAATCGCTTCCTCGCTTCCGTCAAGCTGTGGCGACAAATCCCCGATGAATGTTTCCATTCTTTGCCGTTTCGGTTAACGCCGTGTTAAGTTCCCTGAACCCGGCCTTGGGGATCACAGGCCGGGGCCGTGTAGGACTGAAGCGTAAGCACCTAATTTCTCTGGCTTTTGGGGACATTCAATGCCGATTCAGCGCAACCGTGTGAACCGTAACCGACTCAGCGCAGCCCTTGCCGCCGTCCTAGTGCTCTCGGCCCCGGCCGCAGTGGCGCAGGAGCAGGATGAAACCGCGAGCGGGACCGAGCAGGCAGACAGCTCGGCCACCCAGATGGACAAGATCGTCGTCACGGGTTCGCGCATCTCGCGCGACACCTTCAACTCGCCCTCGCCCGTACAGGTCATCAACCGGGATGAGTCGACGATCGCAGGCTTCAACTCGACTGCCGGCGTGCTGCAGAGCAACGCCGTCACCGGCGGCTCGACGCAGATCAACAACTCCTTCGGCGGCTACGTGGTGAACGGTGGCGGCGGCGTCAATACGCTGTCGCTGCGCGGGCTCGGCCCCACCCGCACCCTGCTGCTGCTCAATGGCAGGCGCGTTGCCCCCGCCGGGTCCCGCGGCGCGGTCGGTTCGGCCGACCTGAACGTTCTGCCCAACATCATGATCGACCGCGTCGAAATCCTGAAGGACGGCGCGTCCTCGATCTACGGCTCCGACGCGATCGCTGGCGTAGTGAACATCATCACCCGCCAGCAGGTGGACAGCCCGGTGGTCGAGTTCCAGACCAACGTGCCCGAGGGCGGCGGTGGCGAGGAAACCCGCTGGTCGATGATGGCCGGCCTGAGCGGCCAGGACTGGCATATCTCCGGGTCGCTCGAACTCTACAGCCGGCAGGAGGTGTCCATCGGCCAGCGCGGCTGGGCCAGCGACTGCCCGCGCCCGCTGATCGGTCTGGACCCCGCGACCGGCGCGTACGGCGCGGACGACTACATCGATCCGGCCACGGGCCGGCCCAAGTGCTGGACCATCGACGACAGCGGCGTGACCATCAACACCATCGGCACCGCGGCCAGGCCGGGTATCGGTGGGCTTGGCGAGCCGGCCACCGGCACGTTCAACCGCTGGCGCCCGAACCCCGCCATCACCGGTGGGGACGTGCCGGGCTACGAGGGCGTCGGCTACTTCAGCCGCGACGGCTTCGAGCCGAGGATGCTGAACGAATCGCTGATTTCGCCCACCCGCAACGTCACCGGCTTCCTGCAGGGCGCGAAGGACCTGGGCGCTCTCGGCAACTCCGAGCTGTATTTCGAGGTACTGGCGACCCGTCGAGAGTCCTCGCAGACGGGCTATCGCCAGCTGAGCATGGACTACGCCGCCGGCAGCCCGCTGCTTCCCGCCGGGCTCCAGGCCCTGCCCGCGTTCATGGCAGCCCCGTCCGACGGCTCGACCAATGGCCTGCCGGTCAGCGTCCGCGCCTTCGTCGGCTTCGGCAACTACGAAAGCGAGCAGGAGGTCGACTTCTACCGCCTCAACGCTGGTCTTCGCGGCGACCTCGGCACTTCGTGGAACTACGATCTCAGCCTGGGTCACTCGAAGTCCGATGCGGACTACATGATCGAGTCGTTCCTCACCGACCGCTATGCGCGCAGCTTCGACGTCGTGGCGGGCGCGAATGGCGGCTTCGTCTGCCGTGATGCATCCGGGGGCTGCGTCGCCGCGCCGGTGCTGACCGGGGCCGTAGTGGGTGGCCAGCTGCCGCAGGACTGGGTCAACTACATTTTCCGTCCGACGTACGGCAACACGATGTACCAGGAGTCGACCGTCAACCTGACCGTGGACGGCCCGCTGTTCGACCTGCCATTCGGCACGGCCAGCGGCGCCTTCGGCGTGGAGTACCGGCGCTCCGAGATCGACGACAGCCCCGCGCCCGAGTCCGTCGCCAGCAACCTCTACGGCCTGACCGCCTCGCAGCCGACCAGGGGCAAGGACGCGGTGAAGGAAGCTTTCGCCGAACTCGAGTTGCCGCTGCTGTCGGGCTTGACCGGCGCCAACGAGTTGACCCTCAACCTGTCCGGCCGCTACACCGACTACGACTCCTACGGCGACGATACGACCTACAAGATCGGCCTGCTGTACGTCCCGACCGATTGGCTGTCCTTCCGCGCGTCCCGCGGCACCTCGTTCCGCGCGCCCGCGCTGTTCGAACAGTTCCTGGGCGCAACGACCGGCTTCGCCAATTCCTCTGGCGATCCGTGCAACGACTATGGCGAACTGCCCGCGGCGAGTCCGGTCCGCGCGAACTGCGCCTCCGAGGGCCTGCCCCTCGACTTCAACCAGACCAACTCCATTGAAGTCGCGACCCTGGGCGGCGCCGAGACGGGCCTGGCGGCGGAAACTTCCGTCGCGCGGACGGCCGGGCTCATCCTGCAGCCGGAGTTCCCGACCTGGTTCGGCAATCTGTCTTTCGCCGCCGACTACTTCGACATCGAGGTCTCGAACGGCGTTGCACGGCTGAGCGGCGCCGCCATCCTGGAGCTCTGCTACGCCAGCCTCGCGAGCGATTTCCAGGCACGGACCGGATTCTGCAGCCTGGTGACGCGTAACGCGGACAACACGCTCGACGTGGACTCCGGTTACGTGAACATCGCTGTCGACCGCGTGCGCGGCTGGGACTTCACCTCCCGCTACGTGCGCGACATCGGGCCCGGCGAATTCCGCGCATCGGCCCAAGTCACCCGCTTCAAGGAGCAGTCCGGCAAGACCTTCCCGGACGATCCGATGAGGAACTTCACGGGCATCCTCAATGCGCCGGAGTACACCGGCCAGCTGGACCTGACCTACAAGGTCCGCAACTGGCTGGTCCGTTACGGCCTGGAGTGGATCGACGGCCAGAGCAGCTACGAGTGGTACGCAGATGGAGATGCGGGCCTGTATGACGCCTACGTCGAGACCTACAAGCTTTACGTGGACGACTACTACCTGCACAACATGTCGGTGAAGTACTCCGCCGACGACTGGTCGATCACCGGTGGCGTCCGCAATCTCGAGGACAAGACGCCTCCGTCGATTTCCACGGGTGTGATCAACACCGTCGCCAACGCCCCGTTGTACAGCGGCTACGACTACTTCGGCAGGACCTTCTTCGTGAACTTCACTAAGAAGTTCTGACCGGGGCCCGGCGAGGGCAACCACAGGGGACCGCCGCTCTCTGCGAGCGGCGGTCCTCGCCCCGCGCCGCCGGGGCCCCGCGTGCGCATGTCGTCAGCGCGATGCAGGGTTCTTATCTCTTCAGGACCATTCCAGCCAGACCCGGCGACGAGCGGCTCGTCGATCCGGCAGCACTCACTTTTCCTCAGGGGAAGGAATCTAAGATGAGAGCAATCGTTCCATTTCTGCTCGCGGGCCTCGGAGTCGCCGCCACAGTGCCGGCATTCGCGTCGACACCGGTCAGACCATCGATCGAGCAGCTCGCCGCCTACCCGCATTACTCGAACTTCACGCTCTCGCCCGATGGGAAGCACATCGCGGCGCTTCGCTCCAGCGGCGAAGAGCGCGTCATCGCCGTGTGGCGCACCGATTCGCTCGCTGATGCGCCCACCCTGATCGGGGCGAGCAGGATGAAGATCTCCGGCGTGTCGTTCATCAAGAACGATCGTCTGGCGGTATCCCTGTGGCAGACGCACGACCTGCGCGTGGACCGGGTCGTCAAGCATTTCATCAACAAGCTGATGGTCACCGACCTGGAAGGGCGCGAGTGGAAGGAACCGCTTCCGCAGCCGCGCGCGACCAGCCGGATTGCGGAACTGGAGCAGGCACTCAGCAACCCCACCGTGCTCGACAGCCTGCCCAACGACCCCCATCACATCCTCGTGGTGAACAACGTCGGCACCCGTTCGGGCGATGTCTACAAGGTCGACCTGCGCAACTTCAAGGCCGAACGCATACAGATGTCGGAGGAACAGGTCGCAGGCTATATCACCGACCTGGACGGCGTCCTTCGCGCCCGCCTGAAGCAGGACCTGGACGGCAATGGCGCCTACGTGTCGGCGGAGTTCCGCCACCCCCAGACGGGCAGGTGGGAGGAACACTTCCGCTCCTACGTGAAGAATCGCGACCAGACCCAGATCGTGGGCTTCAGCAGCGATCCGGGCGTGGCCTTCGTGCTGAGCAACGAGGGGCAGGACAAGGCCGTCATCTACGAGTACGACGTCGCGTCGCGGCAGCGCAAGGAGGTGCTGTTCCAGCACAGCTTCTTCAATGCCAACCGCGTCCTGATCAATCGCCGTCGAGACAGCGGCGACGCCTTCGGCGAGATCCTCGGGCTCGGTTACGAAGGGCCGCGCGGCGACGACATCGAGTGGGTCCATCCGCAGCTTCAGTCGCTGGAGGCCGGACTGGCCAACGCGCTCGGCATCGCCAAGGAGAAGCTGACGCTGGTCGATCCGGCGACGGGCAGGAGCGCCACGGTCGATTACGCCGGCAGGAAGAACCTCAGGATCACCGGCCATACGCCGGACTTCTCCACGGTACTGGTGTCGGTGGACGGCGCTTCCGTCCCTCCCGAGCACTATCTGTTCCGCAACGGCGAACTAAGCCTGCTCGCAAAGAGCTATCCCGACATCGACACGCGTTCGCTCGGCACCACGGAGCTGGTTTACTACAAGGCTCGCGATGGCCTGGATATCCCGGCGTTTCTCACCCGTCCGGACACCGAGCTGTGCGGAGCTGGACCATGGCCGGCCGTCGTGCACCCGCACGGGGGCCCGTGGGCGCGGGACACCATGGATTTCGATGGGTCGATGTGGGTGCCCTTGATGGCGTCGCGCTGCATGGCGGTGCTGCGCCCACAGTTCAGAGGCTCCCATGGCTGGGGCCGGAAGCTGTGGATGGCGGGCGACGCGGAGTGGGGCCAGAAGATGCAGGACGACAAGGACGACGGCGCCAAGTGGCTGGTCGACCAGGGCATCGCGCAGCCGGGCCGCATCGCCATGTTCGGTTTCTCCTATGGCGGCTACTCGGCCTTCGCGGCGGCGGTCCGGCCCAATGGGCTGTACAAGTGCGCGATCGCTGGCGCCGGCGTGTCGGACATCGACCGCATCTGGGCCAGGTTCTACACCAATCCCTTCTTCCGCCAGGCCCAGGCGCCCACGGTGAAAGGGCTCAGTCCGCTGGAGCGGGCGGCGGATATCAAGATACCGATCATGGTCTACCACGGGGATCGCGACCAGGTCGTGCCGCTGGAGCAGTCTGAGTGGTTCGTTGCCAAGGCCAAGTCGTCCGGACAGGCGGTGACCTACCACGAGATCAAGGATTATGCGCACGGCCCTGCGTGGACCCGCTCGATCATGGCGGACCAGCTCGGCCTCATCGAGGACTATCTGCTGAACGACTGTGGCGGCGGCGGGCTCTGAGGGCAGCTTATCGTCGACCGGGCCCACAGGCGGCATGGAACGTGGCCGGCCCACATGCACGGCCGCCCGTCTGCCGCCTGACCGATGCGGGGCACACAAGGGTCCGGCCACCGTGCCGGACCTTTTCTTCGAGGGCGGCCGCGCAGCAGGGCACCGGCGGCACCATGCGATAATGATGGACCCCCGCAAGACGCCCGCACATGTCCCGCCCTGCCATCGTCACCAGCGCCCTGCCCTACGGCAACGGGCACCTGCACCTCGGCCATCTGGTCGGCTACATCCAGGCCGATATCTGGGTACGCGCCCGGCGCGAGGCAGGCGGCACGGTCCATTTCGTCTGCGCCAACGACACCCACGGCACGCCGATCATGCTGGCCGCGGAAAAGGCGGGCATCGCGCCGGAAGCGTTCATCCGCGCCACCCAGGCGAGCCAGGAACGCGACTTCGCCGACTTCCGCGTCGATTTCGACTGGTACCACTCCACCCACTCGGACGAAAACCGCGAGCTGACCGGGCGTTTCTACGCCGCGCTCGAGGCCGGCGGACATATCGACCACCGCTCGATCGAGCAGCTCTACGATCCGGTCAAGCAGATGTTCCTGCCGGACCGCTACGTCAAGGGCACCTGCCCGGTCTGCGGCACCGACGACCAGTACGGCGACAACTGCGAGGCCTGCGGCGCCACCTACGCGCCCACCGAACTGAAGAACCCGCGTTCGGTGGTGTCCGGCGCCACGCCCGAGCTGCGCGCCTCGGAGCATTTTTTCTTCAGGGTCGGCGATTTCACCGACACCCTGCGCGTCTGGCTGCAGGGCGAGGTCGCCATCCCCGGCGTCAAGGCCAAGCTGCGCGAATGGATCGACGCCGAGGGCGGGCTGCGCGACTGGGACATCTCCCGCGACGCGCCCTACTTCGGCTTCGAGATCCCGGGCCATCCCGGCAAGTACTTCTACGTGTGGCTGGACGCACCGATCGGCTATCTGTCGAGCCTGCTGGCGCTGGCGCGCAGCGGGCGCAAGCCCGGCTTCGACGAGGCCGAGTTCGAGCGGCTGCTGCGCCCGGGCCAGGATGCCGAGCTCCGCCATTTCATCGGCAAGGACATCGTCAACTTCCACGGCCTGTTCTGGCCGGCGGTGTTGGCCGGCAACGGCCTGCGCCTGCCCGACCGCCTGCACGTCAACGGCTACCTGATGGTGGACGGCGCGAAGATGAGCAAGTCGCGCGGCACCTTCGTGATGGCGCGTACCTATCTCGACAGCGGGCTCGACCCCGAGGCGCTGCGCTATTACCTGGCCACCAAGTCCTCCGGCGGCGTCGACGACCTCGACCTCAACCTGTCGGACTTCGTCGCGCGGGTGAACAGCGACCTGGTGGGCAAGTTCGTCAATATCGCCAGCCGCTGCGCGAAGCTGCTGCAGACCCAGTTCGACAATGTGCTCCCGACCGGGGCACCCGACGGCGCCAGCGCCGACTGGCAGGCACAGGCCCGCGCCGTGCGCGACGGCGTGCGCGAGGCCAGCGCGGCCGCGCCGCAGGACTACGAAGCCGGCAATTTCGCCGCGGTGGCACGCAATGCCATGGCCGCGGCCGACAGCGTCAACGAATACATCGCGCAGACCGCGCCCTGGGCGCTGGCCAAGGATCCCTCGCGCCGCGCCGACCTCCATCTGGTGCTGGCCACCGCGCTGCAGGCCTTCGCCGACATCGCCGGCATGCTCAAGCCCATCGTGCCCGGCATCGTCGGGCGCATCGAGCAGTACCTGGGCGCCGGCGTCGAGCTTGCGCCAGGGCGGTTCACCGACCTCGACGGCCGCACGCTCTCCACCTATACGCCACTGTTCACCCGGATCGACCCGAAGCAGATCGAGACCATGACCGAAGCCTCCAGGGACACCCTCGCCACGCCCACGCCGCCGGCCGACGCCAAGCCGGCCAAGACCGCAGCGGAGGCGGGCGCGGGCCCGGCTGCGGCCGCCGCACCGGAGGCGCCCGCCTACGTCGGCATCGACGATTTCGCCAAGCTCGACCTGCGCATCGGCAAGGTGCTCGAATGCGACTTCGTGGAAGGTTCGGACAAGCTGCTGCGTTTCCTGCTCGATGCGGGCGATCTGGGCCAGCGCCAGATCTTCTCCGGCATCCGCGCCAGCTACGGCGAGCCGGACAGGCTGGTCGGCCGCAGCGTGGTGTTCATCGCCAACCTCGCGCCGCGCAAGATGCGCTTCGGCCTCAGCGAGGGCATGATCCTGTCGGCCGGCTTCGATGGCGGCGCGCTGGCCCTGCTCGATGCCGACGCAGGCGCGCAGCCCGGCATGCCGGTGCGCTGAGGGCATGGGCGACGGCGCCTTGCAGCGTCCGTCGGGCATCCGCGCAGGCCAGGGGAACGGATCGCGGCATGCATCTCGCCCTGTTCGATTTCGATCGCACCATCACCCGCTGCGACACCTATTCGCGCTTCCTGCGCAGGGTCGCCACGCCGGCGCGGCTGGCGTCGGCGCGCTGGACGGCGGGGCCCTGGCTGCTCGGCTATCGCCTCGGGCTGGTCAGCGCCGCCGGCATCCGCGCTCGGGCCACGCGCATCGCGCTGCAGGGCCGCGATGCCGCCGAGCTGGCGATGCGGGCGCGCGAATACGCGGACGCCGAGCTGCCGGGCCTGCTGCGGCCGGAAATGATGGCGCGCATCGACTGGCACCGCGCCGAAGGCCACCGCATCGTGGTCGTGTCCGGTTCGATCGACCTCTACCTCGAGCCCTGGTGCGAGCGGCACGGGCTGGAGCTGGTCTGCAACACGCTCGAGGTGCGCGACGGGCTGTTGACGGGACGCTATCTCGATGGCGACATCGGCCCGTGCAAGGCGCGGGAAATCACGCGCCGCATCGCGCTGGTCTCGCACCCGCGGGTCCACGCCTACGGCGACAGCCGCGAGGATCGTGGCATGCTCGACCTCGCCCACGAACGCTGGTACGCCGGCAAGCGCATCGCATGAACATGTCCGAATGCCACGACCTGGTCGAACGTCTCGACCGCCTGCTGCCGCAGACCCAGTGCGGCCAATGCGGATTCGCGGGCTGCAGGCCCTATGCCGAGGCCATGGCGCGTGGCGAGGCCGGGATCGACCGCTGCCCGCCGGGCGGTGATGCCGGCGCGCGCAGCCTGGCGCGCCTGCTCGGCGTGCCTGCCCTGCCCTACGATCGCAGCCGCGGCCTGCAGTCGCCGCCGCGCGTGGCGGTCATCGTCGAGGCCGACTGCATCGGCTGCACCAAGTGCATCCAGGCCTGCCCGGTCGACGCCATCGTCGGCGCGACGAAGCTGATGCATGCGGTGGTGCCGCCGCTGTGCACCGGCTGCGAGCTGTGCCTGCCAGCATGCCCGGTGGACTGCATCCGGATGGAGCCGCTGGCGCACGGCGCCTAGCGGCCGGCGCCCTCCTTCACGGGGCAGGCCGAGCAGATGCGCTCCACCTCGTAGCCCTTCGCCCGCAGCTTCTCGACCACGCCATCCTCGCCGAGCAGGTGCAGCGCGCCGACCACGACAAGCACGTCATCGGTGCCGGGCGCGGTCAGCTTCGCCTCCAGCTTCGGTACCCAGGCCTCGTTGCGCGCGACGTTGATGCGCTGGTAGAGGCCGGGAAACTCGCGGCGCATCTCCGCCGCCATGCCCGTCCACAAGGCGTCGGCGTCGCCGCGGCGCCAGGCGGCATGCAGCGTGTCGATCTCCGCGCGGCCCTCCCCGGCGCTCTCCAGCGCCTGCTGGAGGAACTGCAACTGCTCGCCACGCTCCATGCCGTCGAGAAAGGCGATCTGCTCACTGCCGGTTTCGAGCCCGTCGGTCGCCTTGCCGGCTTGCCCCGCTCTCTGCGCGAGGTTGAGGTCGAGTCCGAGCGCGGGGTCCAGCCCGGCCTTGCGCATCTCCGCCACGGTCACCATCAGCGCCACGAACCAGGGCTCGAACATCTGCAGCGCCTGCGGTGCCAGCTGCATCGCCTGCAGCTCGCTGGCGTTCTGCTCCAGCCAGGCCGCAAGCGCCTGGCGCGTGGACGCAGGCAGTTCGCTGTCGAGCGTGCTGCCATCGGTGCGCAGCGCCGCCTGCCCCATCTGCACGCCAAGCATCGGCGAACCCAGTTCCTCCGGCGCGATCTCGAACACCACCTGTTCGGCATCGGCCAGCGCGGCATCGACGTCCCGCGACAGCGGGTAGTCGCCGGGCTTGAGCAGATGGAAGGAACCGAGCAGGTACAGGGAGTTGTCCGCGTCCGACACCTTCCACAGCAGCGGCACGGGCGCCTGCGCGCGCGTGGCATCGGCATGCGCGGCGGCGGCGAACGCCACCAGCGTGGCGACCGCCAGGGCGGCGCGGATCAGGCGGAGCGGGGCTTTCCAGTGATGTGGCATCGTGTGTCCTTGCGCTGCGGCCGCGGCGGCGGGCGACAGTCGCGCCGCAGGCCGGCGCAGCTCGTTCCCGGAGCCTCCGCATCGCGGATCGCGCGCGGAGGGCGGTGCAAAGTGTAGCCACGAATCGGCATGCCACTGTGGCCGCCACGTAAACGCCGCGGGACCACGAACCACATTTGCGCCTGCTCAGCTTTGCGGTCTGGCGTACTTTTTCTCGCCGGCGGTGATGGCCAGGTCCAGGCGATTGCCGTGCGGCGGCAGCGGGCAGGTGGCGAAATCGGTGAACACGCAGGGCGGGTTGTAGGCGCGATTGAAATCGACCGTGACGCTGCCATCGGCGGCGGGCGCGGCGGTGTAGAGGTAACGGCCTGCGCCGTAGCTGTCGTGCCCGCTGGTGCGGTCGGCGAAGATCAGGAACAGCCCGCCCTCCTCGCCCTCCAGGGCCTCCAGGCGGTAGGTCGTGCCCCGGTGTTCGAATTCCACGACGCCCGGATTGGGCTGCGCGGCCTGCTGGCTGGTGATGTCCATGATCTCGATCGTGCTGCCGGCCGGATGCGCGATGAAGCGACCCTGGATGCGCCAGGCGGGATCGGCCGGCCAGTACGTCAGGGGACCCAGGCCGGTCAGGGTGTCGGCTTCGGCGTGGCGCGCGCGCAGGGCCCTGCGTCCGCCGCGTTCGAGCAGCGACAGCTGTCCCTTGCCTTCGTCGAAGGTCACCAGCGTGGGCGCGGCGGAGGTGTCGGGCTGCAGTTCGATCCGCCCCACCACCGGCTCGCCGTCGAGGCCGAGTCCGGCATCCTGCTCCGGCGTCAGCCACACCTTGCCGCCCTGCTGCTGCAGCAGGCCGAGCTTGTCCGGGCCCTTGGCCAGGCGGATACCGTTGGTCGCGCCGCTACCCACGTAGTGCGCAGGCAGCTCGATCCAGTGCAGTCCGATCAGGCTGGCCCAGCCATCGGGCTCGAGCAGGCGCGCACGACGCTCCGCGCGCCAGGCTTCGTTCTCCGCCACGAACGCCGGATCCGCCTGCATCGCCGGCGCTTCCTCCCCCGATGGTCCGCCATCGCCGCCACCGCACGCGCCCAGCAGCATCGCCAGCGCCACGCCCATCCCCAACCTCGTCATCTCATCTTCCCCTGAGGAACCACCGATCGATATCGGCCAGCCTGAAGTGCGCCCAGGTCGGGCGCCCGTGGTTGCACTGCCCGGACCGTTCGGTGGCTTCCATCTGCCGCAGCAACGCATTCATCTCGGGGATGCCCAGGCGCCGATTGGCGCGCACCGCGCCGTGGCATGCCATCGTCGACAGCAGTTCGTCGCGCGCACTGCGCACGCGCAGGCTTTCGCCGCGCTCGCGCAGGTCCGCCAGCACGTCGCGCAGCAGGGCCTCGCTGTCGCCATTGGCCAGCAGCGCCGGCACGCTGCGCAGCAGCAGGCTCTGCGGGCCGGCCCGCGACACCTCGAAACCGAGTTCGGCCAGCGTGGCCGCCTCCTGCTCGGCGATGTCCGCCTCGCGCTCGGATACCGCGACCGTCTGCGGAACCAGCAGCGGCTGCGTACGCAGCCCGTCGCTGTCGTGCGCGGCCTTGAGCCGTTCATAGCCGATGCGCTCGTGGGCGGCATGCATGTCGACCACGATCAGGCCGTCTGCGGCTTCGCTGAGGATGTAGATGCCGTGCAGCTGCGCGACCGCATAGCCCAGCGGCGGCACGCCCGCCGCCTCGTCGGCGCGCGGCAGCGCGGGCTGCGCCTGCGCCGCCGGGCCGGGCGCATACAGCGCCGCGTACGCCGCGCGCGCGTCGTCGACCTGCAGGGTCATCGGCACCTGGGGGCCATAGGGCGCGGACCAGGCCTGCGGTGGCGCCGCGGATGCGTGGGGCCGGTCCGGTCGCGCGCCGTCGCCGGCCTCGACGGGCACGAAGGCCGGCGCGGTCTCGGCCAGGCCCGCCCGGGTGCCTGCCAGCGCGCCATGGACCGTCCGGTAGACGAAATCGTGCACCAGCCGCGAATCGCGGAAGCGCACTTCATGCTTGGCCGGGTGCACGTTGACGTCGACCCGGGTCGGGTCGAGTTCGAGGAACAACACATAGGCCGGCTGCCGGCCGTGGTACATCACGTCGGCGAAGCCCTGCCTGACGGCGTGCGCGACGCTGCGGTCGCGGACCGAGCGGCCGTTGACGTACAGGTACTGCTGGTCGGCGCTGGCGCGCGAATAGGACGGCTGCGCGATCCAGCCGTGCAGGCGCAGCCCGGCGCCCTCGTGCTCGATGCGCAGCGCCTGCCGGGAGAACTCTTCGCCCAGCGTCTCCACCAGCCGCTCGCCACTGAACAGCGCGCCGCCGGAGCCGTCGAACGCGCGATACCTGCGCGAGGCCTTGCCGTTGTGCGATACGCGCAGTTCCACGTCGGGACGGGCCAGCGCCAGCGCGCGCAGCCATTCCTCGATATGGCCCAGCTCGGTGCGTTCGGCGCGCAGGAACTTGCGCCGCGCCGGCACGTTGTAGAACAGGTCGCGGACTTCCACCGTCGTGCCTGGAGGATGCGGGCTGGGCGTGATCGCGCCGACCCGCCCGCCTTCGACCACCAGTTCGGCCCCATGCGGATCGGCGTCGCGCCGGGTGGCGATGCGCAGCCGGCTGACCGAGCCGATGGAAGGCAAGGCTTCGCCGCGGAAGCCGAGCGTGGCCACCGATTCGAGGTCATCGAGACTGGCGATCTTGCTGGTGGCATGGCGCGACACCGCCAGCGGCAGTTCGGCTGCGGGCATGCCGCCGCCATCGTCGCGCACGCGGATCAGGCGCACGCCGCCCTCTTCCAGGTCCAGGTCGATCCGGGTGGCGCCGGCGTCGAGTGCGTTCTCGACCAGTTCCTTGACCACCGACGCGGGTCGTTCCACGACCTCGCCTGCGGCGATCTGGTTGATCAGGGTGTCGGGCAAAGGCTGGATGGGCACCCGCCCATGATAGCCGCGCGGGCCTTCCGCCGCCCGCCTTGCCTCAGGGACTGCCGCCGGTGCTCGCCACCTGGCCGGCCGCTGCGCGCGCGGCGTAGAGCGTGCCGGGCGGTGGCTGGCTGGAGAAGTAGGTATGCACGCCATCGAGGATCGCGCGCGCCACCGTGCCCTGGAACTTCGGATCCACCAGCCGCTTCTCTTCCTCCGGATTGGAGAGGAAGGCGGTCTCCACCAGCATCGCGGGCATGTCAGAGGTGCGCAGCACCGCGAAGTTGGCGCGTTCGATATGCGGCTTGTGGTTGTTGCCGATGCGCTTGAGGCCGGAGAGGATGTGGTTGCCGGCATCCTCGGAGGCCTTCATCTGGCCGCTCTGCGTGAGGTCGAGCAGCACGCTGGTCAGCACGCTGTCGTTGGATGGCGCGCGCACGCCGCCGATCAGGTCGGCCGCGTTCTCCTTGTCCGCCAGCCAACGCGCGCGTTGCGAGGAAGCCCCGCGCAACGACAGCACATAGACCGACGAACCCTTGGCGTTGCGGTTCTCTGCAGCGTCGGCATGGACGGAGATGAACATGTCGGCACCGGCCTGGCGCGCCATGCGGGCACGGTTGTTCAATGGAATGAACACATCGCGGTCGCGTACCAGGTGGGCCCGCAGCCCGGGCGTGGCATTGACCTGCCGCGCCAGTTCGCGGGCGATGGCCAGGGTGATGTCCTTCTCGCGGTTGCCGCTGGGGCCGATCGCGCCCGGATCCTGGCCGCCATGGCCGGCATCGATCGCGATCACCAGCGGCCGGCCGCCGGTCGGGATGGCGGGCGCCGGCTTCGGCGCCGGCGTGGGTGCGGCGCTGGCGACGGAAGCCGCGGCCCCCGCCGTCGTCCGAGTCTGGGCCGGGGTCTGGGTTGGGGTCTGGGCCGGAGTCGATGCCGCCGCGCTGGCGGCGGTGGCGAGCGAGGCCGTGGCCTGGGCAGCGGAAGTGGACGGCACCGCACGCGGCAACGACGGAGCGTTCGTTGACGGCGGCTGCGGCGGCGATGCCGAAGTTGAAGCGGCGGCGGCCGGGCGCGTGGCGCGGTCGGCCTGCTGCGCAGTCGCCAGGCCGGCGACGAGGCGCGCGGTAGCGGCGGCCGAGGCTGCAGCCGGATCGGGAGCGGGCGCCTGCGTGGCCGCCGGCGCTTCCGCCGTGACCGCGCTGGATGCCTGCGCCACGGGCATGGCGGACGCGGCGGCGATGCGAGCGATCGGATCGGCGTGGCCGTCGCCGGGCCATTCGATCACCAGGCGGCCGCCGCCGGCGCCGTCCTCGAACTGGGGCTTGAGCGCCGCCACCGGCTCGGACAGGTCGAAGACGATGCGGACCGTGCCCGGCTCGGGCTGGCCGCGCCGGACCGCCTTCACCACGCCGGCGGGCGCCGGCAGGGCCAGACCGGCGGTCGCGCGGCTGGCCGGCAGATCCACCACCAGGCGGTCGGGGTTGGCCAGCGAAATCAGCTTGTACTCCGCCCGCCCGTCGAGCCGCAGTTCGGCGCGGGTACCGGTCGGGCCGGTCTGGAGATCGACGGCGCGGATCTCGGCGGCGTGCGCGAGGTTCCAGACCAGCGCCGCGAGCAGGGCGGCGGCCAGCAGGATCTGATGGAGGTTGAGTCCCCGCGTGCGCATGGACCGTAGTCAACCACCGTCTTTACAGATTTGCAACGGATTTTTCCTTGCAAATCGGCTACCTGCCGCTGCTTCCTATGGGTTCGGTTCAGGTATCGGGCGCAAGCCGTCCATTTCGGTCAAACGGCGCAGCCATGCCTCCCCGGCCTCGCTCTCCGCGACCAGCTGCGCGACGCGGCCCTCGCCCTCCATGGACAGGCGCAGGTGCAGATCCGGCGTCGGCAACGCCCCGGCGCCGCGGTCCGGCCATTCCACCAGCCACAGCGCCGCCCCGCCCTCGTCCAGGCCGAGGTATTCGAGTTCCCCGGGTGCGCCGATGCGGTACAGATCCAGGTGCAGGGCTTCGCCGCCAGACGCCAGCGGATAGCGCTCGACCAGGGTGTAGGTCGGGCTGCGCACCGTGCCCGAAACGCCGAGCGCGCGCAGCCAGGCCCGGGCCAGGGTCGACTTCCCGCTGCCCAGGTCGCCGTGCAGGTAGACCACGGCGGGCACCGGGGCCGTCGCCGCAAGCCGCGCCGCCAGGCCGCGGGTCGCCGCCTCGTCCTGCAACTGGAAACCGATCATGGCCGCGGCCCGCCATTGGCCCAGAGGCGCAGGGCATCGAGCAGGTCGCCCGGGAGCATGCCGCGCTCGCCCTCGCGCGCGGCGGTGTCGCCCGCCGCGGCATGCAGGAGGGCGCCGCAGCACGCGGCCTCGAAGGCATCCAGGCCCTGCGCACGCAGCGCACCGATGCAGCCGCTGAGCAGGTCGCCCATGCCACCCACCGCCATGCCGGGATTGCCCGCCGCGATGACGCGTGGCCGGCGCCCCGGCGCGGCGACCAGGCTGCCCGCGCCCTTGAGCACGACCACGCAGTCGCAGGTTTCGGCCAGCCGGCGGGCAGCGGCGAAGCGGTCGGCCTGGACCTGCGCCACGTCCACGCCCAGCAGCCGCGCGGCCTCGCCCGGATGCGGAGTCAGCACCGTGCCCGCAGGCAGCGGCCGGGCTTGCCCGGCAAGCAGGTTGAGCGCATCGGCATCGAGCAGCAGTGCGCGCGCGCGATCCAGCGTGCGCCGGTACAGCGCGCGCGCCCACTCCGTCTGGCCCAGGCCAGGGCCCAGCACGACCACGCCGGCGCGCGCGAGGATGGCGTCGAGTTCGTCCTGGGATTCGATCCCGCGCGCCATGATCTCCGGCCGCCGCGCCAGCAGCGCGGCCACGTGGGCGTGCCGCGTGGCCACGCTGACCAGCCCCGCGCCGCAGCGCAGAGCGGCATCGGCCGCCAGCATCACCGCGCCACCGGTTCCCAGTTCGCCGCCTATGCACAGCACATGGCCACTGTCGCCCTTGTGCGCGTCGCGCCGGCGCGGCCTGAGCCAGTCGCGCAGGTCCGGCGCCTGCAGTTGCAGGGCCGCGGCCGGCGCATCGGCCAGCCACTCCTCCGCGCCCAGGCTCGCCACCGACAGGCTGCCGGTGAACCGCGGCGCCGCGCCGGTGGACAGTCCGCGGTGGGCGGCGAGGAACTGCAGGGTGTGCGCGGCGCGCACGGCGGCGCCGGGCGCGCTGCCGGTGTCGGCATCGACGCCGCTGGGCGTGTCCAGCGAGAGCACGGGAACCCCGGCGGCGTTGATCGCGTCGATGAGCGCGGCCGCGGGCGCGTCGGGCGCGCGCGACAGGCCGATGCCGAACAGCGCATCGACGGCCAGGTCGCAGTGGCCCAACCCCTCCGCCGGATCCACGACCTCGCCGCCGGCGGCGGCGAACGCCGCGGCCGCGCGCTGCGCCAGCGCCGTGCGCGGCGCGTGCCCGTGCAGACGCACCACCCGCGCATCGCGCCCGGACAGCCGCGCCAGGCGCGCCAGTTCGAGCCCGTCGCCGCCGTTGTTGCCCGGTCCGCACACCACCGCGATGTGCCGGGCCTCCGGCCAGCGCGCCAGCAGTTCGCGCCAGGCGGCCTGCCCCGCCCGCCCCATCAAGGTGAACGCATCGCCGGTCGCGGCGGCCGCCCGCGCCTCGACCTCGCGCAGCGCGCGCGTGTCGTACAGCGGCGTGCCGTGGGGGATGGGATGGGCCGTCATCGCGTGGATTCTATACTTGCGCCGTGTCCGCACCCGCGCCCAGCCCCGCCCCGACCACCCACGCCGTCGCCGACCCGATCGCGACGGCTGCGCGCATCAAGACCCTGGCGCGCGAGGCCGGATTCCAGCGCTGCGGGATCGCCGGGGTCGAGCTCGGCCCGGACGAGGCCCACCTGCGCGACTGGCTGGCGCAGGGCCTGCATGGCGACATGGACTGGATGGCCCGGCACGGCGACAAGCGTTCGCGTCCGGCGGCGCTGGTGCCCGGCACGGTCCGGGTGATCTCGGTCGGGCTGGACTACGGCCAGGACGGTGATGCCGCCTGGCGCACGCTGTCGGACGGCGAGCGGGCCTATGTCGCGCGCTACGCACTCGGCCGCGACTACCACAAGCTGATGCGCAACCGGCTGCAGAAACTCGCCGAGCGCGTCGCCGCCGAACTCGGTCCGTTCGGGCAT
>Ga0233372_1000330_pt1 | contig 21719 bp, 15 predicted proteins | sample ElkDunMinimDraft_4_FD_191538 | JGI IMG/M metagenome (GOLD analysis project Ga0233372, IMG submission 191538) | Fecal eukaryotic communites from dung pellets of Tule Elk in California, USA - Elk Dung D8 | ecosystem: Host-associated > Mammals > Digestive system > Large intestine > Fecal | place... | reverse complement strand
ATGTTAAAATAATACGATATGATATTATAAGCATTAAAAAAATATACAATATCCACGTAGCTATGTATAAACACATCATGCAAAAATACGTGCATTTATCAGCGCATTATGGTGGATTAAGTAACGATTTTATTACCGTTAAAGGAGGTGACCACCATTTATTAGGTAATATAGTTTTTATTAACCAGCCAGTAGAGCCAACTATTACAAACGGAGTAGTTAGTTATGAGCGTGAAACTTACCTATAAACCCATGAAAAAGCATCTTTTTTCTGTAAATAGTCAGCAAAAAGTGGACAGTTTAGATCTATAAATTAAGATAGTGTTTCCTAAAAAAAATGTAACTTTAATTATGGGAATACCAAAGAAAAAATCCGCAGAAACTTTTGTAAAAGATATACGCAACAATACTCGTCGTATTTTTACTGCAGAACAAAAGATTTTAATAGTTATGGAAGCTTTACGAGCTGAAATATCTATTGCTGAACTATGTAGAAAATACAGTACTAATCAATCTCAATTTTATAAATGGAATAAAGAATTCCTTGAAGCAGGTAAAAAACGTTTATCTGGTGATGTAACACGAGAAGCAACCAGCGGTGAAGTAGCTGAAAATAATTTACAAGAAGGAGAAATAGAAAGACTAACCTATGACTTTAGTACAAGTACATATAAAAAATTTATAAACAAAGTTGAGAGCATTCGTATAGCTAATCACAATTTTATAATCCATTCAGCTGATGTTATATCTTTATCTAATTCTCCTAAGGATGGTGAAAGATTTGATGAGTCTGACCTTTTAGGAAATATTTATACGGCAAATAAGCCATTAGTTGAAGTAGAAGCCCTATTAGATGATCCTTATTTTTCAGAAGTTATTAATCCAATACTGTATAGTAAATTACCAGTAGGAGGTGTATATACAATTACACATCGTGATATTAGTCAATACGGACTGCAACCTGTTAAGGCAATTTCTATTAATAATTACTATATCAATAGTGTACAAAATGATATTAACCATACAAATACTGCAACGTATTTTCCTTATGAGTATAATTTACCTTTAATTTATAAACAAGATTTATTTGATATTAGAAATCAAATAGCCAATGATTTAGCCAATGGAAAATTATCAGCTAATCACAGTGTCTATAATTTTTTAGGTTACACTTATAAATTTATGCGAGAAGGGAAGTATAATATTCTTATGAAATATACAATTCCTAGAGGAAAATCAACTTCCGAAAGTACTAAGTTTTATAAAAATTTAATTAGATAAAAAAAATACCGTATGATTACTCATACGGTGTTTTTTTATTATCAAATTTCAAGATATAAAGTATACAGTATAACTTTGTTTTACTAATTAAAAATGAAATTCGACTATATTAACATAATTTAATGATCATAAAAGACAGAAAAATTTAAACTAATTTTCTAAATATGAATAAATCATGTCCACTTTTTACTGACGATTTATACTTCTTATAAAAATTTAGAAAACTTTTTTCAAATTTTTTAAATAAATGAAAGAAGTTCCAAATGCGTTAAAGTTAGGTATAAAATTTCAGTAATAAAAGAGAGAATTTTTTTTCAGAACAAATAGAGTATACCTGTAAGGAAATGATGAAATATTGTTGACTTATTTTTAATTCTATACCAAGAAAGGGTTAGACTCTAAAAAGTAGAGCTAAACCCAAGGCTTGTATGAACTTATACACTTTAAAAAAACAGTGTGTCTTTCAAAAAAATTATACTTCATCTTTTAATTTTACTCTTATATTTAAATACCTCTGCTTCGATTTCTTGTATGGTTTTCTTTTTCCCTCTGGTAATCCATTCTAATATTTCTTCTTCAAAAAAATATAGTTTTTTACCATACTTATAAGAAGGAATTTGTCTCTGCCTTACAAGAGTATAAATTGTAGGTTTTGCTTTTCCTATTATCCGGCTTACTTCATCAATACCAATAGGGATAGATCTTTCTTTAGACTTAGTTATTTGTACATTCTGAACCATAGTTTTAATTTCGGCAATTTCATTTGCTAAGTGTGCGATTGCTTTGGACAGGTTTTCAAAAGAAATTTCATTTTCGTTCATAACTATCGTTTTTTAATTGCTATGGTGTAAATAAAAAAAGTGTTTTTGCTGTGTACGACGCCACAACAAAAACACTTAAAAAACACTGTGTTTCCTAATTTTTATTAATTAGAAACAGGACAAGTCATCTATAATTTTTATAACACCTTTTTGATCATCGTCTTTAAGATGTGTTTTAATACTATTTTCCTCAACGTCTTTTAGCAATTCGTAAAAAGTTAATTTAAGAAATTTTGCTACTCTATCTTGTTTACTTACTTCAAAATAGTTCCAGATATTCCAACCAAAATGATACAAATCGAGCGTTGATAATTCTTTCACTACAACTGGCTTTATGTTCTCAAAATCTATCTGTTCAGCATATATTATTACATTATTACACAATTGCATCAAATCTTCATCTGTAGTATATAAAGCAAATTGTTCGTGTACGTAGCGAGTAACGGTTTCTATTTTGTTTTGTTTTTGATTTATGATAAAATTTTGCTGTTGCTTTCTAATTTGCTTAATATTTATTTCAGAGGTACTATCCTTTACTAAATCGGACTCAATAATTACATCGCAATTTTGCCCGGTTAACTTTAGATTACCCTCTTCTGAAATTTGATTTACAGTTGATTCAGTTCCTTTATTTTTAAACAAGAATTTTAATAAACGAACAACTAATTCATTCAGAAATAAACTTAGAATTGCAAATAACAAAATCCCAAAACCGATAGAAACCCAAAAAAATACGTTAGCAGTGTATTCGTCAGCACCTTTTTCTATTAAAATCAATCTTCCAGCTATACCAATCAAAACACAAACCAAAAAAACCGACAAGTAGATCACAATATATTCAAAGTATTTTATTTTCATTGCGGTTTGATTTTTAGTGACTCTAGTTGTATTGTTTCTGATGCTTTACTTTTCTTCTCATCTACCACTTTTGCATATATTTGGGTAGTCTTAACATTGGTATGTCCCAACATTTTGCTGACGGTATAAATATCCGTTCCATTCGATAGCTGCAGTGTTGCAAAAGTATGCCGGAAGCAGTGAAACGTAATCTTTTTCTTAATATTTGCAGTTTCAATCCATTTTTTAAGGGGTCGTGATATCCAAGAAGGATCTGTTAAGTCTTCAAAAATGAGTTGTTCAGGAAGTCGTGGTTCTCCACAAAGCTGAAAAGCTTGTTGAGATATGGGCATATACTCTACACCTTTTGTTTTTTTCTGTATAAAATGTAATTTAACTGAACTAGATTCTATACTTACCTCTTTCCAGCGGAGTTTTTGAATATCAGAATGTCTCAAGCCTGTAAGTGCAGAGAAAAGTGCCGCTCTTTTTAATACCTCCTTTTCGCAAGGTGTTGCAGCCAATATATTCAATTCTTCTATAGTTAAATATTCTCGTCTTGAATCTTGCTCAGGAATACCTTTTATTTTTGAAGCTATATCAACGATTAAATACCCGTCTATATAAGCTTGTTTCAATGCGGCTTTAAAAATAGAAAAATACGTTGAGGCAGTGTTTTGAGAAATGGTACCCTTTCTGTTTCCACCGTACGATGCTGATAATAAAAAGCGTTTAAAATCTTCAGCCATTCTATTATCTATTTGAGAAAACATTAGAGTATCTCCAACATAGCTTTTTAAAAATTCTTTCGTTCTCTCCCAATTGATTTGAATAGATTTTGAACTACTCGCGTGACGTTTCGCTGCTGCTTTACTTATGTAAGTGATAAAGTTTTCTTGTCTTTTTTCTTTTTGTTCGACCAATAAATTGTCGTTTTCACTATACAAATCAATATTATCATATTCTTTTTGACGAAGTTTTCGAATTCCATCAGCATACAACATGATTTCGCGGTCACCCTCACTTTTACAAACTATAATTCCATTATCATTCCGTTTAGGTTTATAGTTTTTTGTTCCGTTTGAGTCAGTACGTGTAACCTTATTTTTATCCCATTCAACAGTCGTCACTGCCCTGTTTAAATATTCACGGATTCTTTGAGGAGTTTTTTTACCAGGAACGTGGACTGGATAACTCTCTATGTAAACATACCATTCTTTACGGTCTTCTGCTTTTCGAAGGCGTACAGTTACTTTCGTGTTCGATAATTGTTTCATATAAAATTATTTCCGTTATACAAATTCTCAATTTCTATTTTTGGAGCATATACAAATTTTCCAATCTGTCTTGTTGGGATTGAATACTGCCTGATATGCTTGTAAACAGTACTTTCAGAGAGTTGAAATTTCTTTGCTATTTCACCAATAGAATAACAATCTTCTTTTTCAAGACTATACAATTTTTTCTTTGGTTTTTCTTCAACTTCGTTTAGAAACTGGCTAATAGGAAACATATCTTCCATAATCTTGCGATCAATTCTTACAAGTCGAGTTCCGAAATTAATAGCAGGGATTTTTCCTTGACGAATGAGACGATAAATAGTTGTTTTAGCAATACCAAAAAGCACTGTTGCTTCTGAAACAGAAATAAATAACCGATTCTCTGGTATATCATTAATTGTTTCTTTGAACTTTTCTTCTTTTTTAAGTTTTGCCATCTTCAATTTATATCCTTTTTTACTGCATTTTTCAGAGCAATAAACAGAAGCTATTCTTTTAGGTGCAAATTGTTCGTTACAAACGACACATTGTTTATTTATTAGTTTCATCCCCTTTTTTTATCAATTAAGGTATCATAAGTACACATAAGAGCCTTTTCATCTCCTTTTATATTCCGGTACAGATATGGTACAAATATATGATAAAAAAAGATTAAAATAACACAAATTCAAAATGAGACAGAAAATAAAAACCGCTGTAAAAATTTCATTTACAGCGGTTTACTACTTATTACTAAGTGATATTAATCACCAATTACTTTACTTCTTCAAAATCTACATCTTGTGTAGCATTATCTGCACCTTGGTTAGATTGCGCTTGTTGAGCTCCACCTTGTTGTGCATCTCCAGCTTTATACATTTCCTCAGAAGCTACTTTCCAAGCTTCGTTAATTTTGTCTAAAGCAGGAGTAATTGTATCTAAATCACGAGTTTCGAAAGCATTTTTTAAATCTGCTAAAGCAGCTTCAACATTAGCTTTGTTTTCCGCAGTTAATTTATCACCAAACTCACCTAATTGTTTTTCAGTTTGAAAAATCATAGAATCAGCTTCGTTTATTTTTTCAGCAGTTGCTTTAGCTTTGTTATCAGCATCCGCATTTTCTTCAGCCTCTTTTTTCATTCTTTCGATTTCTTCAGCTGTTAAACCAGAAGATGCTTCGATACGAATGTCATGAGATTTACCTGTTCCTTTATCAGTAGCTGAAACTTTGATAATACCATTAGCATCAATATCAAAAGTTACTTCGATTTGAGGAACACCTCTTTGTGCAGCTGGAATACCGTCTAAGTTAAAACGACCGATTGTTTTATTATCAGCAGCCATTGGTCTAGCTCCTTGTAAAACGTGTAATTCAACAGTTGGTTGATTATCAACAGCCGTAGAGAAAATCTGAGACTTTTTAGTTGGAATAGTTGTATTAGACTCGATAAGAGTTGTCATAACACCACCCATAGTTTCAATACCTAAAGATAATGGAGTAACATCTAATAATAATACGTCTTTAACTTCTCCTGTTAATACACCACCTTGAATAGCAGCTCCTACAGCAACTACTTCGTCTGGATTAACTCCTTTTGAAGGTTTTTTACCAAAGAATTTTTCAACTTGCTCTTGGATAACCGGAATACGAGTTGATCCACCAACTAAAATTACTTCATCAATATCAGATGTAGATAAACCTGCATCTTTTAATGCTTTAGCAACTGGCTCCATAGAACGTTTTACTAAATCAGCAGCTAATTGCTCGAATTTAGCACGAGTTAACGTTTGAACTAAGTGTTTAGGTCCTGTTGCAGTTGCTGTTACGTATGGTAAGTTAATTTCTGTTTGAGCAGAAGCAGATAATTCAATCTTTGCTTTTTCAGCAGCTTCTTTTAAACGTTGTAAAGCCATTGGATCTAAACGTAAATCAATTCCTTCAGCAGCATTAAAATCGTCTGCTAACCAGTTAATAATTACTTGGTCAAAATCGTCACCACCTAAGTGAGTATCTCCGTTTGTTGATAATACTTCAAAAACACCGTCACCTAATTCTAAGATAGAAATATCAAAAGTACCACCACCTAAATCATAAACAGCAATTTTTTTATCTTCGATGCCTTTATCTAAACCATAAGCTAAAGCTGCAGCCGTTGGCTCGTTAATAATACGCATTACTTCTAAACCTGCAATTTGACCTGCTTCTTTAGTAGCTTGACGTTGCGCATCGTTAAAATATGCAGGAACTGTAATAACCGCTTGAGTTACTGTTTGTCCTAAATAATCTTCAGCCGTTTTTTTCATTTTTTGCAAAGTCATTGCAGACAATTCTTGTGGTGTATATAAACGACCATCAATGTCTACACGAGGAGTGTCATTATCTCCTTTTACAACTTTATATGCAACGTGTTTTGCCTCTTTAGAAATTTCAGAGTATTTTTCACCCATGAAACGTTTGATAGAAGCAATAGTTTTTGTAGGATTTGTAACCGCCTGACGTTTTGCAGGGTCACCTACTTTAATTTCTCCACCCTCAACAAAAGCGATGATTGATGGCGTAGTTCTTTTTCCTTCAGCATTTGGAATTACAACAGCTTCGTTTCCTTCCATTACAGAAACACAAGAGTTTGTTGTCCCTAAGTCAATACCTATAATTTTACTCATAATATTTAAATATGTATTTTAATTTTATTAAACTTTTTTACCACTAAACTTGTTAGTTGATTCGTTATAGTCAATGACTATGCCAAAAGTAAAATCATTTAAAAAAATATGTGTTTGTCAATTTATACAAATAAAAAAGTGTCAATTTGTCATTTTTAACCTGAAACAGAAATATAATTACGTCATAATACAAAACAATAATGACAAAAAGCTTAGCCATATCAAATTCTTTAAGCTTTTAAAAATATGAATGTATAAAAAAACTAGTTCGGTAAAAAACGAACTAGTTTTTTTTATACATTTACACTTCATTACTATTTTTATGATTCATCGTTTAGAAAAATTAGTTACTAAATATACACAGCATTTTCAAGAAAATTCGAGATTAAGCCCTTTGCAAGCCAAAATTTTGGCATACATTTTTATTTATGGAGCAAAGAATGACATAACCTTCGAACAGATTATTGAATATAGTAATGCATCGAAAAGTTCTGTTTCAACAAGTCTGAATTTTTTACGGGAACACAAAAAAATTATCTACATAAACAAACCGAACGATCGAAAAAAATATTATAAAATTAATAGGTTACTTGACGTGTTACAACAAACGCAAAAAACAATTGTTTCTGAACTTGATTTATTAGATGACGTGATATCATATTTTGATGAAACTGCAGAAAAATCAAACGATTTCATACAAGTAAATAATTTAAAAATTTTAAAAGAATATTTGGAACAAGTAAGTATTTACATCAACAATACTTTAAATAAAATTCAGTAAAAATAAAATAAAACTTTCTTAAAATGAACAAACAAACATTTGTGCTTATTGCCTTATTTGGTATGTTAACCTTTGTTTCGTGTACAAAAAACACCGAATTGCCTACACAAACTCAACAAGCGCCAATAGCTTTAAAAGCAATTAAAATTAGCACACAAGATATACAAGTAAATCAAGAATACTCAGCTAAAATTGAAGGCTTAAAAAACATTGAAATTAGACCAAAGGCTAACGGATTTATTAAAGAAATTTTTGTGGATGAAGGGCAGTTTGTAAAAAAAGGTCAGTTGCTTTTTAAATTAGAGACTGATGTTTTAACGCAAGATGCTACAGCATCTAAAGCTGCAGTTGAATCAGCTCAGGTTGAAGTAAACCGACTAACTCCTTTAGTGGAAAAAGGAATTGTTGGTAGTGTTTTATTAGATGCTGCAAAAACTAAACTAGCTCAAGCAAAAGCAACTTATAATAGTATTAATGCTAATATAAATTATGCTAATATTGTTGCTCCAACAGATGGAGCAATTGGGGCTTTACCTTATAAACCTGGAGCTCTAGTAAATTCAACAATAAACCCTCCATTAACAACAATATCTGATACAAAACAAGTTAGAGCTTATTTTAACTTAAATGAAAAGCAAATGATTGCCTTTGCTAAAAATGTTAACGGAACTACAACTGCCGAAAAAATTAAAAATTCTCCAAAAATTCAACTTAAGCTAGTTGATAATAGCATATTCCCAGAAACTGGTAAAATTGCAGCTATTGACGGTTTAATAGATGCCACAACCGGAACGACTCGCCTACGTGCAGATTTTAATAATCCACAAGCTATTCTACGTTCGGGATCAAGTGGTACAATTTTATTACCTATAACTTATACCAATGCTATTGCAATTCCTCAAAATGCAATAATTGATTTACAAGGAAAAAATTTGGTTTACGTTGTTGATAAAGACGGAAATGCACAATCAAAGATTGTTGAAATTTTAAATCAAACCGATAGAGAATATATTATAGCTTCAGGCCTAGAAGTTGGAGATGTAATAATTACCGAAGGACTTGCAAAAGTTAAAGATGGACAGCCCATAACTGTTACAATCGAACAAGATAATCAAACAGAAAATAAAACATCAACTAAATAATTTAATTTGAATTTATGTTAAAAACATTTATTGAAAGACCTGTTCTTTCAACCGTAATATCAATTTTAATTACCATATTAGGTGTTTTAGGATTAATATCATTACCCATAGAACAATATCCTGAAATTGCACCGCCAACGGTTCAAATTTCAGCAACTTATACTGGAGCTAATGCCGAGACGGTATTAAATTCAGTAATAATTCCGCTTGAAGAGCAAATTAACGGAGTTGAAAACATGACATACATGACATCAATGGCCGCTAATGACGGTAGTGCAAGTATTAGTGTTTTTTTTGAATTAGGAACAGATCCTGATTTAGCGGCAGTTAATGTACAAAACCGTGTAGCTCGTGCTACGAGTAAATTACCGGCTATTGTAACACAAACTGGTGTAACCACGGTAAAATCTCAAACATCAGCTTTAATGTTTCTATCCATCTATTCTGACAACCCAGAATATGATGACACCTTTGTACAGAATTATGCAAATATTAACATTGTACCTAAATTACAACGTGTAAAAGGTGTTGGGCAGGTATCAGTTTTTGGAGCTAAAGATTATTCAATGCGTATTTGGATTGATCCAGATAAGATGTCTGCCTATAAAATTACTCCAGCCGATATTCAAATTGCCTTACAAGAACAAAATATTGAAGCTGCACCAGGTAAATTCGGAAATAATTCTGATGGTGTTTACGAATATGCTATTAAATATTCTGGTCGATTTAATAGAGTAGATCAATACGAAGATATTATAATAAAATCTTTAGGCAATAACCAATTTGTTCGAGTTGGAGACATTGCAAAAGTTGAACTTGGTGCTTTTAACTATTCGGTAAACAATTACGGAATGGGTAATCCTGGTGTTGCAATGGGAATTTTTCAAACATCGGGTTCTAATGCGAATGAGATTATTGAGCAGCTTAATTCTATTATGCAAGATGCATCAAAATCTTTTCCAAAAGGAATCAAATATGTTGTACCAATGGATGTTAAAACATTTTTAGATGCATCTATTGATAAAGTAATACACACATTATTAGAAGCCTTTATTTTAGTCTTTATAGTTGTTTATTTATTTCTACAAGATTTACGCTCAACATTAATTCCAGGAATTGCCGTACCGGTAGCAATTATCGGAACATTTTTCTTCTTAAAATTATTCGGGTATTCTATAAACATGCTAACATTATTTGCAATGATTTTAGCCATCGGAATTGTTGTTGATGATGCCATTGTAGTTGTAGAAGCCGTGCATGCCAAATTAGAAGATGGGTACGACGATGCCAAGCAGGCAACCATCGATGCAATGGACGAAATTAAAGGTGCGATTGTATCTATTACATTGGTTATGTCTGCGGTATTTGTTCCTGTTTCATTTTTATCAGGTCCTTCAGGGGTTTTTTATAAACAATTTGCCATCACTTTAGCGGTTTCTATTATTATTTCGGCTATTAACGCGCTAACCCTTTCTCCAGCACTTTGTGCTATTTTATTAAAACCACACAATCATAACAACAGTCAAAAAAAGAAAAATGTAAAAGAACGCTTTTTCATCGCTTTTAATACTGGTTTCGATTTTATAACGAATAAATATGTTAACTCTCTTAAAAAATTAATTTCTAATAAATGGATTACTACGTTAGTTTTACTACTTTCAACAGGTTTAGCATATTATCTCTTTAATACAACTCCAGCTGGATTTATACCTACAGAAGATCGTGGTGCAATGATGATTGATGTGAGTATGCCACCTGGAACTACTTTAAAAGAAACTCAAAAAGTATTGTTTAAGTTAGATACCATTCTTGCAGAAACTCCAGAAGTAGAAGCCCGAATGGTTGTTGCAGGACGTAGTATCATAAATTCGGTTAACGGTGGTTCATACGGCATGGGAATTGTTAAGTTGACAAATTTTGATAAACGAAAAGCAGATAGCTCAAGTGTTCAAAATATTGTGCAAAAATTAACTGCAAAAACAGCTGAGCTTAAAGATGCGCGAATTATTTTTATTACGCCGCCATCTGTGCAAGGTTTTGGTAATGCAGATGGTTTTGAATTAAATTTGCAGAATAAAACAGATGAAGATTGGAGTCAAATGAATGCGTCTATCGGACAATATTTACAAGCTTTAAATGCAAGACCCGAAATTTTATACGCCATTTCTAATTTTAATCCGACCTTTCCACAATATCAAATGGATATTGACGTAGATCGAGCTAAAAATGCAGGGGTTTCGATAACAAATATTGTAAACACTATGCAAGGTTATTTTGGTGGTTTATACACAACTGATTTTAACAGATTTGGGAAACAATATCGTGTGATGATTCAGGCAAAACCAGCAGATATTGACCAATTAGCCTCTGTAGAAAAAATAAATGTAAGAAATAACGCTGGTCAATTAATTCCAATTTCTCAATTTATTTCATTTAATAAAATATATGGACCAGAAACTGTATCTCGTTTCAATTTATTAAAATCTGCTAAAATCACAGGTAAAGCTGCCCCTGGTTATTCTTCTGGAGATGCGATTAAAGCCGTGCAAGAAGTTGCCGCCGAGCATTTATCAAAATCTTACGAATATGAATTCTCTGGAATGTCAAGAGAAGAAATTCTAGCAGGAAATCAAGCTATTTTAATTTTCTTGTTAAGTTTAATTTTTGTTTATTTTCTACTTTCAGCGCAATACGAAAGTTATATTTTACCTTTTTCGGTACTATTATCATTGCCGGTAGGTATTGCAGGAGCAATCATTTTTATAAAATTTGCAGGTTTAGAAAACAACATTTATTTCCAAGTTGCATTAATTATGCTTATAGGTTTATTAGCCAAAAATGCCATTTTAATTGTGGAGTACGCTGTACAACGTAGAAAAGATGGAATGACAATTGTTCATGCTGCTTACGATGGTGCTCGCGCACGTTTACGACCAATTTTAATGACATCTTTTGCCTTTATTTTGGGGTTATTACCACTTGCATTTGCTACCGGTGTTGGAGCAATTGGTAACCGATCGATTGGTATGGGAGCTGTTGGCGGGATGTTAGTTGGTACAATTTTCGGAGTGTTTATTATTCCTGTACTATTTGTAATCTTCCAAAATTTACAAGAAAAGATAAGTCCAAATAAATTTAAAACGAATACAGAAACTGAAAATGAATAAAAAACTTATTAGAATATCAGTTTTAATTAGTGCAAGTTTTTTAATGCAATCTTGTTTAGTTGCAAAAAAATACGACCGTCCAAGTTTAAAAACTGAAGAATCATTTAGAACAGAAGTTGTAGAAAAAGATACAACTTCAATAGCTACCATTAAGTGGAATAAAATTTTTACAGATACTTATTTACAAGACTATATAAACCAAGGCTTACAAAGCAATTACGATTTACAAATTGCAGCACAAAATATTGCTGCGGCAGAAGCTTCTATGAAGCGTGGTAAATCGGGATTTTTTCCAACACTAAACGCTCAAGCAACTTGGACACATCAAGAAACATCAAAAAACTCACAGTTTGGACGTTTATTCTCACGAATAGATCAATACCAGCTCTCACCCACTTTGGCTTGGGAAGCTGATATTTGGGGAAAAACCAGAAGTAATAAACGTGCCACTTCAGCAACTTATTTACAAACTGTGGCAAGTAATAAAGCCTTACAAGCTCAAATTATCGGATCGATAGCCTCAATTTATTATCAATTACTTTCGTTCGATGCACAATTAAAAGTTACTGAAGCCGCTTTAACAAATCGTAAAAAGAGTGTCGAAGTAATTAAATCATTAAAAGAAGGTGGAACAGCAAATGAAGTTGGCGTAAAACAAACCGAATCTCAAATGCTTGCTACTTTACTAGTAATTGAAGATATCAAATTTAATATTTCGGTTTTAGAAAATAGTTTAAGTATTTTAATAGGAAAAACTCCTCAACATATTAATCGATCAGAATTAAATACACAAAAAATTGATATTGATATAACAACTGGAGTTCCTGCAACTTTATTAGCTAATAGAGCTGATCTAATTGCCGCTGAATACAATTTAATGAGTACGTTTGAACAAACAAATATTGCTCGAGCAAACTTTTACCCTGCATTTACTATTACCGCAAGCACAGGGTTTCAATCATTAGAACTAAGTAATTTAATTAGTACTAATTCTATTTTTGCTAACATCATAACCGGTTTAACTGCTCCCATTCTTAATGGCCGTACGGTTAAAACTAATTTTGAAATTGCAAAATCTAACCAACAAAAGGCCTTTTTACAATACGAAAAAACGTATCTTGAAGCAACACAAGAAGTGTCTAACGCCTTTGCTAGTTATGAAAATGAAACAAAGAAATTGGAAATTCGTGAGCAACAAGTAGAATTATTACAAAAAGCGGTTGAATATTCTGATGAATTACTAATTCACGGTATGGTTAATTATTTAGATGTGATTACAGCAAGTGACAGTGCTTTAAACGCTGAGCTTTCTTTAGTAGATAATAAATACAAACAATTAAATGCTATAATTAGTCTATACCGATCTTTAGGTGGTGGCTGGCAATAATATAATTTTTAAGAAAAAAAGTCGGATTTTAATGTCCGACTTTTTTTTGTCCGTTTTGAATTAATTCAAGTCTTTAATTAATAAAATGCGCTTTTATTCCTTTTTAAATACTATTTTGTCCGATATGAATATATTTCGCTTATTTTTTGAAGAGAAAAAAATCATAAAATTTAAATAATAAAACAACAAACAACATAAAAAATGAACATTAAATACATTATATTTAAAATATTAACTTTAAAATTAATTGATAGATAAAAATTAAAAAATATTTGAAAATACCGAACAACCTCCTATATTTGCTTCAAACAAACGAACACAAATTATATTAAATGGAATGCATCTCTGTCTTCGATATGCTAAAAATTGGCATAGGACCATCAAGTTCACATACTTTAGGACCATGGAGAGCTGCTGAAGTTTTTCTTAGTGAACTTAGAGAACGAAACATTTTGAATTATACGCAAAAGATTCAAATTGACCTATTTGGTTCTCTTTCACTCACTGGGATTGGTCATGCCACAGATTTAGCTGTAATGCTTGGTTTAAGTGGTGCTGATCCCGAATTTATTCCCGTTGAAAGTATCGACGTTATTATTACCGCAATAAAAAATAAAAAAGAAATATTTTTAGCTAATAATCATATCATAGAGTTCAATCCAGAAACTGATATCATTTTTAATAAAAATTTCTTACCATTCCATTCTAATGGATTAAAGTTTACAGCACATACTCAAGATAGTGTTTATGAATCTTATTTTTATAGTATTGGAGGCGGATTTGTAGTTAAAGAAGATCAAGACAATTCAAAGTCTAATGAAGCTGCTAAACGTGAATTTCCATTTCCAATTGAAAAAGCCGACGAATTATTAAATTTTTGTAATTCGACACAAAAAAAAATATCAGAAATTGTATACGCAAATGAACTTTCTTTAAGATCAGCTGAAAATATAGATCATGAATTAATGCGTATATGGAACACAATGCTAGAGTGTATCTATATTGGTTGTCATACAGAAGGTGTTTTACCTGGTGGCCTAAATGTTAGACGTAGAGCATACGATATTCATAAAAATTTAATTGGAGTTTTACCATACGATAGCCCTGCTGATTGGCTGCTAACAATTCGTAAAACCGAAGTCAAGTTTAGACAAATTTTAAAATGGGTAAGTTGTTTTGCTTTAGCTGTTAACGAGGTAAATGCATCCTTAGGACGTGTTGTAACAGCCCCTACAAATGGGAGTGCTGGAGTGATACCAGCGGTTTTAATGTATTATTTGGTGATAGAAAATCACAATGCTACAGAAAAAGAAATTAAACAATTTTTGTTAGTTGCTGGAGAAATAGGAAGTATTTTTAAAAAAGGTGCAACAATTTCTGCCGCTATGGGAGGTTGTCAAGCTGAGATTGGAGTTTCTTCTGCAATGGCCGCAGCTGCTCTGTGTGAACTTATGGGTGGTAGTCCAGAACAGGTTTTAATTGCTGCTGAAATTGCTATGGAACATCATCTAGGCTTAACTTGCGATCCAATTGGAGGATTAGTTCAAATACCCTGCATAGAGCGCAATACCATGGGAGCAATAAAAGCCATAAATGCTGCTGAGTTGGCTTTAGAAACTGATCCTAAAAACGCTAAAGTACCTTTAGATAAAGTGGTTAATACTATGTGGTTAACTGCAAAAGATATGAATAATAAATACAAAGAAACTTCAGAAGGTGGATTGGCGGTAACTGTTAATTTATCAGATTGTTAATATTTTGAATCCCGAAAAGAAAATCTTTTTGGGATTTTTTAAATTAAAAAATATGTGGAACATAGGTTCTAATTCTAAAAATAACATACCTTTACCTTACTTATAAACAATTTCTAAAATGTCTGTTGCAAAGAAAGATTATAAAATAGTGACAACTAAGTCACTTATTGACATGAAAGCTAACGGAGAAAAAATCTCTATGCTTACCGCTTATGATTATACAATGGCTAAAATTGTTGACTCGGCTGGAGTTGATGTTATTTTAGTTGGCGATTCAGCAAGTAATGTTATGGCTGGACACGAAACCACCTTACCTATTACATTAGATCAAATGATTTATCATGCATCTTGTGTCGTACGTGCTGTAACTAGAGCTTTAGTCGTAGTTGATTTACCTTTCGGAACATATCAATCGGATTCTAAAAAAGCTTTAAAATCAGCAATTCGTGTAATGAAAGAAAGTGGAGCTCATGCACTTAAGTTAGAAGGCGGAAGCGAAATTAAAGATGGAATTAAAAAAATACTTGGAGCTGGAATCCCAGTGATGGGACATTTAGGTTTAACACCACAATCTATCTATAAATTTGGAACTTATACTGTTCGTGCTAAAGAAGATGAAGAAGCAAAACAGTTAATTGAAGACGCTAAGATGCTTGAAAAAGTAGGTTGTTTTGCAATTGTTTTAGAAAAAATACCGGCTAAGCTAGCAGAACAAGTTGCCAAAGAAGTAAATATACCAATTATTGGTATTGGAGCTGGCGGTGGTGTTGATGGTCAGGTTCTAGTAGTTCATGATATGATTGGAATGACACACGAGTTTAGTCCTAAATTTTTACGTCGCTACATGAATTTATTCGAAGATATGACTAATGCAATCGGTCAATATGTTACAGACGTAAAATCTAAAGATTTTCCAAATAGCACCGAACAATATTAAGAAAGAAAAAAATAAATTATTTATAAAAAGAAGTGTCTTATATTGATAAAACACTTCTTTTCTGATTCAAATACCTAAATACTATTAAATAAGAGTTCAAACAAAAAACTAATAGTTATTTCAAATATAAAGCTTTATATTTGTACAATTATTTCTATTCTTCTATAGAATTATTGTTTGTTTTGAAAAATTTAAAATACATAATAACCCTAATATTTGCGATTCTGTCAATTAACCTATTAGTTGAGGAGCAAACCTATATTGACTTTTTTGAAGAATCTACAGAATTAACTCATCCAAATTTAAGCACTGACTTTACAGAATCCCCTGAAAACGAAATTATTCAATCTTTACGTCGTTCGACAGTAACTAAACAAGAAATTTATCTTCGCTTTCATTCCGACAATCCTGCAAATTATATTGCAACGATACTTGAATTAAAAAACACATCGAATTACTTTTTATTTATTTTAAAAAAAGTATGTAAACAGAAGAAATTTTTACATCTCTTTCAATTATACTAACTTTTAAAAATCAATCGATACTTTTTTAAATTTCAAAATTTCAATATTACCCAATAAAAATGATTACAAAACACTTACTACGCACTTTGTCAGTAGCAATAATTGCTATTACCTTTTCATGCAAAGACAAATCATCTACAAATACGGATTCTAAAAAAGAATTTCCGGTTGAAACAATAGTTAAAACAGATACAATAGTTAGCAATCAATTTGTTGCGGACATCCAAGCTAAAAAAAATGTTGAAATTAACACTCGTGTTCCTGGTTTTTTACAACATATTTATGTTAACGAAGGGCAATTTGTTAAAAAAGGACAACCTTTATTTAAAATTAATGACTCGGAGTTAAAAATGACTTTACTAAAAGCTAATGCCACATATAAAGAGGCTGAAGCTGATGTACGAATAGCTAATGTAGAGGTTAAACAATTACAAATTTTATTTGACAAGCAAGTAATTGCGGATAATGAATTAGAATTAGCAAAAGCCAAGTTAGCTGCCGCTCAAGCCAAATTAGCTTTTGCTGATGCAACTCGCCAAACAGTACTTCAAAAAATTAGTTTTACTAATATTACTTCGCCTTTTGATGGAGTTATTGACCGTATTCCATTTAAAGAAGGAAGTATTGTTTCTGAAGGAAATTTACTAACAACTGTTTCTAATTTAAGTGAAGTTTATGCTTACTTCTCAATTCCTGAAAATTTATATTTTGAATTAATTTCGAACAAAAAATTTGAAGCAGAACAAAAAATTGAATTGATTTTACCTAACGGAATTGTTCATCAATTTAATGGCTCTTTACAAACAGCCGAAGGTGAAATTGATAATACAACAGGATCTATACAGTATAAAGTAGCTTTTCCTAATCCAGACAACTACATTAAACATGGTACTTCTGGTAAGTTAGTGATTTCAGAAAAACAAGAAAATTCTATTATAATCCCTCAAAAATCAACCTTTTCTATTCAAGATAAAAACTTCGTTTTTGTGGTTGATAAAGAAAATAAAGTTAAAATGCAACCTATTATAATTGCAGCAACTTTAACAGATTCATACATCATAAGTAATGGTCTAAATGAGGGCGATTTAATTGTATATGAAGGTACTCAGTCGTTACGTGACGGTGATATTATTACAATTAAAACAAAAAAATAATTTATTATTCCATTAAAATAGAATTTATATGGTAGAAATGTTTATTCGACGAAAGGTTCTTTCGCTCGTAATCTCTATATTTTTTGTATTATTAGGTCTTTTAGCTATTTTAAAACTACCTATAACACAATTCCCTGATATTGTACCTCCATCGGTTTTGGTACAAGCTAAATATACAGGAGCAAATGCCGAAGTATCTACAAATGCTGTTGCTTTACCCCTAGAACGTGCCATAAATGGAGTTCCAGGTATGACTTATATGTCAACTGTTACATCAAATGATGGGATTACTTTAATTCAAGTTTTCTTTGAGGTTGGAGTTGATCCAGACGTTGCCGCGGTAAATGTACAAAACCGTGTTACAACCGTTTTAGATGAATTACCCGAAGAAGTTATTAGAGCAGGTGTTACTACTGAAAAAGAAGTTAACAGTATGCTAATGTACTTAAACATTACCAGTACGGAAGATAGCCAAGACGAACAATTTATTTTCAACTTTACTGACATAAACGTTTTACAAGAACTAAAACGTATTGATGGTGTTGGTCGTGCTGAAATTATGGGACAAAAAGAATATTCAATGCGTGTTTGGCTTGATCCTCTTAAAATGATGTCTTACAATGTTTCTGCCGACGAAGTAGTACAAGCCTTACAAAAACAAAATATTGCTGCTGCCCCAGGAAAAGTTGGTGAAACATCTGGTAAAACATCTAGTCAATTACAATATGTAATTAAATATTCTGGTAAGTTTTTCGAGCCAAAACAATATGAAGAAGTGCCTATTAAAGCTGAAGCAGATGGTACTATCTTAAAACTAAAAGATATTGCAAAAGTAGAATTTGGTGCCATGAATTATGGTATGGTTTCTAAAACTGATGGACGCCCATCGGCATCAATCATGATGAAACAAAGACCAGGTTCTAATGCGTCTGAAGTAATTCAGGCTGTTAAAGAAAAAATGGCTGAATTAAAAATAAGTTCATTCCCACCGGGTATGGAATATAGCTTAGCCTACGACGTTTCACGTTTCTTAGATGCATCTATTAGCGCCGTACTAACAACATTAATTGAAGCTTTTATTTTAGTTGCTTTTGTTGTTTTCTTATTCCTACAAGACTGGAGATCAACATTAATACCTATTTTAGCAGTACCGGTATCACTTATTGGAGCCTTTGCTTTTATGCAAATGTTTGGTTTCTCTATTAACTTATTAACACTTTTTGCCATGGTATTAGCCATTGGTATTGTTGTTGATGATGCTATTGTTGTAGTTGAGGCTGTTCACGTTAAAATGGCCGAAGGTTTGTCACCAATGCAAGCAACTTTTGCTGCAGCTAAAGAAATTTCAGGAGCAATTCTTGCAATTACTATTGTAATGTGTGCTGTATTTATTCCTGTTGCCTTTCTAGATGGCCCAGTTGGAGTTTTCTACCGCCAGTTCTCTTTAACTTTAGCATTTAGTATTTTAATCTCTGGTATTAATGCCTTAACATTAACACCTGCTTTATGTGCTATTATTTTAAAACCACACAATCACGATAATCATAAAAAAAGTTTATTAGATAAGTTTTTTAATAAATTTAATAATGGTTTCGATAAACTTACTAATAGGTACACAAACCTGTTATTAAAATTTGCAACAAAAAAATCGTTTACTTTTGGTGTTTTATTACTTTTTGTTGGTTTAGCCGTAATTACTTCTCGTAATTTACCAACTGGTTTTATTCCGTTAGAAGATCAAGGAATGGTTTATATCAATGTTACAGCACCACAAGGAGCAACGGTTGAACGTACTGAAAAAGTTTTAGATGAAATTACTAAAATAGCTCATACAGTTGAAGGTGTAGAAAATGTTACAACCTTAGCTGGTTATAGCATTGTAACCGAAATTGCAGGAGCATCCTACGGTATGGGAATGATTAATCTAAAAGATTGGAAAGATCGTGACATTAGTGTTGATGAATTAATTAAAATTTTAACAGAAAAAACTAAAAATATTTCTGACGCACAAATCGAAATTTTTGCACCACCAACTGTACCAGGATTTGGTAACACAAGTGGGTACGAATTACGATTATTAGATAAAAGTGGCCGTTCTATTGCTAATACAGATAAAGTGACTAAAGATTTTATCAAAGCTTTAAACGAATCTCCTGAATTACAAAACAATTTCTCATCATTTGACGCAACATATCCTCAATATTTAATTCATATTGATTACGATATGGCTGCAAAAAAAGGGATATCGGTAGATAATGCCATGTCTACACTACAAACAATGTTAGGGTCATTTTATGCTACAAACTTTATTCGCTTTTCGCAAATGTATAAAGTAATGGTGCAAGCAGGTCCTGAATTTAGAAATAATCCTGAAAGCCTTTTAAATTTTTATTTAAAAAACGATCGTGGTGAAATGGTTCCGTTATCAACATTTGCACGTTTAGAACGTGTTTACGGACCCGAAGTTTTAACACGCTACAATATGTATATGTCTGCCATGATTAATGGTGAACCAACTGATGGATATAGCTCAGGTGAAGCTATCAAAGCGGTAGAAAGAATCGCAGCAGATAAATTACCTCGTGGTTTTAGCTTAGAATGGTCTGGAATGACACGTGAAGAAATTCTTTCGGGTAACCAAACTATCTATATTTTTGGTTTAGTTTTAGTATTTGTTTACTTATTATTAGCAGTACAATACGAAAGTTTTATACTACCCATTTCTGTTTTATTACCATTACCAATTGGAGTATTTGGAGCCTACTTAGCTTTATTATTAGCTGGACTAGATAATAACATTTATGCCCAAGTTGCTATGGTCATGCTTGTTGGATTACTCTCTAAAAATGCAATTTTGATTGTTGAATTTGCACTAGCTAGAAATAAAGAAGGTTTAGACATTGTATCTGCAGCAATAGAAGGAGCTCGCGAGCGTTTACGTCCAATTTTAATGACATCGTTTGCCTTTGTTGCTGGTTTAATTCCATTATGTCTTGCATCAGGTGCTGGTGCTGTTGGTAACCGTTCAATTGGTATGGCTGCTGCAGGTGGTATGCTTATTGGAACTATTTTTGGATTAATTATAATTCCAGGATTATATATCTTTTTTGCGAAACTAGAAAACAAAAAACACAATGAAACAAATTAATTATAAATATCTCTATATTGGGTTAATTGCTACAACTATTGTTTCATGTTCTGCTCCAAAAGTAGATAACACACAACAGGCTAAGGCATTACCAAAATCGTTTACTAACGATTCTATAAAAAAAGAAACAGCTTTTGAGGGATTAAAACTTAGATCGTATTTTGATGACCCACATTTATTAAACCTATTTGATAAAGCAATACAAGCTAATCCCGATTATCAAATTACGCAACAACGCATTCAAATGGCTAATGCTTTTTTAACAAAAGCTAAATTAGCAAACTTACCATCGCTAGAAATCGGAGCTATTGCCTCTGGAAATCATTATGGTAAATATACAATGGATGGCGTTGGAAATTTTGATACAAACCTTTCTCAAAATATAACTGAACAGCAAAAAATTAATCGTGATTTTACTCCTAATTATTGGTTAGGAGCTCAAGCATCATGGGAAATTTTTGCTTGGGGAAAAGTTAGAAATCAAAAAATTGCTGCTAAAAAGCGTTATTTAGCAACTACAGCAGGTATTAAATTAGTACAAACCATGATCTTTACAGATATAGCTAGTTTATATTACCAATTAATTGCATTAGATAAAAAACTGGATATTTATAAAGAAAACTTTAAAGTTCAAGAAAGAGCACACGAAATTATTACTGCGCAACGAATTGCAGGTAAAGCTAATGAGTTAGCTGTACAGCAATTTAATGCACAAGGAAATAATTTATTAGCTGAAATTGAGCGTATAAAAATTGAAATTATTACTTGCGAAAAAGCAATATCATCGTTAATTGGTGAATATAGTAGTTCAATTGCAAGAAGTTCAAAATTATCATCTAATCATTTAGCACTTTTAAATCAAG
>Ga0233372_1000323_pt1 | contig 21826 bp, 21 predicted proteins | sample ElkDunMinimDraft_4_FD_191538 | JGI IMG/M metagenome (GOLD analysis project Ga0233372, IMG submission 191538) | Fecal eukaryotic communites from dung pellets of Tule Elk in California, USA - Elk Dung D8 | ecosystem: Host-associated > Mammals > Digestive system > Large intestine > Fecal | place... | reverse complement strand
TGCCCGCCGAACCGGCCCCATAAACCGCAACCTTCGGCAAGCTCGCATCGCGGCCTTTCAACTTGGTAAGCGACTCTGGGGAAAACCAGTCGCCCATGAAATAATGGCGCATCAACAGCCGCAAACCGCCCAACAGAACAAGACTCAGCCACCAATAATTGAACACCATCGAGCGCGGAATTAGCTTGGGCGCGTCAGTACGCCAATATACAGCCAAAGCCAGCAACAGAGCGGAAAGCGTAACAGCCTTAACGATGGCAATCAGCGCGTCGTTGCCGAAGTAACGCATTACAGCGCGGTACATGCCGAAGCGAACAAAGAAGGGGATAGCAATCAGCGGCGCAGCCCCAAACAGCCAGGCATGGCCACCCAAAGGCTCAACAAAATCGGAATCACCAAGGCGCACGAAAAACGCCAGCCACAAGGCCACCCAGACCAATGCAACGTCCGCCGCGACCTGAATCAGCCTTTTTTGCCTTCTGGGCAAGCGAACCAAACGGGCACGCAGCTTTTCCGCCAATCTCAACACAAGGACACCCCAATCCATTCAACCATTGCGCTCGCCTCCCTCCCCCGGAGTACCGCTCCGCCAACCGATAGCAGGATGGAGCGGACCAAATCCGCACCTCAATGCTCCATATAAAGCCTGCACTGCAGCGCCCCTAGAGGCGGCCCCAACCCGTGAACGCGGCACCTATAACTTCACCCGATCACCAGCCCCTTTTCCGGCGACCGTCATGAATATGTACTTAAAATAGTCCGATACGGTCAGGCTCTGGATCATCTTCTGATCCGTCTCCGCCAGCAATGCTGGCGTGGACATATCTATTTCACTCACCTGTGCCAATCCGGTAATTCCAGGGCGGACGTCGAACACCCCGCGTTTGGCGCGCTCTTCGGTCAACTCTTCCTGATTGAACAGTCCCGGCCTCGGCCCGACGAGGCTCATCTCACCCTTGAGCACGTTCCACAACTGGGGCAATTCATCCAGCTTGGTCTTGCGCAAAAAATGACCGAAAGGGGTAATGGAGGCACTACTCGCCAAATGGGTGGCAACCGAAGCGGTATCCAGCCTCATGGTACGGAACTTGACCAATGTAAAAGGTTTCTGATGACGGCCAACACGCACCTGCCGAAAAATCGGAGAGCCGGTATCGAACAACCCAATAACCGTCAGCACCAACAGCACCGGTAAACCAACCACCAGCCCCAACAGCGAGAAAACAAAATCAAACACTCGAATCACAACTCACCATTCAATCAGTTGGAACGCTCGAAGCAACGTCGCAGCCCCTCTTCCACCGTATAAGGCGGCTTCCAGTCCAGAAGCTCACACGTCTTGCTGATATCCACCTGTAGTGACCCGAGCAACCGCTGAGCCATAGCCTCTTTACCCAGCAGCATAGCTCCGAACTGAAGCAGGCCAGCCGGGACAGGGATTAGCCGGGCTGGCTTGCTCATGGCTTGTCCGACGCCACGCAAAAGCTCAGTAGTGGATAAGTCTTCGCCATCTCCTGCCAAGAAAACCTGATTGGCGGCGGCGGGATGATTGACGCAGCGGATGATCAGATCAACCAGATTATCGATGCCAACCAGCGAACGCTGGTTGTGGATGGCGCCAAGCGGGAGGGGAAGCCTCTTCCCTACCAGCTTGATCATACTCGCGAAGTTACCTTTAACACCCGGCCCATAAACCAGCGGTGGGCGAATGATCACCACCTCCATTCCGGTTTCGGCAGCAACTGCCATCAGCCCCTGTTCCGCTTCCAGCTTGGACAGGCCGTAGGCATCTTCAGGAGCAGGCTTATCATCGGCGCCAAACGCCCTGCCGTTTACGGTGGTCTCACCGTTGACCTTGATCGAGCTGATAAAAATAAAACGCTTCACCCCAGCCGCAGCGGCCTGCCGCGCCAGATTTACCGTGCCATCTACGTTAACCTTGCGGTATTCGGCCAAAAGGTCAGCCGTCTCGTCCCGCATGATATGAGCGCGGGCGGCGGCATGAATAACAACGTCCACGCCCAAGAGGGCATCAGAGAAATCGGTACTCCTTCCTATATCTCCAATAGTAAAGCAATTTTCTACCTGCCCATTACGCACCGTTGCTACCATATGTATGCCGGAGGTCGAAGCTAGGGCGCTCTTCAATCTAGAGCCTACAAACCCGGTGGCTCCGGTCAACAATATCTTCATCATCCTTGAGCACTCCGCTCTCTTATCACCAGCTGGCTCAAGTCGTTTAAAAAAACATCAAGCCCCAGCTGTTCCTTGAGCTTGCCTCGTTCCACGTCGAAAGGCCCATAAGACAAACCATCACTTTCAACAGAACGGAAAAAGCGGCAAAGTTCATCAACGGATGGCTCGATAACCACTCCTAAATTATTTTCTAAAACCCACTCGGCAACACTGGTCTCCGCACCACAGATGGCGGCGACCGAAGCGCCAGATAAGACATAGGATGATGACTTACTGGGGAAGGCAAAGCGAGTCACCTCATCCTCAATGGGCAAAAGCGCCCATTGATAGTCAGCATTCAGCTGAGCCGCTTCGAGCGCCGAGATAAACCCTAGGTAGGAGACATTGTCATGCTTTTCCGAAAGCTCTTTTAGACCCTCTGAGAAAACACCACCACCCGCAAAAATAAATGGCAACTTTCCGCCGCTGGAACAATACTTTTCAATGGCGAGAATCAATAAAGGCATCCGCTGCAAACGCCCTGCATTTCCACAAAATGCAAATCCAAGTCGTTTGGTTTTAGGAATGACTACCTCATCAAAGGAGACAGACGGATTCGCAAGAATTCGAACAGGGGATGATGTTCCAGATCTTTTCCTTATTTCCTTGGCCATTTCCTTGGTAATGGTAATCAGAAGACTAGCATTCCGCATGGTTAATGTATCTAGCCACCGCAAAAAACGAAAAATCGCCGGGCGCACCGGAAAGACAACATTAGCCGCTTCGGGATGAATATCTTGCAGATGATAGACATATTCGGCGCGGAACAAGTTGCTATATACCATCACAATAAAGGGAACAAGAACGGGTGGATCTGTAGACACATACACCCTTTTAGGGCGTTTGACCAGTAATACTGCAAACACCCACAGCATAAAAAAAACCGTGTCGACAGCCCGGCGCACGATACTGCTACCGGAGACGGAAAATGCATGGCAAGGATAAAAACACACTCTGGCACCGCGTTGCTCACGCGCACGTTGTGTGTTGATATCGGCATGATCTTGCAGAATAACGCCTACAGTCTGCACTTGCGCCTCTTGCTCGGCAAAGCGCATCAGCGCCTCACCGATCACAGGATAAACAGGCCAAAAACTCCGATTGATAATTGCGAGATCCAGACGCCTGAACATCAATACTTCTTCCAAACCGTCCGTATAACGTAATCCCGATAGCTATGGATAATACGCACAATCTTATCGGCTACGTTTGGCATGCTGTAATCTCCAACAAGCCGCAAGCTGCGCTCTTCCCCACGCGTTTGACTTTCGAGTATTTGCAGCCCTTGCAGTACGCGTTCGACTTCCAGGCCAACCATCATCGCTGCAGCTTCTTCCATGCCCTCCGGGCGCTCATGTGCCTCGCGGATATTCAGGGAGGGGAAGTTGAGAATCGAAGATTCTTCATTGATGGTGCCACTGTCAGACAAAACCGCCTTGGCGGCGAGTTGCAGCTTGTTGTAATCCTTGAACCCCAGTGGCTTGAGCAGGCGCACGTTGGCGTGGAACTTTACGCCCATGGCATCCACGCGTTTTTGCGTGCGAGGGTGAGTTGAAACGATCACTGGGTAATCGTACTGCTCAGCTACGGTGTTGAGCACGTTTACGAGCTTGAGGAAATTCTTATCCGAATCGACGTTCTCTTCCCGATGCGCACTGACCACGAAAAATTTACTTGCCTGCAAACCCAAACGCTCCAGAACGTCGGATGCTTCAATGCCGTCACGGTAGTGGTTGAGCACTTCGAACATCGGGCTTCCGGTCTTGATCACCATATCCGGCGGCAAGCCTTCACGGAGCAGATAGTCGCGCGCAATGGTGCTGTACGTGAGGTTGATATCGGCAGTGTGGTCCACAATGCGGCGGTTAATTTCTTCCGGAACACGCATGTCGAAGCAACGATTACCCGCTTCCATATGGAAGGTCGGAATCTTGCGGCGCTTGGCCGGGATCACAGCCATGCAACTGTTGGTATCACCAAGCACCAGAAGCGCCTCTGGCTGCACTTCGGCCAGCACGCGGTCCACCGCGATGATCACATTGCCAATGGTTTCCGCACCGCTGGCACCTGCAGCATTGAGAAAATGATCCGGCTTGCGAATGCCGAGATCCTGAAAAAAGATTTCGTTCAGTTCATAATCGTAGTTCTGGCCGGTATGCACTAGCACATGCTCACAGTGCTCATCCAGCTTGGCCATCACTCGCGACAAGCGAATGATTTCCGGTCGAGTACCCACTACTGTTACAACTTTCATTTTTTTCATTGCAATTCCTGCCTTCAGCTCAGGCTTCGGTACCGACCGGGCGAGCGTAGGTATCCGGATGTTCGCGGTCGAAGATCTCGTTGGCCCACAGCATCACGATCACTTCCTCGTCGCCCACGTTCGTGATGTCATGGGTCCAGCCTGGTACGGTTTCGACAATCTCCGGCTGATCGCCGGTGGTAGATAGCTCGTAGAACTCACCAGTCACGATGTGGCGGAACCGGAAGCAGGCCCGTCCCTTGATGACCAGGAATTTTTCCGTCTTGGAGTGGTGATAGTGCCCGCCACGGGTAATACCAGGATGCGCCGTGAAGAAAGAAAACTGTCCCGAATCCTTGGTTTTGAGCATTTCCACAAATACACCACGCAGGTCACCGTATTTCGGCACCTCGTAGGTGAAGCGCTCGGGGGGGAGATAACTCAGGTAAGTGGAATATAACGCCCTTACCAAGCCTGTGCCCACAGGCTCGGTAATCATCGACGTGCGGCTATCGCGGAAAGCGTGAACCTGATCAGCCAGTTCGCCAACCGTAATGCTGTACTGCGGTTCGACACCCACAAATGGCTCACCGGCGACTTTCCCATCCATTACGTCAATGAAATACCGAATCACATCATCGATGTAGACGAGGTTGATACGCGCAGCGGGATCGTTAATTTGAATTGGCAGGTCGCGGGCGACGTTATGGCAGAAGGTCGCTACCGCAGAATTGTAATTGGCGCGCGCCCACTTTCCGAAAACATTCGGGAGGCGGAACAGGTGAACGGGCGAACCTTGAGTGGCCTGCAACTCCAGCAGCGCCTCTTCAGCACCCCGCTTGCTACAGCCATAAGGATTATGCAGCTCGGCCTGACTGGAGGATGTGTAAAGCACTGGGATCTGTCGGCCACAGGATTTGATGGCTTCGCACAGCGCACGAGTCAAATCGGCATTGCCGGTCTGAAACTCCTGCGGATCCTGCGGGCGGTTGACACCAGCCAGATGGAAAATACAGTCAACCTGCTCAACCAGCTCTTGCAAGCTCGCCAGCGAATCCTCGCGGGTAAAACGCAGCACCTCAATATCGGCGCGCTCGTTTAAATGAGCAATGAGATTCCTGCCAACAAAGCCATTAGCCCCGGTAATCAAAACCTTCATAGCCTACTCCTCAGGGGTTGCGTACTCGCCACGCTGGATTGCGCGTATAAAGTCCAGCTTCAACAGCAGCCGCTGCATCCCTTCTACATCCAGGCGCTCGGTATTGTGCGAGTTGTAGTCTTCGCTGCGAGAGATTTTGGTTTCACCTTGCTCAACATATTTTGCGTAGTTGAGGTCGCGCAGATCCGGGGGTATGCGGAAGTAATCACCCATATCCTCGGCACAGGCCATTTCTTCGCGACTGAGGAGCGCTTCGTAGAGCTTTTCGCCGTGACGCGTGCCGATCACGTTGATCGAGCGGTCTGGCTTACCTACCAGGTCCGTCAACGCCCGCGCCAGCGTCTCCACTGTAGCAGCGGGAGCCTTTTGCACAAAGATGTCGCCATTGTTGCCATGCTCAAAGGCATACAGCACCAGATCTACCGCATCGGCCAGCGTCATCATAAAGCGCGTCATATTCGGGTCGGTGAGCGTCAATGCCTTACCCGCACGGATCTGCTCGATAAACAGCGGGATCACCGAGCCACGTGAGGCCATGACGTTACCGTAGCGGGTACCACAGATGACGGTCTTGCTCTCATCCACATTACGTGACTTGGCCACCATCACCTTTTCCATCATGGCCTTGGAAATGCCCATGGCGTTAATGGGGTAAACAGCCTTGTCGGTGCTTAGACACACCACGCGCTTTACTTCGTTTTGGATCGCAGCTTCCAGCAAGTTCTCAGTACCTAGCACGTTGGTCTTGACTGCTTCCATTGGATGGAACTCGCAAGACGGCACCTGCTTTAGCGCAGCCGCGTGGAAGATATAGTCAACACCACGGGTTGCGTTTAGTACGCTTTGATAATCGCGCACGTCGCCGATATAGAACTTCAACTTAGGACTGGCATAGCGCTTGCGCATGTCGTCCTGTTTTTTTTCGTCACGGCTGAAAATACGAATTTCAGTGATATCTGTGTCGAGAAAGCGTTTGAGCACGGCGTTGCCGAACGAACCTGTACCACCCGAAATGAGCAGCTTCTTCCCGTTGAACATAAGCACTCCTGAAATCGTTATGCAGGCTAACGGCGGCCTTGTAAAGCTGAATAGATTGAATCGCGCTTCTGCTGCGCGGTTGGGTAGCTAATCAAAACGGCGCGATACGGGCCTTTGAATACGAAAAAGCTCCCGGCAGCGACCCCGACGACGCCACATGCTGCGACCACATTGTGCATGTCATCGAGGCTTCCACCACCACCTAGCACCGTTAAAGGAACCGTCAGCACTTCACGCAACTGAGCGGCCAGCGCCACGTCATAGCCTTTCATCTTGCCGTCGTTATCGATGGAGTTAAGGACAATCTCGCCGGCCCCGAGCCTCTCCATTTCCAGCGCGACCTCTACGACATTGCGCTTGGTATTACGGGTGCCATTGTGCGTCCACACCTCCTGAGTCTTCCCCAGCAACCGATGCTTGTGGTCAAGCACCACGACCACGCTTTGGCGACCGATTTCAGCGGCTATATCGCTGACCAAGGCCGGGTTGGCGAGAGCTGCCGAACTAATGGCGACCTTTTCGACACCCAGCGCAATAATGCGCTTCGCCTGCTCGGCGGTACGAATACCGCCGCCGTAGCAGAGTGGCATCCGGCATTCAGAAGCGAGATGGGCGATCTGCTGATAGTCAGGTTCTCGGTTCTGTGCAGTGGCGCCGATATCGATGACGATTAGCTCGTCTGCTTCCTTTTCGTTAAAGATCTTTACGGCGTTAATCGGGTCGCCAACGTACTTGGCATCCTTAAAACGGGTCGTCTTCACAAGGCCGCTGTCTTGGATCAAAAGGCAGGGAATAATGCGTGGTCTCAGCATTTTACAATTCCGCGAAATTCTTCAGCAGCGCGACGCCACAATGGTGGCTCTTCTCGGGGTGAAACTGCACCCCATATACATTGCCAGAGGCGACAGCGCAGCTAAAACTGGCGCCATAGTTCGCAGTGGCGATCACATGAGCCGGCTCAATACACTCAAAAAAATAAGAGTGTAGAAAATAAAATAGCCAGCTTTCCTGCTGCCCAGCGAACAGCGGGTTGCCAGAGGCTGGCTTAACGTCATTCCACCCCATGTGAGGTAATGCCAAGCTGCTTGACTGCGAGATCGAATGGAAACTGCGCACTTGGCCTGGTATCCAGCCCAAGCCAGGCAGCACACCCTCATCACTGGAATCAGCAAGCATCTGCATACCCACACAGATCCCCAGCACTGGGATGCCCTTTCCGATAATCATCTCATCGAGGGTCTGCCGCATGCCTGACGTGTTGAGCCGCTGCATGCCATGGTCGAAGGCACCTACGCCAGGCAGGATTAGCTTACTGGCGCCACACAACTGCTCAGCGTTCGTCGCAACCTTGACGGGAATATGCAAGCGCTTGTAGACGTTGACGAATGCCTGAATGTTGCCAAGACCATAATCGATGATGGTGATCATCTGAAAAGCCTTCTCTCCAGCCCGAGGGCGCTCATTACACGCGAACCGATGCCTATAAGAAAGCGCTTGTTCTTGTAATCTTTGTACGTTTTATTCTCATCCTCAAAGATCGCTTGCAGCTCATCGACTGACAAACCCAGCTTATTAGCTACAAACTCGAACTCCGTTTTCAGAAACTGCTCGTCCATCTCCGGCCGGGCGATACGCTCAAGCGCTTCGTCACGGGTCATCTGCCCAGTCATGATCAAGCTTGAGAAATGCGCCCGGCGCTTTTCGTAGCCGAATTTACGCGGCATCCAGTAATCTTCGTAGAAACGAGTAAATCGGGACTCGTGATGCTTGTGCTTGAACTTCCGCCACCCGAAGCGGCGCTCAAGTTCAGCTTCAGCCTCTTTCTTGACGTAAGGCACGAGATTGAGCGGCTTGACGATCTCCATGCCCAGTACGCGCTGATACAGGATCTTGTAAGTCATGATGTCGACGAGCGGGAACGTCTTCAGCGAGCGCTTGCCAAACCGCTTGTGGATATCGACAAACAACATCTTGTCGATACCAGGGTAGCCGCCCCACTCCTCCGGCTCACGGCAGCACTCAGTCGAATAATTTCCGCCAGTCAGCACATATTTGATTTTATGCTGACGGGCGAACTTATAGAGACCAGAAAAAAACGCGGCGTCTTGAGGCAGATCCTGATCGGCGATCTGTGAGCGCAAGAATGCAACCTGCAGATCTTTCATCTCTTCCCAGTTGATGACCTCGGTATAGAGATCAAGGCCAAGGCCATCCAACAGTCTCTCGATATTGCCCACCGCCTGATCGGTGTTCCAGCCTGCATCGACATGGAATAGCAATGGTCGCAGCCCCATCTTTTCTTTGGCCACATAGGCGACATAGGAACTATCAAGGCCGCCACTCAGGCCGATGATGCAATCGAAATCCTTGCCTTCACCCTGTTTCTTGATCTTTACAGCGAGCGCTTCAAGCTCCGCAGCACCTCGCCCATCGGGATGCCAGTTGGGCAATATTTCAGAGCGGAAGTTGTTACAATAATCACAGACGCATTGATCATCGAATTGGATGCAGGGATCAGAGGTGTCCATGATGCATACTTTGCATATTTTGTAATTCCTTTTCCCTTCTGACATTTAACAAACCCTTTTACTCATATCGATAAATAATTTTAAATAGCTCGCATACATAGATTCTTTACTGTAATGCTTTACAGCATAATCTCGGCACTCATGCGCGGACTTAAACTCAATGCTTTTATCGTAGAAACCATCAATGAGGGTTTTCAATGCGGTCAGGTCGCCGTAAGGTACAAAATGGCCAAAAGGAGTAGGCGCAGTTTCTGCCGTTCCACCCTCATCAAAGCCCAACACAGGAGAACCACAGGATAAAGCTTCCAAACAAGTCGTCGGGAAATTCTCTCTTCTACTGCAAATAAGAAAAATATCTGCAAGCGAATAATACTCCGCCAGCTGAACTTGGTTTTCAGTACGCCGAATAGGTATAACATTACTTGGCGGGTTAGGTAATGCATCCACTAACCCAATCATAATAAATCGATAGCTGTCATCAAACTGCTTGGCGAGCTTTAATACCCATTCGCCACCTTTGCGTTCAGCCATAATATCAGGCGCTACAGCTAGGATAATTTTTTTACCGTGTAAGCCATGCTTTTCCATCAGATGCCGTGTATCGCGCGGGTAAAAAATATGGGTAGTGTCAATTCCATTATGAATGATAGACAACGACTTTTCATTTAAAAAGGAGCTTTTCACTCTCTGCGCCAACCACTTAGAGGGCGTAACAATTTCCAGCTTATTAAAACTCACCATATACTTTTTCTTTTGATTAAACATATAGCTTGTAAAATCAAAAGCCATACTAGCCGGGTACTCTTTCAGCTGAGGACATTTCACACACTGCGTTTTCCACTGCTCGCAGCCATAGGCATGCCCACACTTACCTGTGTACATAAACTCACAATGAAAAGTCCATACGACAGGGATATTAGCTTTATTAAGGTAGTCAACTACAGGCTTAATATTTACATAGTAACCATGTAGCTCATGCAGATGCATCACATCTGGCTGAAAGCTTTTGATCTCGCTGATCAAGCGACGGGTCGCAAAGTAAGAAAAAAAGCCAACGAAGCCTGTTAGACGTGTCATTAAAGCGTGAAAGTGAACCTCCCAAACAGGGGCAATGCGCTCGGCCGAATCAGCCTTAATTTTTACACCGCGACCGAATAAAACTTTTGCCTGATGGCCATCTTTTTTAAGCTGTTCAGCAAGATCATAAACGATCTTCCCTGTGCTGGAGTTCTTATAATTAACATCAATTAACAATAATTTCATCTAAACGCTTCTATTCCATACAACCCAGCCGCGCCGCTTTAAATGCGAGACAAGACAACATAAAGGATACTCATGAAGCCTGATCAAACATTGAACGATTACATAACTTTCCATTCAGCAAAACAATAAAAGAAAATATCAACAACGCCTGTATTATTCCCCATATATTCCACCACCAACCATTAAAAGCCGCGTAAAAAGCGACAAAAAACAATAAAAACGACATTAACTCCTTACCAACATTATCACCTCCAAAAACAGCATTCAACAACCTAGATACAATAAAAACAAGGAAAAATGCATACAAAAAAGCAAAGAAACCCAGTACGAAATCTAAGGAAAAATACGAAACTATCGGAAACGTTGAATTTGAATCTGAGTCGGTATTTTGAATTATTTGGTGCAAAGACAAAGTAATTAACGATACAGGCTCAGAGAACAGTGCTTTATGAAAAAGGCTTCCCATATACCCTTGAAAAAATGGAAGATAGTTAGTTTGAATAAAAACATTTTTATCGGGTAGTGACTCACTTATGAAAATCATATTAGGCACAGCAGAAAACCTCTCTACAACCACAACCATCAACCCTTTAACCAACTCCACATCGATGTCCAGCATAGAAAAACCATCCACACCAGAAATAACCATCAACTTCACAAGCCTAATAAAAGGAAATAACAATACCGACATTACCAACAAAAAAATTACTTTTCTTTTCGAAAAGAAAATATGCAGAGTGGAAATCAAAATGGGCAGAACTGGTATAAGAAAACCCGTAAAGCCAGAAATAAATACTAGAAATATATAAACAACCATCAAGAAAAAAAGCAAAAATCTTAAAGACACACTCCTACTTATATCCAAGCAAACAAAATAAATAGCCAAGACCATAAAGAAATAAGGATTAAATAATGCGAAAAATAAATCCGCATACCTATTTACCTCTGCGCCTCTATGAATTGTCCCGGCCCCTCCTGCGACCACAGAAAAAAAAGTAATCAAAAAAAAGATTACAAAAAACAAATACAACAAGCTCCTGCTTTTTGGCACAAGAACATATTTATTGAAGCTTAAATCAGATAGCATCTTTGAAAAAAGCAATGACCCATACAACCCCAAAAGATAGACAGCGGTAAAAAACATTAGTTTAAAATTATCTACCTCATATTCAATACCTGTTAAATCCCCGCCCAAGTAACCACTAAAATAATAAAATAAGGATGACAAAAATATCATTATAAAGGTAACCCAATAGAGATAACTTAATGATAGCTTTGCAGAAAATATTTGTTTAGAGGCGGACCTACTTAACGTCATTTTACTACTATTGCCTTCCCTTAAAAATCAAGATCTTACACAAGAGTAGAAATAGCGCTTACATTTTGCATCAAGGCTATTGATTTTATTAACTGTATAAATAGCATTACGTGATAAGAAAGACTGTAGACTTGCATCATTCATAATCTTAGATATAGAGTCTTTAAAAGACCCTATATCGCCAGACTTATAAATCACGGAATTTAAACCATCATAAAGAATATCGTATTCTGACGCCTGCTCCAGTAAGTTATCATCTGTTACTACAGGCAATCCATAGGAAAAAGCATGATGCGCACTTAAGCCAATACAAGTTGGAATCACGAACAACTTTGCCATTGAAAACCAGTGAGCCAGCTCCAACTCGTCATATATTGAGCCCAGCATAATCACTGATTCATCCAGACCAAAGTTGATTATTTTTCTCCGCATATGCTCATATTGCTCGCCATCACCAATTAAAACAAAAACAAAATCTTTTCTCTCTTGCGCTAACAAATAGGCAACATCAACGATCAATTCTGGTTTCTTTATCTTAGATAACCGAACAACCTGCAGGATAATGTTTTTTCCGTCTAAGTTATATTTTTTCTTTATCTGTTTAACCTTATCAGGCAATATCTGCGCGAGGTAGGCCTGTGATTTTCGTTCATTAATAGCAGTGCCAATAATATTTATTTTATTATTTTTCACCCCTAGATTTAATAAAACATCAGCGCCTTTTCTACTATAAATAAATAGCTTGTCAGCTAAACCGCCAACCAACTTATAATACAGATTTGAAACAAATCGCTGCCCGCCAATTCGATGAAACATACCATGCGCGTAAAAGGGAAAACCTTGTATTTTTAGCAAAACCATAACAAAGGTTAGTGTTATTTCGCGCGGATTTGCATAAAATATAGTTCTATCAGAAGGATTCTCAGATATTATTTTTAATATATTTCTTCTGAAGATCAAACCTTTGAACTCTAACATCCTATTATGGACGACGCTAAAATTGCACTCATCCTTATTATAGCTGTTCAAGCTTCCTGGATATTTTATATCAGCCACAACAGTTAAGTCTATTTCCGGGTAAAGCTCTACTAACCTATTGAAAAAATCTATTTGGTAATGGGGCAACAAGTTCGTTATCACAAGAATTTTCATACGTCGACCGTTTTTTACAAGCCATTATATATTTTAAGCCTGGCGCAAATGCGCTCACAAGCTTTCCCATCGCCATAGGGATTATGAGCACGAGACATTCTTTCATATAAAACTTTATCATGCAGTAATGCTTGCACTTCTGCCGCAATAACTTTCGCGTCTGTGCCAACAAGCCTAACGGTTCCAGCATCCACCGCTTCTGGGCGTTCAGTGGTATCGCGCATCACAAGCACGGGCTTTCCAAGGCCCGGCGCTTCTTCTTGGACACCTCCGCTATCGGTAAGTACCAAGTAAGAGTTCTGCATTAAATATACAAAAGGCTCATAACCAAGCGGTTTAATTAAATGCACATTCTCCAAATCGCCTAACAAACGCTTTACTGGCTCTTGAACGTTAGGGTTTAAATGTACGGGATAAATAAAATGGATATTAGAGTTAACAGTTGCTAAATCACGCAGTGCGGCGCATATATTTTCAAAGCCAGAACCAAAATTTTCACGGCGATGACCTGTTATCAAAACATAACGATTACTTAACACCAATGTAGCTAAGCCAGCTTCTTGCAAAGTGAATTCTATGAGTCGCTTTAAATCTGCGGAACTATCAATTTTTTCTACTACCCACTGCAGCGCATCAATCACAGTATTGCCAGTAACGGCAATCAGCTCATCGCGCACATGCTCGCGCTGCAAAGCTTTACGATTGCGCTCGGTAGGAGAAAAGTGCAAAGCTGCTAAGCGTCCTGTTAGAACACGGTTAGCTTCTTCTGGCCAAGGTGAATATAAGTTACCAGTGCGTAAGCCTGCTTCTACATGCCCAACAGGAATTTGTTGATAAAACGCCGCTAACGATGCTGCAAAGGAAGTGGCAGTATCGCCATGTACCAAAACCATATCTGGCTTAAATTCTTTTAAGACATCACGTATACCCATAAGTACACCTGTAGTAATGTCATATAAATCTTGGCCTACCTTCATTAAATTTAAATCATAATCGGGCTTAATTTCAAAAAGCTCTAACACTTGATCAAGCATTTCACGGTGTTGTGCAGTAACACATACTTTTGCTTCAAAAAAATCGTCGGCATCCAAAGCACGCACTAAAGGAGCCATTTTAATTGCCTCAGGCCTTGTACCAAAAACGGACAAAACCTTCATCTTATTACTCACTACTTTGTTACCCCACAGAAGTCCAATATAACTTTAGAGCTATTTAGATCTAACGCTTTAAACTCACTATGGGATACTAAAAATGCAATAATATCAGCCTTCTCAGCAGCTTCTTTTGCATCCGTTAGTTTATAAACTGAATGCTCTTTTACATTAGGCTCTACAACAAAATAAGTTTCATCACTCGCACCTTGCAGCACACGTTGAGTAATATAAATCGCAGGCGATTGACGTAAGTCGTCAATGTTTGGTTTAAATGCCAACCCCATTAGTGCAACCTTGGGCGCTCGATTTTCACGCAGCTTGAAGTCATTAATTGACTGCCGTATTTTTGAAGAACACCAAAAAGCTTTGTAATTATTAATTTCTCTAGCTTTACCAATGATCTGCGATTCCATAGGAAATTCAGCAGTAATAAAATAGGGATCCACTGCGATGCAATGGCCGCCTACACCACTACCAGGCTGAAGAATATTTACACGAGGATGTCTGTTGGCGAGACGAATCAATTCCCAGACATCTATATCAGCTTTATCACAAATTAATGAAAGCTCGTTCGCAAAGGCAATTTGAACATCACGGCTAGAATTTTCGGTTAGTTTGCACATTTCCGCTGTACGAGCACTTGTCCTATGCAAGGTACCCCTTACAAATTGGCTATAAAATTTACAAGCCTTTTCTGTAGAAGCGTCATTTACACCGCCGATAACGCGATCATTGTGTACAAGCTCATGCATAACATTACCAGGCAGCACCCGCTCAGGACAGTATGCTACGTATAACTTGCCACTTAGGTCAGGACGCTGTGCATAAATAAAATCACGCATACGCTCAGTGGTGCCCACGGGCGAGGTGGACTCAATAATGTATAAATCCCCTTCTTTTAATATCGATAAAATACTTTTCGTTGCAGCCTGAACATATGAAATATCAGGTTCGTGGCTCTCGGCTCTAAAAGGAGTAGGAACAACAATCAGATACACATCAGCTTCAACCGGCTTTGTATCGGCTTTCAAAAAACCTGCAGAAACAGCGCTGGCAACAGCTTTATCAAGATCGGGCTCAATAATATGAATTTTACCTGCATTAATGGTATCAACCACTTCCCGAGAGATATCAAAACCATTAACATAAATATTATTAGCTGCAATAAGCGCAGAGGTAGGAAGGCCTATATAGCCGAGACCTAGCGTAGTTACCTTAATATCCATAATAATCCCTCCACCTATTAGCAACAAAACTTAAAAAAAATTGAACTTCAGCCTTAAAAAAAAATAAAGCACTGATTATAATCAGTACCCACAAAAGCCCATACTCGAGCCTATATGCTTGGCCATATAAGCAGCTCAAAATAGCCAGTGATAGTAAAATTAGAGTGTAAGCGTAAAGTAAAAATCGTGGAATTGGCTTCCAAGCGTAAATAGCAAACTCGGTACGGAGGAAAAAGAAAAACCAAAAGGCTATAGCCGTACTAATAGCCGCACCCTTGGCACCATAAAGGGGAATCAAAAACCAATTTCCGACGACATTAATTACAAAAGAGATACTCGCCGCCAGCATAGACAAGCCCGATCTTCGCGTAATCCCAAGGCCAACTACTGTGGTTTCTGAAAGCGTGTAAAGCAAGGGATAGGCCAAACAAGGAATAAGGATCCACTGCACCTGCTTATAATTCTCAGGAAGTATGTAGGTCACAACCCAAGAAAAAAGTGCTCCCAAGGAAAACAGTACAACCACGGCGAGTAAAACAAAGCGCGTAACCTTATGGATATTTTCCAAACCCTCACCTGCAGCAGCCCATTTGTAAACAGTCGGCGCCCAGATAGTCGAAAAAATCGCCTGGAAAATACTCGCTGCTGCTGCGAAGCTGACCGCTACCGAATAAAGACCTAGCTGCTCAAAGGTGGAAAGCTCTTTTAGAAAGATTTTATCCGTCGCCGTTAGCCCCCAAAAAGCCAAACCACCTAGAATAAGCGGCAGGCCAAATTGTAAAAGGCCTTTTAAATACTCGAGATCAATTTTTCCTCGCAGCGCCTGCACCCATTCTTTACGAGTATTCCAAGCGAATACGATACAGACACAAAGTGCAGATAGCACAACAGCAATGACTAAGTTTTCAAAGGCCTGTTTTGCCCCCAAAATAACATAGCTACCAATAATAATGAGCAATAACAATTTTGGTAAAAGCTGACTGATGGAAAAAGCTAACCCCCTTTCGCTCATACGTAATATCAACGAAAAAAAACGCGACAGAAAGTCCGACAATACAGCGATAGCAACCAGCAGGCTTAAACTGAAACTGTCAATCTCAAACAAGCCCTTGGCAATGTTATTGTTAACGCTCAGCAAAATTAGAACAAAAGCTAGCAATGTAAAGCCTGGTAGCACTACTGTTCTAAACAGTTTTGGTTTATTTTTAGCCTCATGAAACTCGCGCACATAAGCTTGATCCAGCCCTAAAGTAAACAGCAGAGTGCTAAAGCTAACCGCCACCGTTAGCATAGACATACGACCTACGTCCTCTTGACTGAAAAACCAAGTAATGATAGGTAGCGTGAGAAAACCAAGCGCAGCACTCCCAATAGGACCGATGGCAAAGGCGGCGATTTGTTTGGGAGTCATGAACTAAGCGCCCGCTCTACTAGCTTCTTGGTTTTATTCAAGATCACATCACGTGACCAGTAGTTTTTTAAAACCTCGCGATTATGTGCAACCTGCTCACCGGAGAGCTTACTTAAGTACTCCTGCTCTAATTGATCCAGCTTAAATATAAAAGCACCTTGCTTTGTGAAAAATTCATAAACAGGATTATGCTCATCTAAGAAGACCTTAGCCCCCATATAAAGAGCAATTACAATGTTCCCTAGGGCTTGTTGGCGGAGATGATTCATCACCACAACGGAACAAGACTGTAAAACAGAAATATAGTCATCTATGGGCATAAATTCGGTTAACGGCTCAAAAACACTTCCTAATGCTTTTTGCCCTTCGGTAATAATTAAATCACGATAATTATCATCACCATAACTTAAAGGCGTGATTACTTTCCGATCCTTTAGATCAAGATTTTTGATTAAAGAGAATGCATCCAAGTGATTATTAGTATCCGAAGCCGAATTACCTAAAAGAATATTATTGCCTTTTATATCTTTACCCTCAAAACCACGAACATGATCATCTTCAAGCGTGCCGTAATTCCAAGAAGAATACTTCGCGGCAAATTTAGGATTGAATCTTTTGACTAGGTCGAAATCCTCACGAATAACTGGAGAGAAAATATTTACTCGCCGAATCCATTTCAGTTTTTTATTTTTTAAAAAACGTAAAATTAAGCCAAACACTGAACTCCTAAAACCAGAGGACATTTTAAATTGGTTATCGGCCTTTAATGTTTCATCCTTCAAAAGCCGCCTTCCTATAAGATCATAATAATCATATCCCCAGCCTATCCATATTACTTTTGCATCAACAGGAACCCACCTCAGCAATAAAAGATGCTTTTCGCCCATTGAGTGAAAGACAACAACATCCGCCTTCAATATATTTTTGATTATAAAGCCAAAAAAAACTAAAACCCTTGAGTATCGGACTATTTCTATCTTATCCTTTCTGCATTTGTTTTTAGAAAAAGAAACATAAGTATTGCAGCCTGGGAAAGTGGCTTCAAAAGCTTTAGCAGCCATGCCCGCAAATTTTGCATCATTTACTACATGAACGATTCTCAAGAATTATTCCAATATAGTTATTGAGTTGAAAAACACGCCTGAAGCATGGCAAAAAAACAACCAAACTATAGGCCACTGTGCCATGTAGTTTATATGCAACGAATCAAAAAGCCCGGCGCAAGATATAACCTGGCTGACGCAGTTGGCCATTTTTTAAGGACAAATTTAGGCTCCTAGCGGGCTTACACTGATAGTAAAACAATCAAAGTCCTACACTTCTGGCGGAATGTAAATTTCGGCAATTCCAGTTATTACGCTTTTATTTTTAACCCTACAGACTGTCTCAAAGATCACCCTTCTTCGTTCTAAATCAACCGCGGTAACTGTTACAGTTACCCGGACTGTATCCCCAATGTAGACTGGCCTTACGAAGTTCAGTGTCTGCGAAACATATACGCAACCAGGTCCCGGGAGCTTTGTACCGAAAATTGAGGAAAAATAGCTAGCAGACATCAACCCATGTGCGATTCTTTTCTTAAAGCGTGATTTCTCTGCGTACTCATCATCCATGTGGATTGGGTTTTTGTCTCCAGAAACCCCGGAGAATGCTTTTATATCTGAATCGGTTATTGTCTGAGAGTAGCTTTCACTCATGCCAGGTTCTATTTCATTTATTTTCAATTTTGAACCCGGCTCATTCAACTGTTTTTATTGTACGGGCAGGATTTCCTACTAGCACTTTATTCTCTGCGGTATTTTTTGTCAGAACGCTTCCCATACCTATGACACAGCCGGTGGCTATAGAGACTTTTTCGCGAATCTTTGCGCCTGTTCCCACTTCAACTATATCTCCCATCTTTGTATTTCCGGAGATTGAAACGCTAGGTGCGATTGTACAAAACTCACCTAAAGCAGATTCATGACCTACTGTGCAGTTAAGATTTATTATTGTATGCCTGCCAATCTCTATGGATGCAGTGCAAATTGACCCCGCACAAATTATTACTCCCTCCCTTATCGTAATATTTTTCCCAATTATTGCGTCTGGATCAACCAGTGTCGCATAGGAAGGGGTGCCAGTAGATTCCATCTTATTTGCAACAGCTCTTCGCCCTCTTGGGGATCCTATTGCTAAAATGAAATCACAATTATCATATTGCAGCCAAGAGGAAATCTTCCCTAGCACTGGGCGTCCCAACACAAGAGCACCCTGTTTTTCTGGTGTATCATCCAAAAACCCATAAACACTTCGTCCACAGCGTTCTGCCAGCCATAGGACTTCCATTCCAAAACCACTTGCCCCGACAACTATCAAATCTTTCATGGCCTTCTCGCAATAATTTCAACAATTTTTTCTTGCTCACTACGATTAAGTTCCGGATAAATCGGTAGACAAATGACCTGCTCAGCTACCGTATTGGCAATCGGTAGTTTGTCTCTCTGCGCCGATTGCATGCCCCGATACATTGGAAACTCACTGATCAAAGGGTAGAAGTAGCGGCGAGCGAAAATGAAACTGTCTTTAAGCTTCTGATACAGCTCATTACGACTCAGTGGATAACCATTACCAACCAGAATAGGAAAGTATGAATAGTTCTCGACTGTCTGCCCTGTATTTTCAGCCAAACGAATGCCAGGAATTTCACCAAGTTTTTCACGATAAAACTGATCGATCTCGCGCCTGCGCCGCATGACTTCTTCTATATGCTGAACTTGCAGCAACCCGAAGGCGGCATTGACTTCACTCATTTTGCCGTTAATACCTGGCGCGACTACCGTCACTTCATCGACATAACCGAAGTTCTTCAGTTGATCAACACGCTTCTTGGTCTTGGCATCCGGGCAGATAATCGCTCCGCCTTCAAAGGTATTGAAAACTTTGGTGGCATGAAAACTCAGCACGCTCAGATCACCGTGGCGCAGGATGCTGCCCCCCGCATCCTTTACGCCGAATGCATGGGCGGCGTCGTATATGACACGCAGATTATAATTGTCGGCGATCTTCTGGATGGCTTCGACATCACAGGGGTTGCCATAGCAATGTACCGGCATGATAGCGGTTGTATGAGGAGTGATGGCCGCCTCAATCTTCGCCGGATCGAGATTGAAGCTGCGTGCATCAATATCGGTGAAGACCGGCTTGATGCCGTTCCAGAGCAGCGAGTGGGCAGTAGCAACGAATGAATACGGAGTAGTAATTACCTCGCCGGTGACTCGCAGTACTTGCAAGGCTGTCAGCAGAGCAATGGTCCCGTTATTGAATAGTGCCACATGCTCAACACCTAGGTAATCGCACAGCGCAGCTTCCAACTGCTGGTGCATTGGACCGCCGTTCGTCAAAACTTTGCTATCCCAAATTTGCTGCAGGTAGGGAATAAACTCTTCCAGCGGCGGCAGGTATGGCTGGGTGACGTAGATCGGTTTATCGCTCATGCTAACTCCTTGGCCAGTGACAGCAGGTACTGGCCATAACTGTTCTTGTTCAGCGACTGACCAATACCTGTAGGTCAGCAGCACCAGCCCAGCTCGCGTTAGATATTGCTAGCATCGATAGCGTAGCGCTAGTCTTGGCCGGGACGGTCCTGAACGTGCGTGATGAGTAGTTTGTGGGAGCTTACCGCGGACGAGCCCACTGCTGCATTTGAGATCGTGCGTAGGTTAGCTTGTCGAGATTAATTACCAAGTCAGTCGTGTTGCGGACGATGTGAATGAATTGCTGCTGATCGATGAAGCCGGCTCCGCCTGCCACAAGAATTTCATTTACCAAGAAATCCCAACGATGGGCAGGAGTTTTGCCGAAGCCTCGCTGCAAAGAATCGGCCCTTCGAAGCCTGCCGCGGGCAGACAGGGGATGCGCCCAATGTGCCGATGTGCCGATGTGCCGATGTGAACATGGGAGGATAACGAGCGCCTTGATAGCATCCAGCAGAAAGTCGATCGGTTGACGGCTACCACCCTTACCGCTCGGAATAGAAACGTCGTCACCCTGGAATAGGCCGCAGTTGACTAGAAAACTAGCCGAAGCATTGATGTCGAGCTGGTGGCAAGATCCGCTCACGCCATCCTTGGCGCCGCGGTGCTTGATGCCTGTAAAGTCCATACGTTATTCCTTTAACTGAGGGCCAAATAGCTGAGCTTCTACAATTTTCCTGCCATTTTTTATTTGCCGATACGTTTGGCCAACATCGATCGGATCAGCCCAATGAAAACACCGATCATCCCGCCGAGAATGAGGCCTAACGCGATGATCAATGCACGCTTTGGTTTTATCGGCTCAGTCGGGACCGTGGCAGATTGCTCCAAACGGTAGAGAGCTGAGACTTCTTCTGTCACTCCCATCCCGTTTAAAAACTCATTTATCTGTACAACCGTCGAGGCAGTTACATAGGCCAAATAGGCATCGATAAATGCCTTAGCTAATTCAGGCTCTGTTCCTGTCGCGATAAGCAAAACTGGGGCAGCCGTCTTTCCTCGGCTCGCCTGGAATGCGACTTGGCGGTAAGCGGATTTAACCGCATCGAAGTCACGCCGGACAATTTGTGAATTTAGATTTGTAATCAGAACATCAAAAGTATCATTTGCCAAGCGAACACCACTTGACAAAGCGGATCCACTCTGAAGGGGGCGCTGATTATTTAAACCGCCAGCGAGTGTACCGAAATTGTTAATAGGAGCCGGTGTAATTTCCGCTTGGGATGAGTAGATAGGCGTCACGGAATAGGAATAACCTAAAGCTGCGAGGGTAGAGCCAACGGCGAATAAAGCGATGAGCAATCTTTGGTGCCAAAGAGCTTGGATAAGATCAATGAGATCTATCTCATCGTTTAATGAAGGGCATTGGTCTCTGGTCATTTCCATCTCGGTAAAAGACTAAAACCGGGATTCTGTCACAGCAGACGACACGGTTCTAGTTTTTCAAACGAAAACAAGCACCACGTCAACGGAAGTGATAATACTTATTAAGTGGCAGGCGGGCGTTACTGTCATTCCTCTTCGTTTACCCGATCCCGCAGTTCCTTCCCCGGCTTGAAATGGGGAACGAACTTGCCATCCAGCG
>Ga0233372_1000322_pt1 | contig 21871 bp, 19 predicted proteins | sample ElkDunMinimDraft_4_FD_191538 | JGI IMG/M metagenome (GOLD analysis project Ga0233372, IMG submission 191538) | Fecal eukaryotic communites from dung pellets of Tule Elk in California, USA - Elk Dung D8 | ecosystem: Host-associated > Mammals > Digestive system > Large intestine > Fecal | place... | reverse complement strand
AAAAAGGTAGTGTTATTAAAAAATATTTTTTTGGTAATTTAAATTTATGTTTTAAATAATAGTTTAGAACAACTATGCCAAAAAAAGTTGTTATACTAAGTGTAGGAAGATAGACAAAGTAACCAAGTATGGCTTTTAATCGTCTATTAAATCCTAATGAATTTTCAGGTAAAATAAATTGTGTACTGTGAATTAGAATTAATATTATAAATCCTATTAGGGTATAGTATGAAAATCTTTTAATTCTATTAAGTGTATAATATAGAAATAATTTAATTCTATTTTTCATCATATTCATTTTGGTTCCTATCTAAATTAAATAAAAAAAGCCTTGTAAAAACTAATTTACAAGGCTTTTGTATTTGGCTAATTTTGAGAAATTACGCAATTCTATTTCAAATAAAATAATTTAAAAAGGTTATTCACTAAGCAATTCAATCATTGTAGTGTTTTCTTGCATTGTTGCATGATCCAATGCTGTTTTACCTCTGTTATCTTTAACAGATTTATCAGCACCAGCCGCTAATAACATTTTAGCAATATCTAAATTTCCAAAAGTAGCGGCAAAAATTAATGACGATGCACCATTAAAGTTTACTTGGTTGACATCAGCTTTATTATCTAATAATAATTTAGCCATATCAGGAAACCCTTTAAAAATAGCTCCCATTAACGCATTGTTTCCCGAAAGATCTTGTGCATTAGGGTTTGCATTGTTTTCTAGCAACAGTTTAGCTGCTTCTTGATTATTGTTATAAATAGCTAAGATAAGTGGCGTAAATCCTCTTGAATTAGCTTGGTTAACATCAACTTTGTTAGAAATATAAGTTCTTAATTCAATAATATTATTTGTGCGTGCTGCCCCAAAAATATCTTGAGCATAACTAGTTAAACTTCCTAGTGTTACGAATAAAATAAATATAATTTTTTTCATAGTGATATGATTTAAAAAGAGGAGCTATTAAACTCCTCTTTATATTAATTATTTTTTGATATATTCTTCAATATCAGCTACTTTTAAGTTTGTAGCTTTTAATAATCGGTTACCGTACTCAGCATCTGCTTGGTAAAAATGTGCAATCATTTTTTTAGTGATTACTTTATTTTTAACTGCATTTAAAGCTCCCGATAAGTTTTTAATTAAATTATCTTGATCTTTTTTAGAGAATGAACGGTATAAATCACCTGCTTGTGCAAAGTTATTTTCTTTGTCTATTTTAGACTGAACCGTTGTTGTTCCAGCTGGAAAAACAGATTGAGAATATTTAAATTTAGCATTATCTACTACTTCTGGTTTGTTTGTAGACGGTTGGTAGTTAATTTCTCCTTCTTGTTTACGGATAGACATATAACCATCTTGGTTGTATGTTTTTACGTTGTTGATAGAACGGTTAACATCAACTTGTTGAAAGTTACCTCCAATTCTGTGACGTTGTGTATCAAAGTATGAGAATAAACGACCTTGTAATAATTTGTCTTCTGACGGTTCAATTCCAGGAACTAAAGTACCAGGAGAGAAAGCAGCTTGTTCTACTTGTTGGAAATAGTTAGTAACATTTTCGTTTAATGTCATTGTTCCAACTTTTACTGATTTAGCAACAGATTCTGGCCAAATTTTAGTTACGTCAACTGGGTTAAAGTCTAAGTTATCAAAATCAGATTTCTTTAGCATTTGTACGTGTAAATCCCATTTAGGAAAGTTTCCTTTTGCAATTTCAGTATATAAATCAACAGTTGCATGCTCAATAGCTGTAGCTTGAATTTTATCAGCTTCTGCTTGTGTTAAGTTTTTAACTGTTTGTTGTGGTACCCATTTGTACTTAACATAAGTTACCTCACCTTTGTCATTTACCCATTTATATGCGTGAACTCCGTTACCTTCCATTTGACGGTAGTTTGCAGGAATTCCATAATCAGAAAATAACCAAGTTAACATATGCGTTGACTCTGGTAAGTTTGAGAAAAAGTCGAATACACGATTCGGATCTGATGCATTGTTAACTACCGGATTTGGTTTGAATGCATGTACCATATCTGGGAATTTGATAGCATCACGAATAAAGAATACGGGTAAGTTGTTACCTACTAAATCGTAATTTCCTTGTTGGGTATAAAATTTTACTGCAAAACCACGTGGATCACGGTAAGTTTCAGGCGAACCTTGTTGATGTGTTACTGTTGAGAAACGTACGAATAAAGGAGTTTTTTTACCTGCTTGAGATAAAAAGTCAGCCATAGTAACATCAGAAAAATCTTTATCAGCAACAAACTCTCCAAATGCACCAGCACCACGTGCGTGTACTACACGTTCTGGAATACGCTCACGGTCAAAAGCTGCTAATTTTTCGATTAAGTGAATGTCTTCAAGTAAAACTTGACCATTGTTTCCAATAGTTTTAGAATTTTGGTTGTCACCAACAGGAGTTCCAGTGTTAGTTGTTAATGTTTGAGCAAATGTAAAAGTAGCTGCTAAAATTAACCCTAAAGCTAAATTTCTTTTTAACATAGTATAGGTTTTTAAAGTATTGTTTAATTTTCTACTTTACAAAAATACTTCTACTACTTTTCTTATCATAAGATTTACTACTGTTTGTAACTATTTTAATATAAATTTTATCTATTGTTTAGTTTTTGTTATAGGTAAATTAACTTATTAGTTAAATATTTGAATGTATATTATATAAAAAAACACCTATTATTTAATAATAGGTGTTTTTTATTAATATTCAAATACTCCGTATTCGGATTTTATTGTAAGTTTTTTTGTTACAGACTTTTCTACTCGTCCTACAATTTGTGCCTCAACATTGAATGATTTAGATATAGCAATAATTTCGTTAGCAATATCTTCAGGAACATAAATTTCCATTCTATGCCCCGAGTTGAAAACTTGATACATTTCTTTCCAATTCGTTCCTGATTGTTCTTGTATTAATTTGAATAATGGAGGAACAGGAAATAGGTTATCTTTTATAACATGTACTTCATCTACAAAATGTAATATTTTGGTTTGAGCGCCGCCCGAACAATGTACCATGCCGTGAATTTGCTGGGGTGTATATTTTTCTAGAATTGCTTTAATGATTGGAGCATAAGTTCTAGTAGGAGATAACACTAATTTACCTGCATTTATAGGTGAGTTGGTAACAGGATCGGTTAATTTTACATTTCCAGAATATACTAAATCGTTTGGAACAGATGAGTCAAAACTTTCTGGATATTTTTGTGCTAAGTATTTTGAAAAAACATCGTGACGTGCCGATGTAAGTCCGTTACTTCCCATACCGCCGTTATACTCTTTTTCATACGTTGCTTGACCGTACGAGGCCAAACCAACAATTACATCTCCAGCCTGAATGTTTGCATTATCAATAACATCGGTTCGTTTTATACGAGCCGTTACTGTTGAGTCAACAATGATTGTACGAACTAAATCTCCAACATCTGCTGTCTCTCCACCAGTCGAATGAATTTCAACACCGTATTGTTTTAATTCATTTATTAATTCTTCAGTCCCATTTATAATTGCTGATAATACTTCGGCAGGAATTAAATTTTTGTTACGACCAATTGTTGATGATAGCAATATGTTTGAAGTAGCGCCTACACAAAGTAAATCGTCTATATTCATTATTAAAGCATCTTGAGCAATGCCTTTCCAAACAGATATGTCTCCAGTTTCCTTCCAATACATATAAGCTAATGACGATTTTGTACCGGCGCCATCGGCATGCATAATTAAACAATATTCGTTGTCATTAGTTAAATAATCTGGGACTATTTTACAAAAAGCTTTTGGGAACAAGCCTTTATCAATGTTTTTAATGGCGTTATGCACATCTTCTTTTGCGGCAGAGACGCCACGAGAGGCATATCGGTTACTTGTATCAGAACTCATATTTAGGTTGTGTTGTTGTAATGCAAAGATATCCTTTTTCTGAGAATAGAAAAAGTTACATGATATAATTTGAATCTATAATCGGCTCTGGGTCTGGTAAGTTTTTTTCGCCAAGCATTTCCAACAAATTTCGTTCAATATTTTTTGTAATTTGGTTTAAGGCAATACCGGTTGGTATGTATTTGAAAGGATTTAATAAAGACTGACCTAACTCTTGTATAGTTATAAAAACATAACCGAGCAGTGAAGCGTAAAGTATTGACCAAGATCCAGCTTCGGTGCTAATTACTAAAGTACCAGTTATAATAAATATCCAGGTAAAAAAGTTTGTATAATATCTATATGTAGTTGGAAAAACTGTTCCTTTTATTCGTTCAGATTTTCCCATTAAATCAGTAAAGTTTGTTATCATTTTATTGAATTCTAGATATTTATATCCGTCAATAATTTTATTTTCGTATAAATATTCTATATCTCTAGCCTGAAGTTCTAAAATTCGATTATGCTTATTGGTTGAATTTTCAAGATATTTTAAAAACTCACTAGCCGATATATAATTTAAATAATACATTTTATCTTCATCTCTTAAAAAATCTTTTAAAATATATAAAAAAGCAATGTGCCTATGTACCAGTCTATTTTTAATAAAATTTAATTCCTTCTCATTAATGTTTGGTGAATTATTTTTGGAGAGATGAATTTGCGTTAAAACCATTCTAGTAAAAGTTCTTGAATCATTCGTAATTCCTCCCCAAATTATTCGAGCTTCCCACCATCTGTCATATGCCTGATTGTTATTAAAACCAATAAAAAATGCTAAGGCTGTACCTAAAATTGCTGGAACCATTTCTGGGAAATGCAGCTGATCGTCTAATAATAAAATATTGATAAAATAAGTTAAAGTTGAAACAAGTACCACTCTAACCGTATTAATAAAGGTACCCCCAATAATATCTGATAGTGAAGCTCGGTTTGATATTAGCATTTTTGTTTTATTAAAAAAACGTAATTGTAGCTTAATTAGTGTAGTTATGCATATTTTTTTACCTTGATCATACCATAAAATTTATACCTATATATATAGGTATAAATTTTATGGTTTATTTCTTTTAAATTATTTTAAATCTTACCATTTATCAATAAAAATATTAGTTTATTTTTGATCGAGTATTTAATTTACTAAAAGATCGAATTATGAATTTTGATATACCATTAGCCGAACGCATTCGACCTAAAAAGATTGAAGATTATATTAGTCAGCAACATTTGATTGGAGATAAAGGATCATTAACTCAGCAATTGAAGTCAGGATTTATTCCGTCATTAATTTTTTGGGGTCCTCCTGGAACTGGTAAAACTACTTTAGCTGAAATTATGGCACAAAGTTCTGGCCGTCCTTTTTACCAATTAAGCGCTATTCATGCTGGAGTAAAAGATGTTCGAGAAGTTATTGAAAAAGCTAAGCAAAGTGGTGGATTGTTTTCTACAAAAAATCCAATTTTATTTATTGACGAGATCCATCGATTTAACAAATCTCAACAAGACTCATTATTAGCAGCTGTCGAAAAAGGTTGGATTACTTTAATAGGAGCAACTACCGAAAATCCAAGTTTCGAGGTGGTACCTGCATTGCTATCACGTTGCCAAGTTTATACTTTAAATGCATTTACGAAGGATGACTTAGAAAAAATATTGTTACGAGCTATTACCGTTGACGATTTTTTAAAAAATAAGAATATTAAAATTATTGAAGCCGAAGCATTGTACAGATTATCAGGTGGAGATGGACGTAAGCTTTTAAATATTTTTGAGCTAGTTGTAAATGCCATTGAGGGCTCTGAAATTGAAATTACCAATGATATAGTAATGCAATTGGTTCAAAAAAATACGGTTTTATACGATAAAACTGGCGAGCAACATTATGATATTATTTCAGCCTTTATTAAATCTATTCGTGGTAGTAATCCAGATGCTGCTGTTTATTGGTTGGCTCGAATGATTGAAGGTGGAGAAGATTTAAAATTTATTGCTCGGCGTTTAATTATTTCAGCCTCCGAAGATATAGGACTTGCAAATCCAACAGCGTTAATTATGGCTAATAATACGTTTCAGGCTGTTTCGGTTATTGGTTACCCGGAAAGTAGAATAATTTTGAGTCAATGCGCTATTTATCTGGCAACCTCTGCAAAAAGTAACTCTAGCTATTCGGCTATAGGTAAAGCGCAACAACTGGTAAAACAAACAGGAGATTTACCAATTCCGATTCATTTAAGAAATGCTCCAACAAAACTGATGAAAGAATTAGGTTACGGAGAAGATTATAAATACCCACACGATTACCCTGGAAATTTTGTAGTACAAGAATATTTACCAGCCGAAATAAGTAATGTTAAATTTTACTCTCCTTCTGATAATACTAGAGAGAATGAAATGAATAAAAAAATAAGATAGTTTTTATTCATTTACCGTAAACTTTATGTTTTATTGATATACATAAAAAGTAAACTTGTTTTTTTTTAAGAGGTTAATTGTTTTTTTTTAACATTTAATTAGTAATAATGTAACTAAATGTCTTGTAATTAGTTTTAAGGTTAATAATTTTTATTTTTTTTATTAAAAAATAGAAAATTGTTTAAAAATGAACAATATCTTAATTTTATGTTTTTTATTGTTAATATTTAGTTAACTTTCGAATTAAATAATTTAACTATACTAATTAATGAGACAAACAATGAATTTAGTTCTAACAACAGTTATGCTGTTGGTGGTACAAATTGGTTTCGCTCAGCAAAAGCAAATCTCAGGTACTGTAAAAGAAGCTGATGGTTTGACTATGCCAGGGGCAAGTGTTGTAATTAAAGGTACAACAGCAGGAACAAGTACAGATATGGATGGTAATTTCCAATTATCTGCAAAAGAAGGAGATGTGCTAACATTTTCATTTTTAGGTTATACAACTAAAGAAATGACAGTTGGAGCATCTAATAACTATTCTGTAATTTTAGCTCCTGAAGCTAATCAAATGGAAGAATTAGTTGTTGTAGGTTACGGTGTACAGAAGAAGCAAGATGTAACAGGGGCAATTTCTCAAATTAAAGGTGAGGCTATTGAAAACCTAATTACTCCTTCTTTCGAACAGCAATTAGCAGGTCGTGCTTCTGGGGTACAAGTAACAACAAATGGTGGTGTAATTGGTGAGGCGCCAAGAATCAGAATTAGAGGTATTTCGTCTATAAATTCAACTAATTCTCCGTTATACGTTGTTGATGGAGTGCCATTAAATGTTGATAACATGTCTGCTAATACAGATGTTAATCCATTAGCTGATATTAACCCTAATGATATTGAGTCTTTTGAAATTCTAAAAGATGGTTCTGCAACTGCAATTTATGGTTCTAGAGCGGCTAATGGAGTAATTTTAATTACAACTAAAAGAGGTAAGAAAAATTCATTTAATGTTAATTTTGGTGTAGTGACAGGTTTAGGATCTCCAATGAAGTACTATAAAGTATTAAATGGTGATCAATTTACAATGATTAACCAAGAGAAAACTTTAAATGCTGGTGTATCAGCAGATTATTGGGCTAAATATTCAGGAATTAACACAAACTGGCAAAAAGAGGTTTTAAGAAATGCTTCATCGCAGGCAGATTACAACCTTGGGATTTCTGGAGGTACTGATAAAGGTAGATATTTTTTATCTTTAGGATATTCTGAGCAAGATGGTGCTGTTAAAGTAAATGATTTAACTAGATATAGTGTTCGTGCAAATGTTGAGCAAGATATTAATAAATGGTTGACAATTGGATCTAGTCTTGCATTTACAAGAAATGATGTAAGCGCTATGAATAAAGCTACAAATACTGTAGGTGGTGTTATGATCAATGCTTTAGGACAGTTACCTAATGTTCCTGTGTTAAATCCTGATGATCCAACGGGTTATAACTTGTCAAGAAATGCAAATGGAGTTCTTGATAACGAGATTGGTTATAGACCATGGAATACAAGAGGGCAAGCTATACAAGCATTTAACATTGGCTATACTTTAGCTAATAATACATTTAAATCAAAGTTAAATAGAGTAGTATCTAATAGTTTCCTTAACATTAAACTTGCTGAGGGTTTAACTTATAGATTCCAATTTGGTTATGACCAATCAACTAACCTTGAAAATACTTTTTACAGTCCAGTTCATGGTGATGGTAAAAACCCTAAGGGATATATGTCACAATTTAATTTATATAGTGAGCAATATAATGTTCAAAATGTTATTAATTATAATAAAACCTTTGCAGATAAACATAATTTAGGTGTTACTGGAGTTTACGAAATTCAAAAAAATACTTTCTCGTATAATAATGCAGTTGGACGTGATATCACTTCAGATTTTTTTGATAAAAATATCATTTCAGGGGCTTACGCAACACAAAATGTATATGGTAGTATGTCAGAAAATGGTATTAAATCACTTGTAGCACGTGCAACTTATAACTACGAAAATAAATATTATTTACAAGGTTCAGTTCGCCGTGATGGTATATCTAAATTATCAAGTGATACTAGATGGAAAAACCTATTTGGATATTCTGCTGGATGGAATGTTGCTAATGAGGAATTTTGGGGTAATATGCGTGATGTTGTAAATGAGTTTAAAATTAGAGGTTCATACGCTGAAACTGGTAATACTGGTTTTGGTAACTATGCTTACCAAGGTTTATATAGCTTACAAAATTACGGTAATGCAAATGGTATTGCATATAGCCAAGCTGGTAATAAAGATTTGAAATGGGAAACTTCTCAAAAAGTTGACTTTGGTGTTGATTTAGCCTTTTTAAGTAACCGTTTCAGATTTACAGTTGATTATTTTCAAAATACTACAACTGACATGATACTAGAAAGACAATTACCTGCCTCTTTCGGTGTACCGTTAAATAAAATTAATGTTAACGCTGGTAAAATGGTGAATAAAGGTATTGAATTTGATTTCAATGGAGCTTTAATAAATAAAAATGATTTTTCATGGGATATTAATGCTAACTTAACTTTACAAAAAAATGAGGTTAAGAGTCTTCCTGAGGAAATTGTTTATACAGATAATATTGTTAGAGAAGGAGAAAGCTTATACGCATTATATGGTTATAAAACAGCAGGTGTAAACCCATCAAACGGTAACCCAATTTATGTTAAGCAAAACGGTAGTTTAATACAAGGAGATTTAGATTCTGGTGACTTTTATGGTTATGATCCGGCTAATCCGTCTACATTTGGTGCTGAGGCGGCATTGACTTCTGATGATAAATTTATCTTAGGATCGGTTCAGCCTAAATATTTTGGAGGTATTACAAATACATTTAAATATAAAGGCTTTGATTTAAACTTTTTAATTCGTTTTAGTGGAGGTAACTCTATTTATAACAAAACACGTCAAGAATTAATGAGTTATGATTTTGAAAATAACTCAACAGAAATTTTAGGAAGATGGCAGTCACCAACAGAAATTGGTGATGGAGTTACTCCAAAAGTTGTTGCAGCTTCTAGTAATACGGCTAATCAATCAATTGTAACATCTAGATTTGTTGAAAAAGGAGATTTTATTTTCCTAGATAATGTTCAAATTGGGTATTCTTTACCGTCAAATTTATTATCTAAGGTAAATTTAAAGAAAGCTCGTATTTTTGTATCAGGTCAAAATTTATGGATGATCACTGATTATAAAGGTATTGATCCTGAAATGACTACAAATGCTGGTGTTGATTTATTTGGTGTACCTAGAAACAGAATAATCACATTAGGTTTAAATGTTGGTTTTTAATAAATTAAATTATGAGAAATTTTAAAAAATATATAATAGCTACATCAGCATTTGCAACTATGTTAGTTGGTTGTACTGATGAGCAAGTATTAGATTTAGATCCAATTGCAAGTTTATCTGAAACTACTGCTTTTTCAACTCCTGCCTTAATTGCTAATACAATTAATGGTATGTATAATGCTGCACAAATTGGTTATTATAACGGTAATGGTGCTCGTGGGTATATGTGGGGTGCGGCTTATATTGAGCAAAATGATTTTAGAGGAGAGGATGTTGTAAATACCGCATCTTTCTTTCAGTATACTTATCAAAGTACTTGGGATCCAACAAATACATTGAATAATATTTATTATTGGGTAGATGGTTACCGCTTAATTAACCGTTGTAATATTGTTATCAATGGTGTTACACAAGCTGTTGCAAACGGTGTTATCTCTCAAGCTATTGGTGATGATTATATTGGCCAAGCTAAATTTTTACGTGCAATTACTCATTTTGAGTTATTAATGCACTATGCTAGACCATATAGTGATAATCCAACGTCTAATTTAGGTGTACCATATAGAACAATTGCTATTGATAATCAAAATGCTGTTGATGCTTCTTATACTGATGGTAGATTATCGGTTGCTGAATGTTATGATTTAGTATTAACTGACTTAGATGATGCTGAAGCAAAAATATCTCAATCTACGGATCTTTCATTAGCATCTAAAAATGCTGCAATTGCATTTAAATCTCGTGTTAAATTACATAAACGTGATTGGGCAGGAGTGTTAGATGAGTCAGCTAAATTAACTAGTTATCAGTTAACTAATTCTCCATCTGGTGTTTTTGAAAACAATGCAGTTAATAGTGAATCTATTTTTTCTATCAGAAATACTGCTCAATTAAACCCTGGTACAAACGGTGCTATTGGTGCTGTTTATAAAGGAAGAACTTTAGGTGCTATTTCTCCAATTTTATGGAATGATACTGATTGGTTATCTGATGATAAACGTAGAAAAACTACTACCAGTACTACTGAGGGTGGTGATTATATGACATTTAATAATCAAAATGGTTATTTCTCAAACAAATATAGAGACGCAACAACTTTCTCAGATTATGCGCCTATTATTCGTTATGCTGAAATTTTATTAAACGAGGCTGAAGCAGAAGCACGTACAAATGGAGTTACTCAATTAGCAGTTGATAAATTAAACAAAGTAAGAAATAGATCTTTAGCTAATCCTAGTACTCAACAATATGAGGTTGCGGACTTTGCTAATGACGCTGAATTAGTTGCTAAAATTATTAAAGAGCGTAGAATTGAATTTTTAGCTGAAGGCAAGCGTTGGGCAGATATTCACCGTTTACAACAAGATGATTTAACTCCTGTTGACGGTATACCTGCTAAAGTTGCAAATGGTTACCCATTAAGATCTTCTTATGGTATTGGTCAAAATGTTACTCTTAGTGAGTCTCAAATATCATATTCGAGTTATAGATTTGTCTGGCCTTTACCAACTTTAGAGGTTCAATATAACCCTACTTTGAAAGCCCAACAAAATCCTAACTATTAATATAAATTATATTTTATATATTAAAACCCGCCAATGGCGGGTTTTTTTATTTTATTTCTTCTATAATTTTTTCTCCATTTTTTGTAAATTCAAAATACCACTTTCCTTCTTTTAAATATATAATACCATCTACATATTGGTTAGAAGCCATGTATAAGTTGTCTACAGAAGTTTTTGTAAGTTTGTATAAAACTTTATCGTTTAAATCTTTTAATTCTCCTTGTAGTACATTTTCTGCAAAACTAAAGACTAGATTATTTTTATCTGTGGTACTAGCTAGAACATTTGTATTTTGTTCCTTACTAATTGAATTAGTAGTATCAAATGGGATTGTATTTTTTGTGAGCTGAAAATTTTTGGCTGTATTTCTAAAAGCTTCTCGATAAGCTACTCTGTAATCTTTTTCTCTAGTTTTACCTAATTCAGAGGTATAGATTATTTTTCCATGGCAATCTTTAACATGCAGCATTAAACCGGTAGTAAAGATACCACTATCTTCTGTGTAATTAATATAATAGGCCGAGCATCTATTATTTTTAATATCTTCTGGTAAGTCTTTTTCATTATAAACCGTAAAGCCTTCGCTTTCTAAAAATAATTTAGTGTTTTCGTTTAAATTATATTTGTTATAGGTTTCAAAATTAGCTAAGTTATTTTCTACCACTAATACAGTTTTGTTTTGTGCTGATGTAAATCCAATTGTTGCTAAAGAGAGTGTTACTAAAATATTTTTCATTATAAATAGTTTTTTAATTGGTGTAAGTTATTAATTAAAATTATATTTTGTACGTTATTTTTTTCTGTTTCATCGAGTAAAATAGCTTTCATTCCTACATTAAGCGCTCCGTTAATATCTGCTTCTATACAATCTCCAATCATAACACAATTTTGTGTTTGCGCATTAGCAATTTGTATTGCATATTCAAAAATTTGTGGATTTGGTTTTTTTACGCCTATGGTTTCTGAATCGACTACAGTGTCGAAATATTCTAAAATTCCAGAATTTATTAATTTTAAATGTTGGACTTCGTGTAAGCCATTTGTAATGATGTGAAGTTTATATTTTTTATCGAGATATGATAAAATATCTTTTGCGCCTGGCATAAGTACATTATATTTTGGTAATTGTTCTATATAATTGTTAGCAATTAAATAGATTGTGTCATCAGTTAATTCAACTGAAATGCAATCAAAACTATCTTTTAATCGATTGTATCTTAGTTGTTGGTGCGAAATTTGGTTTATACGATACATTTCCCAATATTTTTTATTTATTTCTGGGTACACCAATAAAAAATCATCAAGAGCATAAAGCAATTGATGATTTGTAAATATGGTTTTAAATGCTGCCGCAGAATTTTTTTCGAAATCCCAAAGTGTATGGTCTAAGTCAAAAAACACATCGGTAATATTTAACAATTTCATTATTTAGCCCCTTTAATAATTACGGCATTTTCTATATGATAAATCCAATCGTCAACGTCATTTTCATTATATCTAAAAGTACCTTCTAGCGTTACATATTGATCTGTTTTTAATTTCGGAGTTTCTCCTTTAAAAACAATTCCCATAATTGTTTCCGGTCCGGCTTGACCGCAAAAAAAACACGAAGCAAAAACATTTTTACTTAAGGCATAGGTTTTATTATCAATCGGAACAATAAATCCAGTCAGTGTAATTTTTTTACCTTGTAAAACTTTTAGTTTTAGATTTACAACCGGGAAAGAAATCTCTCCGTATCTCGGATCTTTTTTACTTACGTATTTAATATCACCTAATATATTCCAGTTTAATTCCGTCGGATTGTTTTGTATTACTTTAGTACCATAATTGGTAGTAATAAATCCGGCTTTATCAATTGTTGTTGATGTATTTTTAGGAGATAAAAAACAGTTTATACCTAACATTGAGGCAATTCCTAGTCCTAAAATTAATTTTCTATTAAGCATTAGCTAAAGTTTTAGATATGTTAAGTTTATAAGCTTTAATAGCTGGTATTAGTGCCGATATAAAACCTACAAATAATGTAATTACAAATAAAATTAATTCGTTTTGCCAAACTATTTCAAACGGATTAAAAGCAATTTTAAAATCGTCTTCCGAAGTTTGAGAAATAAAATATAAAGCGATACGTCCAAAAACCGTTCCAAAAATATAACCAATTAAACAAAGTAAAATACTTTCGATTAATACCAAGTTAAATAACTGTAGAGGTTTTGCTCCAGTAATTCGAAGTAAAGCAAATTCATATTTTCGTTCTTTTAATCTGTTGTATAAAGCAATAAAAATACTAATGCCTGATAGAAGCATAATACCATAGGCTAAGTATTTTAATGATTCGATCCCGATTCCAAACATATTAATGATACGATTAATTTCTATGGCTGGTAAAACGGCTTGCATTTTAGTGTTTTCAGCTATCAAGCGTGGCCAAGAAAATAAAGCCATTTTATTTTTGAAAGATAAAAGTACAGCGGTTATTTGCTTTTCATGTTCGTGATCGTGTACCATTGTATCTTCGTGCTCGTGATCATGCTCATGGTCTTCGTGAATATGTACTTCAGCTTGATTTTCATCTTCATGCACATGTTCATGATCGTGAACTTCCCAAATGGTCTCTATATTTGACAAAATTAAATTATCTAAAACAGATCCGTTTTTTTCTAAAATTCCAACTATTGTGTAGGGATGGTTATCATGTAAATCTCCATGTTCACTAGATCCGTGAGATCCAACAAAAGTATCGCCAAGTTTAAGTTGCATATTTTGTGCAATGTTTGCACCAACTACTACTTGCAACTGTTCGGTAAACAGCGTTCCTTGTGTTAAAACACCATTGTATTTAGTAATATAATCGGGTGTTGTTCCTAATATTTTATAACCAAGATAATTGTCACCAAAGGATAACGGAATAGCCTGTGCTACAAATGGATTGTTCATCCATTTCTTAGCTTCGTCATAATTTATATTTCCGGTGGGAGCGTCAATATGGTAAACAGACGATAAGATTACTTGTAAAGGAGAGCCTTGCGCTCCTAAAACCATATCTATACCATCTATTGTACTATTAAATTTTTTATCAAATTGATTTTGTAATAAAATAAGCAACGTAATAATGGTAACCGATGCAGCTAGTAAAACAACACTTAAAACAGTATTTAAGGGTTTAAACCATAAATTTTTCCAAGCTAATTTTCTAATCATTTTAGTTCGATTTGTTGATTGAATTTTTGTTTTAAGCGTGCATCATGTGTAACTATTACTAAAGCAGTTTTGTATTTTTGGGCCAGCGATTGTAGTAAGTTAGATACAATTTCTGTGTGATAGTCATCTAAACTTGAGGTAGGCTCGTCGGCTAATACAACTTTAGGTTCAGTAATTAATGCACGAGCAATAGATACGCGTTGCTGCTGCCCAATGCTTAATTGTGAGGTGTATTTAGTTGCTTGGTCTGATAATGCTAAAGTATCTAATAGCTCCAAAGCTAGCGGGGTATTTTTTTTACCAGTTGCTAACCAAGCCGTCATTTCTAAATTTTCTAATACATTTAGGGCTTCTATAAAATGAGAGTTTTGTAATATTAACCCAATATTTTGACCTCTAAAAGCGTCTAACTCGCTTGTTTTTAAACGTGTAATATCGGTTTCGTTAATTTGAATACTGCCAATTTTTGGCGTTTGAATACCAGCAAGTAAGTGAAGTAAAGTTGTTTTTCCGGTGCCCGAATTTCCTGTAATTAATAAGGTTTCGGATGCCTGACATTTAAAATCAGGAAAACGAAAAGGCTTATTATTTTGATAGGAAAATGTAATATCCTTAGTTTGAATCATAAAAATAAATATCTGCTATTTTATTCGCAAGATACTAAAATCGCACGATTTTTCTGAATTTTAAATAAAACCTTCGTTGGCAAAAGACAAGTAACTAGTTTCTGTAATAATAACATGGTCTAAAACTTGAATATCAAGCGTTTTTCCAGCTTCAATAATTTTTTTAGTGATTGTTTTATCAGCCTCGCTAGCAACTAAAATTCCTGAGGGATGGTTGTGAATTAATATAATACTAGTTGCATTATGCTCGAGAGCTACTTTAAATAGAATGCGAATATCTACAATACTAGCTGTTATTCCACCCTTAGAAAGCATAGATTTATTTAAAATTGTATTGGAGTTATTTAGGTAAATGCACCAAAACTCTTCGTGGAGTAAATCTGATAAATACGGATGTAGTAAGTGGTAAATATCTTCTGCCGATTTTATTTTTTTAATCTCATTTCCATCTGTATCACGTTTACGTTTTCCAAGTTCTAGAGCTGCAACAATGCTTATGGCTTTTGCCTCGCCAATACCTTTAAATTGAGTAAGTTGTTTTACACTCTGTTTACTAAGTGTGGATAAGTTGTTAGAAAAGTGTTGTAAAATTCGTTTAGATAATTCTACAGCAGACTCATTTCTAGAGCCACTACCAATTAATATAGCTAATAACTCCGCATCGCTTAAAACACTTTTTCCTTTTAAAAGTAGTTTTTCACGAGGTCTATCGTCTTCTGCCCAATGTTTTATGGTTGTTTTGTTACTATTATTATTCATTATTTTAATATTTAAATAGCTTTTATAAGTAACGTATTCATAAAAATATTGTTGTTTTGATAAAAAGACAGACTTTATATTTTTGTTAATTTTTATAATGATAAATTTGCGCTCTCAAAAAAAAAACTTACTTTTTATTATATAAAAAACTTATTAATGATTTTTTTACTCATTTATTCTTTTAAAATTTTTGCTCAAGCCAATTTTGAAAAAGGATACTTTATTAATAACAATGGTGAAAAAACGGAATGCTTGATTAAAAATGTAGATTGGTTAAATAATCCAACGTCGTTTGATTATAAATTAGAAGAATCAGGTAAACCCCAAACTAATGACATTACAAAGGTTAAGGTATTTGAAATTTACAATACAATAAAATTTATTCGCGCAAAAGTTACTGTCGATTTATCTGTTACCAATGTTAATTATTTATCTAAAAAAAGACAACCAGATTTAGTTGAACAAGAATTGTTTCTTTAAGAAATTGTATCTGGCGAGGCCAGTTTATATGAATACCACCATAATTTAACGCTTAAATTTTTTTATAATACTTCTCAAAAAAATATAACACCTTTAATTTATAACGAATATATAATTGATGGCGATAAAGTTGGCAAAAACCTTAGTTATCAGCAAGAGTTATTTATTAATTTAGTTTGCGAAAGCATTTCGCTAAATCAAATAAAAAAAGTAAAGTATAATGATAAGGATTTAGTTAATCTATTTGTAAAATACAATTCTTGTAAAAATCCAGAGGAACAAGTAATCGTGTCTAAACCGAAAGACAATAATTTTAATTTTACACTAAGACCTAGAATAAATTTTATTAGCTTAAAAAATGACTATTATGATAAAAAAGCTCATGCTAGTATTGGATTTGAAATAGAATATGTATTTCCTATGAATCATAAAAAATGGTCGGTATTTATAGATCCTAATTATAGTTATGTAGGCTATAATAAACATGAAAAAAGAGGCGATGTAGATATTTATTTAAAGTTTCATACAATTGAAGTTCCTGTTGGGGTTAGATATTCATTAGCTTTGAAAAACAAATCAAAAATATATATTAATGCAGTTTGTATTTTTGACATAAATTTAGACTCGTCTATTAAAATAGAACGAAAAATTATTAGATATACTTCTTCACGCGTTTTAAAAAGAGATCCTGGCTTTGCCTTTGGTTTAGGGTATAAATTTAAAGATACTTATAGTATAGAAGCTAGAGCTACTACTAACCGAAATCATGGTTTAGGCAATTATAATATAACCTCAATTATTTTAGGATACAGAATATTTTAAATGAAAAAAGCGATACATTATGTATCGCTTTTTTTATTTCATCAACGTTTTAACCTCGTCAAAGTTTAAACCACCGTAGTTGCCAGAGCTCATTAAAAGCAACGTGCTATCTGTTAAATTCAAACCAAACAAGTACGATTTAAAATCATCCGCATTAGTAAATATCTTTAAATCTTTACGATTAAAAGCCTGTTCAATTTGTTCGTAGCTAATATCGTTTAAACGTTTAATTTTAACCGCTTCGGGCGAGTAAAAAACAACCGCCTCGTCAGCTGCGTTTAAAGCGCCTTCGTACTGTTGTAAAAACTCAGCATTTAAACTACTATACGTATGTAACTCCAAACAAGCTACCAATTTTCTATTTGGATATTGGTTTTTAACCGCTTGCGTAGTAGCAGTAACTTTACTAGGCGAGTGGGCAAAATCCTTATAAGCTACACTATGTGTTCCTTCAGCAATTTTTTCCAAACGTTTAGCAGCTCCTTTAAATGAGGCAATCGCTTCGTAAAACTCCGCTTCGTCAACTCCCATATTTTGACAAATCCATTTAGCACCAGCTAGATTGTTGAGGTTATGTGCTCCAAAAACCTCAATAGGCATAGCCCCTTCTGGCGTATCTAAATACGTAACCCCATTTTCAACCGAATAAGTAGGGGTGTGGTATGCTATTTTTCGAATCGGATTAGTAGCCTCCTCAGCCACTAATTTCACTTGTTCATCTTCCTCATTATAAATTAAAATACCACCGTTAGTAATTTTATCTACAAATATTTTAAACTGGTCTACATAATTTTCGAACGTAGGGAACACATTAATATGGTCCCATGCAATACCCGAAATTAAAGCAATATTAGGTTGGTATAAATGAAACTTAGGACGTAAATCAGTAGGTGACGACAAATATTCATCTCCCTCTAAAACAATAAATTCATTAGTTTCTGTTAAACGCACCATGGTATCAAAACCCTCCAATTGTGCACCCACCATGTAATCAACATCAATATCGTGGTAATGCATAACATGCAAAACCATCGAGGTAATAGTAGTTTTACCATGCGATCCGCCTATAACAACACGTGTTTTATTTTTAGACTGCTCGTATAAAAACTCCGGGTACGAATATATTTTTAAGCCCAATTCCTGAGCCTTAAGTAATTCCGGATTGTCTGGTTTAGCATGCATGCCTAAAATTACCGCATCTAGATCTGCCGTAATTTTTTCACAAAACCAACCTAAATGTTTAGGTAATAAACCTTGAGCCTTAAGTCTAGATAACGACGGTTCAAAAATAGCATCATCGCTACCTGTTACTAAATATCCTTTTTTATGTAAAGCCAAAGCTAAGTTGTGCATGGCACTGCCACCAATGGCAATAAAGTGAGCCTTCATGTATAATGAAATTATTTGCTATTAAATTCTTGTTTTAACTGGTTCGCTTTCTCGGTATCGTTAAGCTTAGTCAAATATAAGTTATATAATTTTTTAAAGGTAGTTTTAGACCCACCAATTTTATAAGCCATCTTATAATTACGCTCAGCCTGGTCATAAGCCTTGTCATATTCATAAATATAACCATAAGCCAAATACCCATCAACGGGCGAAATTTGTAACAAATCAGCAGCATACGTCTTAGCCTTATTTAAACTACCACCAAAAAGTCCCGGTAATTCAGTATAATAAGTAACTAAGGCCCAATGAGCCTCAACATGATTCGGATTCAAAGCAATCGACTTTTTAAACGACTCCTCAATGTCCGACAATTTCCCTATAGCCTTTAATTTACTACCATTTTTAGCCTGCATAGCCGTAGCCGCTCCATAATAATAATAAACATCAGCCCATTGGGTATAACTATTTTTTAAATCCTTAAAAGTTAAAGCACTTTGGTCCCAGTCTTTTAAATGCCCATAAACCTTACCTAACAAAAGGCGAGCCTGCAAATTGTCTGGGTAAGTTAGTAAATAATCACTAAGCACAGCTTTAGCCTTTAAAAACTGCTCCCCATCATAATAACGTTCCGCCAATTTTAAACTATCTTGGCCATAAACGCTAACCCCTAACAAAAAAAGACAGCTAACAAATAAATATTTCATGTAACGAATATACATATTTTTATTTCTTTTTTTATGGCGTGTGCCAAGCACCGCGCTATTCGCTAAATCTTTGGCTCGTTACCTCACCAAAGGATACCGCTACTATCCCTCACGCGCTGTGCCTAAAATAAATGTTTTGTAAAACTATAGATTCACTTAGTTTGGTATCGGCTATGATGATGCGAAAAAAGGCATAAAATATTTAACTTTTAATAACTTAATATTTGTTTTGATTTATCAACTTCTTATTCTCTAAAATCTGAATTAACTCTTTAAATAAGTTATATTTAGCTTGCCAAGCCTCATCATTCTTCATTATTTCTTCTTTTGTTATATAAATGTTTAATAGCCAATCTAAATAGTTATGATAATTTTTATTATTACACAACTTCATTATTATTAATTTCTTGAATTGAACCAAACCTGCTCCAAAATATTTTGAAAGTTGCATTTGATCAACCTTATCAATTATCTCATCGTTGATGTATTGTAAATCGCTGTATTTTTCCCAAAAGGGTATAAAGTGCTTGCCAATTACTTCTATGTAATGATTGCATAAAGCGTCTAAAACATCAGGATTGGTAACTAAATCTACATCTCTATACTTTTTAAACGAACCCCAAACTTCATCAAAATCTGTTACTGTATGTTTATTGAAAGATATTGTACTACTAAATTTTTTTGTAATATCAAAAACAGGATTCAAATGTTTCTCTGTTAAGTTGTTTAAAATACTTTCTACTTCAATTATACTGACATTTGTATTAAATCCTGCTGTAAAAATTTCATCTGGATATAATCTCTTATGTCCTATACTCAAAAAAACATTACTGTTTTGTATGTGTTTATAGAAATATAAACTTTGCGGAGCTCCTTCATACTGATAATCTTTAAGTTGAAGATCACTTCCTAATATAGTTTGTCTTATATATTCTAATACATATTTTTCATTTACTGAACAGTTGCTATATCTATCCTTCATATTTTTTTGATTTGAAATTTTTTAGCATCTTTATACACTCCATTACCGTGCTAAAATATCTTAATAAAGCCATCTTTTATGCCTATTCTTGAAAAGTCTGTTGATTCACTTAATTTGTATAGGTTATGATAATGCACCAAAAAATGCTTTAAACCATTAACTATGAATAACTAATATTTACTTTCGATGATTTGAACCATTTCGTCGAATAAATTCTTATAAGGAAGATAAGTTTTAGAATCTTCCTCTACAGCTTTAATTACTAATTGATGTAAAAAACCTTTATAGATTTCATATTCTTTATTCTTACAAAATCGCATGATTATTAATTTTTTAAAAGGCGTCATGCCACTTAAATAATGATGTATCTCATCATTATCAACCTTATCAATTATCTCATCGTTAATGTATTGTAAATCACTGTATTTTTGCCAAAAGGGTATAAAGTGCTTACCTATTACTTCGATATAATGGTCGCATAAAGCGTCTAAAACATCAGGATTGGTAACTAAATCTATATCCCAATATTTTTTAAACGAATCCCAAACTTCATCACTATTGGAAACAGTATAGTTGTTAAACCAAATAGTAGGATTAAGTTCTTGATAATGAATATTGTGTTTTACTTTTAAATTATGGAGCAATTCTTCTACTTCAATATTTTCTAGCCAACATTGATATCCGCCCTGAACAATCATACTTTTAGGATATTCAGTTATTCCAAGACCAACGAATAATCTTCTGTTAAACCCAAATTCCTTATGTTCAAAATAAAGCGATTCTTCACTTATTTTAATTGAGAATCTAACTAATTCGGGGTGTTTTTCACTAATACGATTACTTATGTATTTGGTAATTAAATCAAATTTTGTTTTCATTTTTTATAAATTTTTGCATCCATAAATATTCCATTTCTATCAGAATACCTCTTAATAAATTCCTCTTTTTGATTTCTAACCTGTGTATGTAAATTAAAACTATTATTTATACGCTACGATTTATAATCCGATTAAAAATACAAAAAAGTAAAATACAGTTTTCTCCCTATAAATATATCGCTTGCCCTTGTTCACATTCCCCGAATTTTTACAAAAACACGATTTTGGCTTATAAAAACCATAATCCAAAATCAAAAAATAGACGTACAATTTAATATGGAACAGTTTAGTATTCATATCAATTACCACAAATACAATTCACTAAAGACATAGGTTATAAAATAAACTCGAATATAATAAGGATAGCGTGGTTAAAAAATGCCTTAACAAACTCCGAAATCCTCAATAAACTTATGGTTCTCCTTTCCATCGTTCAAAACTTTCAAACCCCCAGCGTTTTTATCGAAACCTTAGCTATGCGCCTAAATTTACAGTAGGAGCTGCCAATACCCATTTCGTTTCAAAACCAAAACCTTCATATCTGGGTAGCTTTCAAACAACAAAATACTACATGCAATTCCGAATACCTAGGAGTGATATAAATAACGATGAGGTTTTTATCTAAATTCATAATCATGATACCTAAGTGGTAGTAAACTATTATATTCAGTTGTCTCATCACAAATAATATATATATATTATAATAGTTACATAATTTTTAATAATTGTTAAGACATTGAAGAAAGCGTAAA
>Ga0233372_1000319_pt1 | contig 21972 bp, 18 predicted proteins | sample ElkDunMinimDraft_4_FD_191538 | JGI IMG/M metagenome (GOLD analysis project Ga0233372, IMG submission 191538) | Fecal eukaryotic communites from dung pellets of Tule Elk in California, USA - Elk Dung D8 | ecosystem: Host-associated > Mammals > Digestive system > Large intestine > Fecal | place... | reverse complement strand
TTAAAACCCGAGGTAATTAGAAATTTAAAAAAGCATTTTGTTTTGACCGATTTTTCTACAATCAACAAAATAAATATTAATTCGGCAGCAATTCAGGATATTGCAAAAGTTCCTTTTATAAAATATACATTAGCAAAAGATATTGTAATTTATCGAAGCAAATATGGCGATTTTAAATCGGTGGATGATTTATTTTCTGTGAATAACTTTCCTAAAAATCAGGCCGATATTATAAATATGTATCTAATTTTTGAATAATAACAAACTCACATACTATTATGAATTTTGAAACGAATGACACGCAGGTTATGATTGCTCAAGCAATTCGGGAATTTGCCGAAAAAGAAATTAGACCAAACATTATGCATTGGGACGAAAATCAAATTTTTCCGATTGACCTTTTTAGAAAACTTGGAGAAATGGGGTTTATGGGTGTATTAGTTCCACAAAATCTAGGAGGTTCAGGATTGGGATATCATGAATATATTACAGTTATCGAAGAAATTTCAAAGGTAGATTCTTCTATTGGGTTATCGGTTGCGGCACATAATTCGCTATGTACTAATCATATTTTAACTTTTGGAACTGAAGAGCAAAAGAAAAAATGGATTCCTAAATTAGCAACTGGACAATGGATTGGCGCTTGGGGATTAACTGAGCATAATACCGGTTCTGATGCAGGTGGAATGTCTACAACTGCTGTAAAAGATGGTGATTTTTGGGTGATTAATGGAGCTAAAAACTTTATCACGCATGCTATTTCTGGAGATGTTGCTGTTGTAATTGTTCGTACAGGAGAAAAAGGTGATTCTCACGGAATGACTGCTTTTGTTATTGAAAAAGGTACTCCTGGATTTACTTCGGGTAAAAAAGAAAATAAATTAGGAATGCGTGCATCTGAAACTGCTGAACTTATTTTTGATAATTGCCGTATTCCTGACGAAAATCGTTTAGGAAATATTGGTGACGGATTTATTCAAGCTATGAAAATTTTAGATGGAGGTCGTATTTCTATCGGATCATTAGCTTTAGGAATTGCCAAAGGCGCTTACGAGGCATCTTTAAAATATGCTCAAGAGCGCATACAATTTGGTAAGCCAATTTCTCAATTTCAAGCTATTGGGTTTAAATTGGCTGATATGGCTACTGAAATTGAAGCTTCTGAATTATTATTGCACAAGGCAGCGTATTTAAAAAATACCAATCAAGCGGTAACAAAATTGGGAGCAATGGCAAAAATGTATGCTTCTGAGGCTTGTGTTAAAATTTCATCAGAAGCCATTCAGATTCATGGAGGTTATGGTTTTACTAAGGATTTTCCTGTAGAAAAATTTTATCGAGATGCAAAACTTTGTACTATTGGTGAAGGTACTACAGAAATTCAAAAGCTTGTAATTTCTCGTAAAATATTAGATTAAAAGATTCAGTTTAAAAATTATAAAAACAGCCGTTATTAATATTAATAACGGCTATTTTATTTGTATATATAGTTATTAATAAAAAAACGGTATTCTAAAGAAGTAAAAAAGCTAATATTTTTTTTAGATTTTTAATACTAAATGTTAAATAGTCAAGTTATCAGTTAATATTAATTATTAAAATTTATGTAACTATGGCATTACATTCTGTGAATAGCACAAAAAAAAATGAAAGTGGAGATCCGTACTCTGGTAAGATTAGTTTAAATGATGGTCAAAAATATAAAATTAATGAGAAGCCTAATGATCCTAAATCTGTAAAAGATTTAATTTTAGATGAATTATTATTAGACGGTAACGCCAAGCAAAATTTATCAACTTTTTGTCAAACTAATCTAGAAGATGAGATCCATGAAATTATGGATAAATGTCTGGATAAAAATATGATTGATAAGGATGAATACCCTCAAACGGCAGAGATTGAAAACCGTTGTGTTAATATTTTAGCTGATTTATGGAATTCTCCCGAAAGTGGTTCTACACTAGGTTGTTCAACTACAGGTTCAAGCGAAGCCGCTATGCTTGGAGGTTTAGCTTTAAAATGGAGATGGAGAGCAAAAAGAAAGAAAGAAGGAAAATCGACTGAACGGCCAAATATAATTACAGGACCTGTTCAAATATGTTGGCATAAATTTGCAAGATATTTTGATGTAGAAATTCGTGAAATCCCTATGGAACACGGTAGGTTATTAATGACTCCTGAGGAGGTTTTAAAACGTGTAGACGAAAACACAATTGGAGTAGTACCTACCTTAGGTGTTACTTTTACTTTACAGTATGAAAATGTAAAAGCAGTTAGCGATGCATTAGATAAATACCAAGAAAAAACGGGGTTAGATATTCCAATTCATGTTGATGGTGCTAGTGGCGGATTTTTAGCTCCATTTATTCATAGAGATTTAATTTGGGATTTTAGACTTCCTAGAGTTAAATCAATTAATACTTCCGGACATAAATTTGGTCTTTCACCTCTTGGTGTGGGTTGGGTTATATGGAGAACAAAAGAAGATTTGCCTGAAGATTTAGTTTTTAATGTGAACTATTTGGGCGGTAATATGCCAACTTTTGCATTGAATTTTTCAAGACCTGGAGGTCAAATTATTTCTCAATACTATAATTTTCTACGTTATGGCAAAGAAGGTTATACAGAAATTCAACAAACTTGTGCTGATCATGGTATTTATATAGCTAAAGAAATTGAAAAAATTGGATTATTTGATATTTTGTATGATGGAAATGGTGGGGTGCCAGGTGCAGCTTGGGTACTTAAAAAAGGAGTAAACCCAGGTTTTAATCTTTATGATTTATCCGATAGAATGCGCATGCGTGGCTGGCAAATAGCGTCCTATTCGCTACCTTCTAACTGTGAAGATATGGTTATTCAGCGCGTATTAATTCGTTACGGATTTAGTCATGACTTGGCAACTTTAATGCTTGATGATTTAAAGCGTTGTATTGATTTTTTCAAAAAGCATCCCGTATCATCAATGTCTGATGCAGACGATTCAGCAAGTTTCAAACATTAAGAATAAAATTTTGGAGTTAAACTTAATGTTTAGCTCCTTTTTTTAATACCAATAAAGTAAGCAACCGTTATGAATAAAACAATATTTATTATAGTTTGTATTCTTTGTTATTCTTCGGCTAATTGCCAGGTTAGACAAAGCGAAGATTTAATTAAAAAGTTTAACGATGAACCCGAAAAGTTAAATATATTAATTGATACGCGTTTTGATTTGCAAGGCGCTATTCAAAACAAAAAGGTTAATGATCGTACTTTTTATGCGGATTTACTTAAAGTTGCTTTTACTGGAAGTATTACGCCAAAAATACATTATTTATTTAGGCAACGTTTAAATAAACCTCAAAATCCCAATACTCGGGACGGATTATCTGATGCGACAGATTTTGCCTGGATATCATTTGATGTTGATGACAACTGGAATATAAAGGCGGGAAAACAAAGTATTAATTTTGGAACATTTGAGTATAATTACAATTTAGCCGATGTTTTTTTACCAACAATGATTTATAGTGATTTAGTTTCAAATGAAATAGGAGTTAACGTAGCCTATAAAACTAAAAATCAAGTTTTAAATCTTCAGGTACTTAATTCACCAGATCCACAATTTGCAAGTCAAATTTATGAAAATAAGGCTTTAGCTTCTACTTTTTTGTGGGAGGGAAGTTTATGGAAGGGTATTTATAAAACCAGATGGGGAACAGGATTGTTTCAGCATACAAAACACCGATATTATAATTGGATAACTATCGGGAATCAGATAAATATTGATAAATTTATTATTGAGGCCGATTATTACGAAGGATATAGAAATATGAATTATGGTTCTGTTGTCGATGATGACAATTTAGGACTTCGGTACGTTCATGACCAGGCAGTTTCTTTAAAATTTATGTATAATTTAGAAAAATGGAGACCATTTATTAAAAGCATTTGGAGTAACCGTTTCGATAAAGTATTTAATAAAGAAGCTTATAAAATATATGGTATCGAAGCTGTTGCCGAATATTATCCTTTTACCGACCCAAAAACTAAAAATTTACGTTTCCATGCCGCATATATGTTCAGCTCAACTCAAGTAAATAAAGGTTTAGTTCAAGTATCTGATACAAATGAACATCGTTTTTTGGTAGGAGTACGATGGTTATTCAAAGTAAAATAAAATAAAAACATTGTTTTTTAGTAAAATAAAAATTACCTTTGCAGTCCAAATGAGAGGAGGTGTATGAAAACATGTTAATTATTCCTATTAAAGACGGTGAAAACATCGACAGAGCGTTAAAACGTTACAAACGTAAATTTGACAAAACTGGAACTGTTCGTCAATTAAGAGCGCGTCAACACTTTACAAAACCATCTGTGTCAAATAGAGCTCAAAGACAAAAAGCGCAATACATTCAAGGATTAAGAGATTCTTTAGAAGCTTAATAAATTTTTGAAGATTAAATATTACCGTTAGGTACAAGTTTTTAACTTTGTATCTAACGGTTTTTTTATGACTAGTGATTATGGAGGAAATAATTATTGCTTTTAGCGAATATTTACTTAAGGAAAAAAAATATTCAATACATACAATTCGCGCCTATCAAAGAGATATAGAATTTTTTAAAATTTTTATACTCACGCATTCTCATGCTTCCAACTTGCTTGATGTCGAATATCAGTCAATACGATTTTGGATTATAAGTTTATCTGAACAAAATACATCCAACCAAACCATTAATCGTAAAATTGCCTCATTAAAGGCATTTTATAAATTTTTGGCCAAGTGTAAATTAATTCAAAATTCTCCCTTGGTAAATCATAAAGCTTTAAAAACTCCCAAAAAAATTCAAATTCCTTTTTCAGAGAATGAATTAGTTTCTGTTGAAAATTTTGAAATTGATAGGAACGATATTGTGTCTGTTAGAAACCGTTTGATAGTAGAACTTTTATATACTACCGGAATGAGACGGTCAGAACTAATTCAGTTAAAGGTTTCAGATTTTGATACAGCAAACCAAACTATAAAAGTTTTAGGAAAACGTAATAAAGAGCGCATAATCCCTTTATTAGAAACTACAGTATCTTGGATTACTTGTTATCAGAACTTATTAAAGCAGGGAGATAAAATTGTAAAAAGCGATGTTTTAATTTTATCAAATACTTCAAATAAATTAAGTGAATCATTTGTTTATAGATTAATAAATACGTATTTTAGTGATATATCTGAAAAGGTTAAAAAGAGCCCTCACGTTTTACGTCATAGTTTTGCAACACATTTACTAAACCATGGAGCAGATTTAAATTCCGTAAAGGAATTACTTGGACACAGTAGTTTGGCTTCAACTCAGATTTATACGCACAGTAGTTTATCAGAATTAAAAAATGTATATCAAAAAGCTCATCCAAGAAATTTAAAATAAGTATAACCTAAAATAATTTATTATGAGAGTGAATATCCAAGCGGTAAATTTCAATGTAGATCGAAAACTAGTTGATTTTATTAATGAAAGAGTTTCTAAATTAGAAAAGTTTTATGACAAGCTAATTACAATAGATGTTTTTTTAAAAGTTGAAAATACAACCGATAAAGAAAATAAATATGTGGATATTAAATTAGGTATTCCGGGTGAAGATTTAGTGGTAAAAAAACAATTCAAAACATTCGAAGAAGCAGTCGATAATGCGTCAGATTCTTTAGAGCGATTATTGATCAAGAAAAAAGAAAAAACAAGAGCCTAAATTTTTAAAATATCTGTAAAAAAAATCGAAAATACTTTTTATTAATAAATTAATTATATACATTTGCAGTCCGTTAGAAATAGCGGACTGTTGATTTTAATGCCGGTGTAGCTCAGCTGGCTAGAGCAGCTGATTTGTAATCAGCAGGTCGTGGGTTCGAGTCCCTCCATCGGCTCTAGGTATTGAAAACACACTAAAATATTGCGCGGGGAGATACTCAAGCGGCCAACGAGGGCAGACTGTAAATCTGCTGACTACGTCTTCGCAGGTTCGAATCCTGCTCTCCCCACAATAAATTTTGATAAGCCGGTGTAGCTCAGCGGTAGAGTGCTTCCTTGGTAAGGAAGAGGTCACGGGTTCAAGTCCCGTCATTGGCTCTGTTAAAAATTTGAACACTAATTATATAACTAAGATTAAATTATTAAATCATGGCAAAAGAAACTTTCGATCGTTCGAAGCCTCACTTGAACATTGGTACAATTGGGCACGTTGACCACGGTAAAACAACTTTAACTGCGGCTATTACTAAGGTATTATCTGACGCAGGTTTATCAGAAGCAAGATCATTTGATCAAATTGATAACGCTCCAGAAGAAAAAGAGCGTGGTATTACTATTAATACTTCTCACGTAGAGTACGCTACAGCTAATCGTCACTATGCGCACGTTGACTGTCCAGGTCACGCGGATTACGTTAAAAACATGGTAACTGGTGCTGCTCAAATGGACGGTGCTATTTTAGTATGTGCTGCTACAGACGGACCTATGCCTCAAACTCGTGAGCACATCTTATTAGGACGCCAAGTTGGTATTCCTCGTATGGTTGTATTCATGAATAAAGTGGATATGGTTGATGATGAGGAGTTATTAGAATTAGTAGAAATGGAATTACGTGATTTATTATCATTCTACCAATATGATGGTGATAATGGACCAGTAATTAAAGGTTCTGCTTTAGGAGCTTTAAACGGTGAGCCTAAATGGGTTGAAACTGTTATGGAGTTAATGGCAGCAGTTGACACTTGGATTGAAGAGCCAGTTCGTGATACTGAAAAACCATTCTTAATGCCAGTTGAAGACGTATTTACAATTACAGGTCGTGGTACTGTTGCTACAGGACGTATCGAAACTGGTATTGCTAATACAGGTGATGCTGTTGAAATCATTGGTATGGGTGCTGATAAATTAACTTCTACTGTAACAGGAGTTGAGATGTTCCGTAAAATCTTAGACCGTGGTGAAGCTGGAGATAACGTAGGTTTATTATTACGTGGTGTAGCTAAAGAAGATATCCGTCGTGGAATGGTTATCGTTAAACCAGGATCTGTTAAACCACACGCTAAATTCAAAGCTGAGGTTTATATCCTTAAAAAAGAAGAAGGTGGACGTCACACTCCATTCCATAACAACTACCGTCCTCAATTCTACGTTCGTACAACTGACGTAACTGGTACTATTCAATTACCAGAAGGAACTGAGATGGTTATGCCTGGAGATAACTTAACTATTACTGTTGAGTTATTACAACCAATCGCAATGACAGTAGGTTTACGTTTCGCTATCCGCGAAGGTGGTCGTACAGTTGGTGCTGGTCAGGTAACTGAAATCTTAGGCTAATTTTATTAGTTTATATAAAAAATCGGTAGTATATTTGCTGCCGATTTATACGGGTGTAGTTCAAGGGTAGAATAGCGGTCTCCAAAACCGTTGATGGGGGTTCGAATCCCTCCACCCGTGCAAGTAAAAATATGTATCATATGACTAAAGTTTTTAATTATATAACAGACGCATTCGGCGAGCTTAAAACGAATGTTACTTGGCCTACTGGTGCCGATGTGCAAAAATATACCATTATAGTAGCTATTTTTTCTATTTTGTTTTCACTTGCAACATGGGGAGTAGACACTGTTTTCGAAAAAGCTTTAGGTGTCTTTTTTAACTGGATAAAAGGATAGTTTTTGATATGAGTGATAATACTGTAAAAAAATGGTACATAGTACGTGCTGTAAGTGGGCAAGAAAATAAAGTAAAAAACTTTATTGAAACTGAGATTGCTCGTATAGGCATGCAAGATTATGTATCTCAAGTGTTAGTACCTGTTGAAAAGGTGCCACATGAAGATAAGAATGGGAAAAAAGTATTGAAAGATAGAATTTCTTTTCCTGGATATGTAGTTGTAGAGGCAAATCTTACTGGTGAAATACCTCACATCATTAAATCAATAGCTGGTGTTATTGGATTCTTAGGTGAAACTAGAGGTGGAGATCCTGTTCCGTTAAGACAATCTGAAATTAATCGAATTCTTGGTATGGTTGATGAAGCTTCTGTTAATGAAGTTAATGTAGCTGTGCCTTATAATTTGGGTGAAAATGTTAAAGTTTCTGATGGTCCATTCAATGGATTTACAGGGACTATTGAAAAAATCAACGAAGAAAAACGTAAATTAGAAGTTATGGTTAAAATATTTGGCCGTAAAACCCCTTTAGAGTTAAGTTTTACTCAAGTTGAAAGAATGTAATAATTAATTAATAATTATATACGCATCAATCGCTTCCAATTGAAAGATGCTAAATTTAAAATCACAATGGCAAAAGAAATTAGTAAAGTAGTTAAACTACAAGTTAAGGGAGGTGCCGCGAATCCATCGCCACCGGTTGGACCTGCTTTGGGGGCTGCTGGAGTTAATATCATGGAGTTCTGTAAGCAATTCAATGCTAGAACACAGGATAAACCCGGCAAAGTATTACCAGTGCAAATTACTGTGTATAAAGACAAATCTTTCGAGTTTGTTATCAAAACGCCACCTGCAGCTATTCAATTGTTAGAAGCAGCTAAAGTTAAGTCAGGTTCTGGTCAACCTAACCGTAAAAAAGTAGCAAACGTTTCTTGGGATCAAATTAGAACTATTGCTGAAGACAAAATGCCAGACTTAAATGCTTTCGAAATCGAAAAAGCAATGAGTATGGTTGCTGGTACAGCTAGATCTATGGGTATTACAGTTTCAGGAGAAGCTCCTTTTCAAAGTAAACAGAATTAAGACATGGCAAAGTTAACAAAAAAACAAAAAGAGGCTGTTTCAAAAATTGAGAAGAATAAATTATATTCTTTAAAAGATGCATCTGCATTAATTAAAGAAGTTGCTTCTGCAAAATTTGATGAGTCTGTTGATATCGCTGTAAAGTTAGGAGTTGATCCTCGTAAAGCGAATCAAATGGTTAGAGGTGTAGTAACATTACCTCACGGAACTGGTAAAGATGTAAAAGTATTAGCATTAGTTACTCCTGATAAAGAGGCTGAAGCTAAAGCAGCTGGTGCAGACTATGTTGGTTTAGATGATTACTTACAAAAAATTAAAGACGGTTGGACTGATGTTGATGTTATTATCACTATGCCAGCTGTTATGGGTAAATTAGGTCCATTAGGACGTGTATTAGGTCCTCGTGGTTTAATGCCAAATCCTAAAACTGGAACTGTTACTATGGAAGTAGGTAAAGCCGTTCAAGAAGTTAAAGCTGGTAAAATTGACTTTAAAGTTGATAAAACAGGTATCGTTCATGCTGGTATTGGAAAAGTATCTTTTGATGCTGAAAAAATCCAAGAAAATGCTTACGAAATCATTCAAACATTAATCAAATTAAAACCAACTGCAGCTAAAGGTACTTATATTAAGTCTATTAATATTTCAAGTACTATGAGTCCTGCTATTGCTTTAGATCCTAAAGCTGTATAATTGGTAGTTAAAAATTTTTAGTATGACTAGAGAACAGAAATCAATCGCGATTGAAGATTTAACTGCACAGTTAGAAGGAGTAAACATTGTTTACTTAGCTGATATTTCAGGACTAAATGCAGATACTACTTCAAACTTAAGAAGAGCTTGTTTTAAAGCTGGTATCCAATTAGAAGTTGTAAAAAACACTTTATTAGCGCAGGCTATGGAGCGTTCTCCTTTAAACTTTGGGGAGTTACCAGAAACTTTAAAAGGTAACACGGCTATTATGATTGCTGATATTGCAAATGCACCAGCAAAAGTAATAAAATCATTCCGTGGAAAATCTGATAAACCACTTTTAAAAGGTGCTTATATTAATGAAGAAATTTACGTTGGTGACAACTTATTAGATTCATTAGCATCTCTTAAATCTAAGGAAGAAGTTATTGGAGAAATCATTGGATTACTTCAATCTCCAGCACAAAGAGTTATTTCGGCTCTTAAAAACCAATTCGAAGGACAAGAGTCAACAGAAGAGGTTGCTGAATAATAGAACGCACTTTATAAATTATATTTTTACAAAATCATTTTAAAAGATAGAAAAAATGGCAGATTTAAAACAATTCGCAGAACAATTAGTTAACTTAACAGTTAAAGAAGTTAATGAATTAGCAACTATATTAAAAGACGAATACGGTATCGAACCAGCAGCAGCAGCAGTAGTTGTAGCAGCAGGTGGTGCAGCAGAAGTTGAAGAGCAAACTGAGTTTACAGTAGTATTAAAAGAAGCTGGAGCTTCTAAATTAGCTGTTGTTAAAGCTGTTAAAGAATTAACAGGTTTAGGATTAAAAGAAGCTAAAGATTTAGTAGATTCTACTCCTGCTAATGTTAAAGAAGGTATCTCTAAAGATGAGGCTGAAGGTCTTAAAAAATCTTTAGAAGAAGCTGGAGCTGTTGTTGAGCTTAAATAATATAAACAATTGTTTATAATATAGGTTTAGGCCATGAGATTTGTCTCATGTGCCTAAACCATTTTTGCGTATAAAAAAATTGTACGTTATTATATTTTTTTTAATCAAAATTTTGTCCATTGATGTTAGCAAATCAGATTGAAAGATTAAATTTCGCCTCGACGAAAAACATCCCTGCATATCCAGATTTTTTAGATATTCAGATTAAGTCTTTTAAAGATTTTTTCCAGTTGGAAACCAAATCAGAAGATAGAGGTAAAGAAGGTCTTTATAATACTTTTATGGAGAACTTTCCAATTAATGATACAAGAAATCAATTCGTTTTAGAATTTCTTGATTATTATATTGATCCACCAAGTTATTCTATCGAAGAATGTATTGAAAGAGGTTTAACTTATAGTGTAATTTTAAAAGCGCGTTTAAAATTATACTGTACAGATCCAGAACATGAAGATTTTGAAACAATTGTTCAAGATGTTTTCTTAGGATCAATTCCTTATATGACTCCAAGTGGTACATTCGTTATTAATGGTGCTGAACGTGTTGTAGTATCTCAATTACACCGTTCACCTGGAGTTTTCTTTGGACAGTCATTCCATGCGAATGGTACTAAATTATACTCAGCAAGAGTTATTCCTTTTAAAGGATCTTGGATTGAGTTTGCTACAGATATCAATAGTGTAATGTATGCTTACATTGATAGAAAGAAAAAATTACCTGTTACTACGTTATTCCGTGCAATCGGATTTGAACGTGATAAAGATATCTTAGAGATCTTCGATTTAGCTGAAGAAATTAAAGTATCTAAAACTGGTCTTAAAAAGTATATTGGTCGTCGCTTGGCTGCACGTGTATTAAACACTTGGCATGAGGACTTCGTGGATGAGGATACTGGAGAGGTAGTATCTATTGAGCGTAATGAAATTATTTTAGATCGTGATACGGTTTTAGATAAGGATAATGTAGAGGAAATTATCGATGCAAATGTAAAAACCATTCTTTTACATAAAGAGGATAACAACCAAGCAGATTACACAATCATCCACAACACATTACAAAAAGACCCAACAAATTCTGAAAAAGAGGCTGTTGAGCACATTTATCGTCAGTTACGTAATGCGGAACCGCCAGATGAAGAAACTGCTCGTGGTATTATAGATAAATTATTCTTTTCTGACCAACGTTATTCATTAGGAGATGTAGGTCGTTATAGAATTAACCAAAAACTTGGTTTAAATATCGAAATGGATAAGCAAGTTTTAACGAAAGAGGATATTATTACTATCGTTAAATACTTAATAGAATTAATCAACTCTAAAGCTGAGATTGATGATATTGATCACTTATCTAATCGTCGTGTAAGAACAGTTGGTGAACAACTTTCTGCACAATTTGGAGTTGGTTTAGCTCGTATGGCTCGTACTATTAAGGATCGTATGAATGTTCGTGATAACGAAGTATTTACGCCGATTGATTTAATTAATGCAAAATCATTATCTGCAGTAATTAATTCTTTCTTTGGTACAAATCAACTTTCTCAGTTTATGGATCAAACCAATCCGTTAGCTGAAATTACACACAAACGTCGTTTATCGGCACTTGGACCTGGAGGTTTATCTAGAGAGCGTGCTGGTTTCGAGGTACGTGACGTTCATTACACCCACTACGGTCGTTTATGTCCAATTGAAACACCTGAAGGACCAAATATTGGTCTTATTTCATCACTTGCGGTTTACTCTAAAGTAAATAAAATGGGATTCATTGAAACTCCATATCGTAAAGTTGTTGATGGTAAAATTGATATTGTTAATGTACCAACTTACTTATCAGCTGAACAGGAAGAAGGTAAATTAATTGCACAAGCAAATATTAATATTGATGCTTTAGGAACTATTACTGATGAAAAAGTTATTGCTAAGCAAGATGCTGATTTCCCAGTTATCGATCCAAAAGAGTTAGATTATGCTGACGTTGCACCAAACCAAATTGCGTCAATTTCTGCATCGTTAATCCCGTTCTTAGAACATGATGACGCCAACCGTGCGTTAATGGGATCTAACATGATGCGTCAGGCAGTACCTTTATTACGTCCAGAATCTCCAATTGTTGGTACTGGATTAGAAAAGCAAGTGGCTACTGACTCTCGTGTTTTAATTAATGCTGAAGGAACAGGTGAGGTTGTTTATGTTGATGCAACAAAAATTACTATTCGTTATGATAGAACGGATCGCGAAAGAGCTGTAAGTTTTGATACTGATGAGAAATCTTACAAATTAATCAAATTCCGTAAAACCAATCAAAGTACATCTATCAACTTAAAACCTATTGTTAGAAGAGGTGACAGAGTTGTTAAAGGACAAGTTCTATGTGAGGGTTATGCAACTCAAAACGGAGAATTAGCCTTAGGACGTAACATGCAAGTGGCGTTTATGCCATGGAAAGGTTATAACTTTGAGGATGCAATCGTTATTTCTGAAAGAGTTGTAAGCGAAGATATTTTTACATCTATTCATATTGATGATTACACTTTAGAAGTACGTGATACGAAATTAGGACCTGAAGAGTTAACAAACGATATTCCTAACATTTCTGAAGAGGCTACTAAAGACTTAGATGAAAACGGTATGATTCGTATTGGTGCTGAAGTAAAGCCTGGAGATATTTTAATTGGTAAAATTACTCCAAAAGGTGAATCAGACCCGACTCCTGAGGAAAAATTATTACGTGCAATTTTTGGTGATAAAGCCGGAGATGTTAAAGATGCGTCATTAAAAGCAACACCATCGTTAAGAGGAGTTGTTCTTGATAAAAAATTATTCCAAAAAGCAAACAAAGACAAACGTAAGCGTGGCGGAAAAGATAAAGAAGAAATTGCTGAATTAGAAGCACGTTTTGAAGTGAATTTTATCCAGTTAAAAGACGAATTAGTAGAAAAATTATTTGCTATCGTTAATGGAAAAACATCACAAGGTGTATTAAATGACGTTGGCGAAGAAATTATGCCAAAAGGAAAAAAATATACGCAAAAAATGCTTCATGCAGTTGAAGATTTTTCTCATTTAACGAAAGGACAGTGGACAACAGATGAAGAAACCAATAATATGGTAACTGATTTAATCCACAACTTTAAAATTAAATTAAATGATTTTAAAGGTGAATTACGTAGAGAAAAAGTTACAATATCTATTGGTGACGAATTACCATCTGGTGTTTTAAAATTAGCTAAAGTTTATATCGCTAAAAAGCGTAAACTTAGAGTTGGTGATAAAATGGCTGGACGTCACGGTAACAAAGGTATTGTTGCCAAAATTGTTCGTGCTGAAGACATGCCATTCCTTGAAGACGGAACACCGGTTGATATTGTATTAAATCCACTTGGGGTACCATCTCGTATGAATATCGGTCAGATTTATGAAACTGTACTTGGATGGGCAGGTAAAAAATTAGGTCGTAAGTATGCAACACCAATTTTTGATGGTGCATCTTTAGATCAGATTAATGACTTAACTGACGAAGCTGGAGTTCCTCGTTTTGGCCATACATATTTATATGATGGTGGTACAGGAGACCGCTTTGACCAAAAAGCAACTGTGGGTGTAATTTATATGTTAAAACTTGGACACATGGTTGACGATAAAATGCACGCTCGTTCTATTGGTCCATACTCTTTAATTACACAACAACCATTAGGAGGTAAAGCTTTATTTGGTGGTCAGCGTTTTGGAGAGATGGAGGTTTGGGCTCTTGAGGCTTATGGAGCATCAAGTACTTTAAGAGAAATCTTGACGGTTAAATCAGATGACGTTATTGGTAGAGCTAAAACTTACGAAGCAATCGTTAAAGGTGAAGCTATGCCAGAACCAGGATTACCTGAATCATTCAATGTATTAATGCATGAATTAAAAGGTTTAGGTTTAGACATCAGATTAGAAGAATAATAATTTTTACAAATAAGGGAATCAATCCCAACAGATTTGATTCCCTTTTTTCAAAATATTTTAACAATCGATAATACGATTATCATGAGTAAAAATAAAGATAAAGGTACCGTAAAAAGGTTTAACAAGATTTCTATAGGTCTTGCTTCTCCAGAATCTATTTTGGCTGAGTCAAGAGGTGAGGTGTTAAAACCAGAAACTATTAACTATCGTACGCACAAACCTGAGCGTGATGGTCTTTTCTGTGAAAGAATTTTCGGTCCAGTTAAAGACTACGAATGTGCTTGTGGTAAGTATAAAAGAATTCGCTACAAAGGAATCGTTTGTGACCGTTGTGGTGTTGAAGTTACTGAGAAAAAAGTTCGTCGTGACCGTGTAGGACATATTAACCTTGTGGTGCCAATTGCTCACATTTGGTATTTCCGTTCTTTACCAAACAAAATCGGATATATTTTAGGATTACCATCTAAGAAATTAGATATGATTATTTACTACGAACGTTATGTAGTAATTCAGCCAGGTAACGCTAAAAACGCTGATGGTGAAGAGGTTAAAAGACTTGATTTCTTAACTGAAGAAGAATATTTAAATATTCTTGATTCTTTGCCAATGGAGAATCAATATTTAGATGATAATGATCCAAATAAATTCATCGCTAAAATGGGTGCTGAATGTTTAATGGACTTATTAGCACGTGTTGATTTACCTACATTATCTGCTCAATTACGTTATGCAGCTAATAATGAAACATCTAAGCAACGTAAAAACGAAGCGTTAAAGCGTTTACAAATTGTAGAAGCTTTCCGTGAAGCGAATAATAACAGAGAAAACCGTCCTGAATGGATGATTTTAAAAGTAATTTCGGTTATTCCACCAGAATTACGTCCGTTAGTTCCACTTGATGGAGGTCGTTTTGCTACGTCTGATTTAAATGACTTATATCGTCGTGTAATTATTCGTAACAATCGTTTAAAACGTTTAGTTGAAATTAAAGCGCCTGAAGTTATTTTACGTAACGAAAAGCGTATGTTACAAGAAGCGGTTGACTCGTTATTTGATAACACTCGTAAGGCATCTGCTGTTAAAACAGAATCAAATAGACCATTAAAATCATTATCTGACTCGTTAAAAGGTAAACAAGGACGTTTCCGTCAAAACTTACTTGGTAAACGTGTTGATTATTCTGCTCGTTCTGTAATTGTTGTAGGACCAGAATTAAAGTTATATGAATGTGGTTTACCAAAAGATATGGCTGCAGAATTATACAAACCATTCGTAATTAGAAAATTAATTGAGCGTGGTATTGTAAAAACTGTTAAGTCAGCTAAAAAAATCATAGACAAAAAAGAGCCTGTAGTATGGGATATCCTTGAAAATGTAATCAAAGGTCACCCAGTATTACTTAACCGTGCTCCTACGTTACACCGTTTGGGTATCCAAGCTTTCCAGCCAAAGTTAATCGAAGGTAAAGCAATTCGTTTACACCCATTAGTGTGTACTGCGTTTAATGCCGATTTCGATGGTGACCAGATGGCTGTTCACTTACCTTTAGGACCTGAGGCTATTTTAGAGGCACAATTATTAATGTTAGCGTCTCATAATATTCTTAACCCTGCAAATGGAGCTCCTATTACGGTTCCATCTCAGGACATGGTTCTTGGTCTTTACTATATGACTAAGGAAAGAAAGGATACACCTGAATATAGAATTAAAGGAGAAGGATTGACTTTTTATTCAGTTGAAGAGGTTCATATTGCTATCAATGAAGGCAAATTAGATCTTAATGCTGGGGTTAAAGTTCGTGCTAAAGATTTTAATGAAAATGGTGAGTTGGTATATAAAATTATTCCTACAACAGCTGGACGTATCTTATTTAATGAGGTTGTTCCACCTGCGGCTGGATATATCAATGAGGTTTTAAATAAAAAATCATTACGTGATATTATTTCTAATATTTTAGCTAAAACTGATGTTCCTACAACAGCTCAGTTCTTAGACGATATTAAAAATATGGGATACGGATATGCATTTAGAGGTGGTTTATCTTTCTCTTTAGGTGATATTAAAATTCCAGAACAAAAACAAGCGTTAATTGCTGATGCAAATTCTCAAGTTGATGTAATTTCTATGAACTATAACATGGGACTTATTACTAACAATGAGCGTTACAACCAAGTTATTGACGTTTGGACTTCTACTAATGCAATGTTAACTGAAACTGCGATGCGTAACATCCGTGAAGACCAACAAGGTTTTAACTCGGTATTTATGATGCTTGATTCTGGAGCCCGTGGTTCTAAAGAGCAAATTCGTCAGTTAACAGGTATGCGTGGATTAATGGCTAAGCCTAAAAAATCTACCGCTGGTGGTGGTGAAATTATTGAAAACCCGATTTTATCTAACTTTAAAGAAGGTTTATCAATTTTAGAATATTTCATTTCTACTCACGGTGCTCGTAAAGGTCTTGCCGATACAGCTCTTAAAACAGCCGATGCAGGGTACTTAACACGTCGTTTACATGACGTAGCTCAAGATGTTATTGTTAATATCGAAGACTGTGGTACTTTACGAGGTGTTGAAATTACTGCTTTAAAGAAAAATGACGAAGTTATCGAATCTGTAGGAGAAAGAGCTTTAGGTCGTGTTGCTTTATTAGACGTGATTAATCCGTTAACGGGTGAAGTTTTAGTAAAAGAAGGACAATTAATTAATGAAGCAATTGCTAAAGATATTAATGAATCTCCTATCGAAAACTTAGAAGTTCGTTCGCCATTAACATGTGAAGCTAAAAAAGGTATTTGTGTTAAATGTTACGGTCGTAACCTAGCATCTAATAAATTAGCTCAACGTGGTGATGCAGTTGGTGTAATTGCTGCACAATCAATTGGAGAACCAGGTACTCAGTTAACACTACGTACATTCCACGTTGGTGGGGTTGCAGGAGGTATTTCTGAAGAATCTAGTTTAATAGCTAAATTTGCTGGACGTGTAGAAATTGAAGATTTAAAAACTGTAAAAGGTGAAGATAACGATAAAAATATTGTTGATATTGTTGTTTCTCGTTCTACTGAATATAAATTAATCGATGTTACTACTGGTATTTTATTAAATACATATAATATTCCTTACGGTTCATCAATCTTTGTTAAAGATGGTGATATAGTTGAAAAAGGATTGACTATTTGTAAATGGGACCCATATAATGGAGTTATCATTGCAGAAACAGATGGTAAAATTGCATACGAAGATTTAGAACAAGGTCAAACTTTCCAAGTTGAAATTGATGAGCAAACAGGATTTAAAGAAAAAGTAATTTCTGAGGGTCGTAATAAAAAATTAGTTCCTACTTTATTGATGTATTCTAAAGATGGTGAATTAGTTCGTTCATACAACTTACCAGTTGGATCTCACTTAATGGTTAACGATGGTGAAAAAATTAAAGAAGGAAAAATTTTAGTTAAAATTCCACGTCGTTCATCTAAAGCAAGTGATATTACAGGAGGTTTACCTCGTATTACAGAGTTATTAGAAGCTCGTAATCCGTCTAATCCTGCAGTAGTTTCAGAAATTGACGGTGTTGTTTCATTCGGTAAAATTAAGCGTGGTAACCGTGAAATCATTGTAGAATCTAAATTTGGCGAGGTTAAAAAGTACTTAGTAAAATTATCTAACCAAATTTTAGTTCAAGAAAATGACTTCGTTAAAGCGGGAGTTCCATTATCAGACGGTGCAATTACACCAGAAGATATTTTAAGAATTAAAGGGCCGTCAGCGGTACAACAATATTTAGTAAACGAAATTCAAGAGGTGTATCGTTTACAAGGGGTAAAAATCTCAGACAAACACTTTGAGGTTGTTATTCGTCAAATGATGCGTAAAGTAAGAATTCAAGATCCTGGAGATACATTATTATTAGAAGATCAATTGGCTCATACACAAGATTTCATTGTAGAAAACGATAAGTTATACGGAATGAAGTTTATTGAAGATGCTGGTGATTCTGACAATATCAAAGCAGGTCAAATTATTTCTGCTCGTGAATTAAGAGACGAAAACTCGTTATTAAGACGTAATGATAAAAACTTAGTAATTGCGCGTGAAGTTGTTCCTGCAACAGCAACTCCAATATTACAAGGTATTACCAGAGCATCTTTACAAACTAAATCGTTTATTTCTGCTGCATCGTTCCAGGAAACAACTAAAGTATTAAATGAAGCAGCTGTTGCTGGTAAAATTGATAAATTAGAAGGATTGAAAGAAAACGTTATTGTTGGACATAGAATCCCTGCTGGAACAGGTTTAAGAGATTACGATGATACAATTGTAGGTTCTAGAGAAGAATTTAATGAATTAGTTGCTAACAAAGAAAGTTTTAACTTTTAATACGCTAACGCATGAGTGATACAACACAAAACAGTCAAATTAGTATTGAGTTAGACGAAAAAACTGCCGAAGGAACGTATTCCAATTTAGTAGTTCTAAATCATTCAAATACTGAGTTTGTTTTGGATTTTGTGAATATTATGCCTGGGGTTCCTAAGGCAAAAGTAAAGTCAAGAATTATTATGACTCCACAACATGCGAAACGCTTATTAAATGCATTAGCAGATAATATTCAAAGATTTGAAAGTGTTAATGGAGTAATTAAAGATATAGAGATAAGCACTGCTTCTCCATATAATTTAGGACCTTCAGGAAATGCTTAAAAATATTGAAAAAGCCCTTACGAAAGTAAGGGCTTTTTTTATTTAATATTAATAATGTGTTAATATCTATATTTTTTTGGTAAGGAAACACATTTTTAAATTTATTATTATCTTAGTATTTTGTCCGAAATTAATCAAATTGATAATTTTATGGCAATTGTTTTAAAGTCATATTATTATTTAGATTAAAAAGAATCAACACTTACAAAACGTACTTACTTAATGAAAATTTAATAATCAAATTAGTATTAGGTGCACAAATAGTGGTATATTGTAATGTTTTTATAAAGTGTAAATATTAATATATTTATTTAAAAAAGTGTTTTTTATAACAAAAATGACTGTAAAAATTTTTAATTAATTTTACAAATTTGTAAATTCGCATTTAGCAAACAAATAAAAGATAAATAAATTCACATTTTAATCCTATAGTAAGACATGTCAAAAACAGCGATACTAGAATTAGATGGCGTAAAACATGAGTTTCCAGTAATTGTTGGAAGCGAAAATGAAACTGCCATCAATATTGAAACATTACGTACAAAAACTGGAGCAGTTACTTTAGATCCAGGATATAAAAATTCGGGAGCGTGTAAAAGTGCTATTACTTTCTTAGATGGTGAAGAAGGAATTTTACGTTATAGAGGATATTCTATTGAAGATTTAGCTGAAAAAGCTAACTTTTTGGAAGTTACATACTTAATTATTTTTGGTGAATTACCTAAGAAAGCAGAATTAGAAAAATTCGAAAATGATATTCGTAAACATACACTTGTAAACGAAGAAATGAAAAACATCATTGATGGTTTTCCTAAAACAGCACATCCAATGGGCGTTTTATCTTCATTAACTTGTGCTTTAACTGCATTTAACCCTGGTGTTGTTAATGTTGATAACGAAGAGAAAATGTATGATGCAATTTGCAAAATTATGGGTAAATTCCTTGTAATTGCAACTTGGACTTATAGAAAAGCAAAAGGTTATCCATTAAATTACTACGATAACACAAAACCATATGTTGATAACTTCTTACGTTTAATGTTTGAATTACCAACACAACCTTACCAAATTAATAAAACAGTATTAAACGCTATTGATAAGTTATTTATCTTACATGCTGATCACGAACAAAACTGTTCTACATCAACTGTACGTATGGTAGGTTCTTCTCATGCTGGTTTATTTGCATCTATTTCTGCTGGAGTTTCTGCTTTATGGGGTCCATTACACGGTGGTGCTAACCAAGCGGTATTAGAAATGTTAGAAGAGATTCAAAAAGATGGTGGTGATGCTGAAAAATATTTAGCTAAAGCTAAAGATAAAGAAGATCCATTCCGTTTAATGGGATTCGGACACAGAGTTTACAAAAACTTTGATCCTCGTGCTCGTATCATTAAAAAAGCTGCAGATGAAGTATTAGCAGAATTAGGGGTTAATGATCCTATTTTAGCTATTGCTAAAGCTTTAGAAGAAAAAGCATTAAAAGATGAGTACTTTGTAGCTCGTAATTTATATCCAAACGTTGATTTTTATTCGGGAATTATTTATCGTGCTTTAGGTATCCCAACTGAAATGTTTACAGTAATGTTTGCAATTGGACGTTTACCAGGATGGGTTGCTCAATGGAAAGAAATGCGTGTTAATAAGGAGCCAATTGGACGTCCTCGTCAAATTTATGTTGGTGAACCATTACGTTCATTTGTTGAGATGGATAAAAGATAATTAAAAATATTTTAATTCATTATATATAAAACCTCGATTTTAATCGAGGTTTTTTTATGTCTTTGCTAGAATTGTTTGTACAATTTTTGCAAATTGTTATATTTGTTGATCTAATTACAAAAATATGCTACAATTAAATGTAAAAAACGAAACATCCCGGCTTAGGGCCGTTGTGTTAGGAATTGCAAATAGTAATGGGCCAACTCCCAATGAAAAAGAAGCGTATGACCCCAAATCATTAGAACATATCAAGGCAGGTACTTATCCTATTGAGTCAGACATGATATTGGAAATGAGTGCTTTTGAAAAAGTTTTAAAAAAATATAATGTTCAGGTGTTTAGACCAAATATTATCGAAAATTATAATCAAATATTCTCTCGTGATATTGGTTTTGTCATCGATGATGTTTTTATAAAAGCTAACATTTTACCTGATAGAGAACGTGAATTAGATGCCATTCAATATGTTATTGATCAGATAGATATTAATAAAGTTGTGCGCCCTCCAGACGAAGTTCATATCGAAGGTGGTGATGTTATGCTTTGGAATGATCATATTTTTATTGGAACATATAAAGGAAGTGATTATAAAAATTTTATAACCGCTCGGACAAATATTGAAGGTGTAAATTATATTAAAAATCTTTTTCCCGATAAAATAGTTAAAGAGTTTGATTTGGTTAAATCTAAAATTGAACCAAGAGATAATGCTTTACATTTAGATTGTTGTTTTCAACCCGTTGGTAAAAACAAAGGAATTATTTATAAGTCTGGATTTAGAGAAGAGGCCGATTATCAATATCTAGTTGATTTATTTGGCGTAGAAAATCTATTCCATATTCAAAGAGATGAAATGTATCACATGTTTTCAAACGTTTTTTCGATAGATGAAAATATTGTCGTTTCAGAAAAAAAATTTACAAGACTTAACAATTGGTTGCGCAACAATAATTTTATTGTTGAAGAAATTCCTTATGCCGAAATATCTAAGCAAGAAGGGCTTTTACGTTGTTCAACCTTACCCTTAATTAGAGAATAATGAAACAAACTACCAATACCGTATTAATGGTTCGTCCGGTTGCATTCCGTATGAACGAGCAAACAGCTGTTAATAACTACTATCAAAAAGTGATCGATGGAATATTACCAGCATCTGTAAATGCTATGGCACAAGCAGAGTTTGACAATTTTGTAAATCAA
>Ga0233372_1000315_pt1 | contig 22249 bp, 26 predicted proteins | sample ElkDunMinimDraft_4_FD_191538 | JGI IMG/M metagenome (GOLD analysis project Ga0233372, IMG submission 191538) | Fecal eukaryotic communites from dung pellets of Tule Elk in California, USA - Elk Dung D8 | ecosystem: Host-associated > Mammals > Digestive system > Large intestine > Fecal | place... | reverse complement strand
GCCATGCCGCTCGGTCGGCGATGGTCGCTACTCCGATGACGTTCGGTGTCTGCGATTCGGTGTTCAGGGCGGACAGAATCGAAGCTGGACCGCCGAGGAACTGCATCGGGTTGATCGGCAACAACGAGACGAACCGAGTCTTGTCGGCGTGAGTGGCGCGCATGCCATCATCGAACCGTGCATACGCCGTGCCGCCACGGCGGATATACTGCACCGCTCCGGAACGCTCGATCCTCCACCTCTCGTCTGGTCCATGCTGGAAACTCCACAGACCCTGGTCCAGCGATCCGTCGCGTTTGATGTACCGGTAGGACAGCGTCCCGGACACCCACAGTGCACTACTCCTGGTATGCAACTCCCGCAGTTCTGGCCATGTCGGCTCATGGAGGTTCATAGTCGCGAACCTACACAGGAAACGTGGCGCGCAGGATATTCTCAGCAATCCTGCGCGCCACGTGCCAGTTACCTATCGGATCAGTCACGACGCGCCGTCATAGGTGCACAACGACGTCGAACTTGCCGGGCAGGTAAACCGCGGCAACTCGTGGTTGAGGACGCCGGGATAGATGGACGCCGTGGCGTAATCCTCGATCACAATCTGTCGCTGGGTCATGAAATACCGTCCATTCCCATCTTCGATCGTGTACGAGAAATTACTCACATTTCCGTGCTGCCAGAGCGTTTCGTCCCACGTGTCCGAAGCGATTTCTTCGTCCGCACCGAAAACATCCTTGCGGACGTCCCAACCCACCGTGACATCGATGGTTCGGTTCGACAGAGTGGTGTTCTTGATAGCAACTTCGTGGTTGTAACGATTCCTCAGAGCGAGGCTCCATTCATAGGTCAGCCAATCTGACCACACGATCTCCAACGGAGCCCCGCCCATCCAGATGTACTCCCCGTAACACACCTGCATGTTCGCGCGCGCGGGGACTGTCTGAATAACGGTGGATCCGGGTTGGCCTGACACGCCGAGCAGCGAGCTTGGCGGGAAGGATCGACCGTGACGGAAACACTGGAGCCCATGGCGGACGAGGTGAACCAGCTGGAGTTGGCGCAGCAGCTGCTGGCCCAGGCCAAAGAGCAGGGCATCGAGCTGATGGGCCCGAACGGACTGCTCGGGCAGTTGACGAAGAACGTGCTCGAAACCGCACTGGATGCGGAGATGACCGAGCACCTCGGCTACGAGAAGAACGACCCGGCCGGACGCGGCAGCGGCAACTCCCGCAACGGCACCAGATCGAAGACGGTGCTCACCGAGATCGGCCCGGTCGAGATCGACGTCCCACGGGACACCGATTCGAGCTTCGAACCGAAGATCGTGCGCAAACGCCAACGGCGGCTGACCGGCATCGACGAGATCGTGCTCTCGCTCAGCGCCAAAGGATTGACCACCGGCGAGATCTCGGCACACTTTCAGGATATCTACGGAGCGTCGGTATCGAAGGACACCATCTCCCGGATCACCGACAAGGTGCTCGAGGAGATGACCGAGTGGCAGAACCGGCCCCTCGATCGGGTGTATCCGGTGGTGTTCATCGACGCCATTCACGTCAAGATCCGCGACGGTCAGGTCACCAACCGACCGATCTACGTCGCGATCGGGGTGACCGTCAACGGTGAACGCGACATCCTGGGGTTGTGGGCCGGCGACGGCGGGGAGGGCGCGAAGTTCTGGCTGGCGGTGCTCACCGAGATCAAAAACCGTGGTGTGGCCGATGTGTGCATCGTGGTCTGCGACGGGTTGAAGGGTTTGCCGGAGGCGATCAACACGGTGTGGGAGTTGGCGGTGGTGCAGACCTGCATCATCCACTTGATTCGCAACACTTTTCGGTTCGCACCGCGCCAGCACTGGGACGAGATGTCCCGCGATCTCAAGCCGATTTACACCGCCCCGACCGAGGCTGCAGCCAAGGAACGGTTCGTCGAGTTCTCCACCAAGTGGGGGCCGAAATATCCGGCAATCGTGCGGTTATGGGAGAACGCGTGGAGTGAGTTCGTGCCGTTCCTCGACTACGACGTCGAGATCCGGCGGGTGATCTGTTCGACGAACGCGATCGAGTCGGTCAATGCCCGCTACCGGCGTGCGATCCGCGCCCGTGGGCATTTCCCGACCGAGCAGGCCGCGCTGAAATGCCTCTATCTCGCTACCCGGGCTCTGGACCCCACCGGCCGGGGTAGGGCACGATGGGCGATCAGGTGGAAGCCCGCCCTCAATGCCTTCGCGATCACTTTCGAAGGACGCATCAACTAACCGATGCCAGGCCGGATCCACCGTTTATCGGACACTCCCTTGCCGGACAGCCAGAGGGTCTTAGGGACCTATTGTGTCTATATCTGGACGGGCCGGAATAGGAGCAGGACTTGGTGGTCAGCTGTCCTGGACGGCAGCAACTTCGGCGGTGGCCATCAAGGGGCTGCAAACGTGATGGGTCTCAGCCGCCGCGGCCAGGGATAGGTCTTGAGGATTGCCAGGGCGGTCTGTTGAGCCGGTGGCGGACAATGGGAGTCGGGCCGGGGGTGATACCAGCACCCCCGGCCCTCGTGGTTATCAGCGGCGAGGTGGCCACTCGAACCCGGAGCGCTTATTGCCCCGCCCCTCACAGCGGAGAGTTGTGCACCTTGACCTGCTGCGGAACGGCCCCGAGCCCCCAGGACCACGTCGCCCGGACCACTGCGGCCGGGAGGTCGACCATCGATGCCGACGCTGCGAAGCGCTCGGAATCGTCGAGCAGGTACAGCCTCCGCTCGGCATCGTGAACGGCCGGGTGCAGATACCAGCCGATCCCCTGCGGGGTACCGAGCCAGCCCTTGGCGAAGACCGTGCACTCGGTTCCGTCGCGTTCGATGGTGCGGACCTCGGTGGCCCATTCGACCGCCACCAGTGCATACAGCGTCACCCCGAGCACCCCGGCTTCCTCCACGGCGGTTGGGGCACCGCCGAACGGCTGGACCAGCGCTCCCGGACGGGGGTGGCTCGGGAAGCTGTGGACGACACCGACGACGAGCGCTGTGACCCCATCGATTTCGGTGGCGAACCCAGTTGGCAATACGGCGGTGGCAGTCATGCAAGACCTCCTACGAGGGAACGAGTTTGATGATCAGGCAGCGAGCACTTCGCGGGGCGCGACGGCGCTGACCTCGATATCGAGCACGTCCGCGCGTTCGACACGAGCACCGTCCGCCAGGCGCAGATCGGCGAAGCGCCCCCCTTCGTCCACGTAGTGATCGGTGATCTCGGCGATTCCCGCACGGACCTGCTCGCCGGTGACGGAGATGGTAACCAGTTCGGCGATAACAATATTCGACATTTCCCGCTCCTTGACCTCAGTGGTTTTGACAACCCGAACTATACAATGGTGCTTTGTATAGTTGCAACCCTTTGGCCGACCCTAGTTTCGATGCACCCCACCCGGGACGTGCCATCACCCCAGCTCAGAGCATCTTTTCTGTACGCAGCACCCACGAAAATGCCGGGCGCAGGGAACTCTCCCCACACCCGGCATCCACTCACTCCCGCCTAGCCTGACCGCCCGCCCAGACGGGACGTGCCGTCTACGCAGGTCAGTGAGGGTTTTTCGGCAGTTCGTCATACGCATCGAGAACCCCGGCCGCTCTGTCCACAACGTCACCGAACACCGGCGCGATGAACTCGACTTCTGCTGCGGCAGCGGAAAGTCGACGCATCTGCTCGGCGTCGTGCCGCGCGCGCAGCTCGCGCATCATCTCCAACTCGGCGCGGCGCACCGGCGCGGTCAGCTCGACATCCAGGGCCTCCACCCGGCCCACCAAGCCGGTCAGGCGGTCCGCCCCCGCCCGCAGGTGCACCAAGCACCCGTCCAGCGCGGCGCGGGCCTGCTCGACCTGCTCGTGATACTCCAACCCCACCGGTGCCGCCTGAAGAACGTCGTGAAGTCGCGTGCCGGTCTCGAGGTGCTGAGCGAGGTCCCACAACGCTGCGTCGAGGTCCACATCGGTCAGCCAGCCCTCCTGGTAGGCGAGAGATTCGCCGATGGTGTCGGCCGCGTTGACCGCCCGACGGAAGGCATCGGTGAAATCCTGCGGCGCGGCAGTCAGCGTCTCCCGGGTCACCGCCCCGCGCATGACCGCACACCTACGTGCGACACCGAGGATCAGACGGCCCACGAGGAATACCACCACGCCACACAAGAGGATGAAGGACGCCTCCCCCATTGCATGTGCGGACGAATATTCATCTGCTCCGGTGATGATGACCGACAGCAAGCCCAGTGCCGCCACGCACAACCCGGCCACCGCCACCCCCGCGCCTGCAAACCGGGTCGCTCGCAGTCCCTTGCCGTGCGCGGCCGGACCGAGGATCACCACGTCCTGGAACTCGAGGATGCGCTGGTCGAGGTTCTTGTGACGGTTCGTCCGCCACAGTGCCGGCGCATTGTCGTCCCTGCTGAAATCCATGCTTCTCCCTATTCAACCCGCGCCCGGCCTCCGGACTCGTAACGGCCAAAAGGGACATCGCTCCCACACCCTTGATTGTGACGCCGCCGGTCTGGCCACAGGACTGGGACCGCCGGCTTCGGCATACGAACGCCCCCACCTCGGCGTAATGCCAAGATGAGGGCGTTCACCGCCACCGCGGCACGGACGTACAGGGATCTGAGGCGACGAAGGGTCGATACCCCCACGCCGACAACAATGCTGGGTATCGAGAACGCGTCTCGATACCCAGCATCGTTGTTGACGACAGAGCTACTACCGACTACCGACTACCGACTTCCCCACCGGGACGTGTCATCTGCGCAGTTCAGGGATGGTTTTCTTGCAGCTCGTCGTATGCGTCGAGCACCCCGGTCGCCCGGTCGGCAACTTCGCCGAGCGCCGGCTCGATGGCCTCGAACTTCGCTGCCACGGCGGCCAGCCGGCCCACCTGCTCGGCGTCCTTCTGCGCGCGTACCGCGCGCACCTTCTCGAGCTCGGCGCGGCGCGCGGGCGCAGCCAGCTCCCGGTCGAAGACCGAGATCCGGTGTGCGAGGCCCGCGAGCCGGTCCGCTCCCTCCCTCATGTGCATCAGACACGCACCGAGCGCCGTGCGAGCCTCGTCGACCTGCTCACGGTTTTCAACCTCCGCCGGAGCGCTTTCCAGCTCGTTGCGCAACTGGGTGCCGGTCTGGAGATGCTGAGCCAAATCCCACAAAGCAGCGTGGAGATCAATCTCGTCCAGCCAGCCTTCGCGGTAGGCAGCCGAGTCGCGGATCGTATCGATGGCGGTGAGTGCACGCCGGAATGGGTTGGCAAGATTCGCCGGCGAGGTCATGCGCTCGGTCGGCTCGGTGTGTCAGGCCGCCAGACCGTGCCGGTAAGCGTAGACCACGGCTTGGACGCGGTCGCGCAGGTTGAGCTTGGCGAGGATGCGGGAAACGAAGGTCTTGACGGTCTCCGGGCTGATCTGAAGGGTCCCGGCGATTTCGCTGTTGGAGAGTCCGTCGGCGATGAGACGTAGGACCTCCATCTCACGCGGGGTCAGCGGAACGTCGGGGGCGCCTGTGCCCTCAGCCGGCCGGATACGGGTAGCGAAACGGCCCACGAGCTGACGGGTGACATCGGGATCGAGCAGAGCCGCACCACCGGCAACTGTCCTTATGCCGTGCAGAAGTTGGGCCGGAGGAGCGTCCTTGAGCAGGAAACCGGCAGCTCCCGCGCGCAACGCGTCGTAGACGTACTCGTCGAGGTTGAATGTGGTCACCACCAGCACCTTGGCCGGCCGGACCACACCTGCCCCGGAGAGCAGCCGAGTGGCCTCAATGCCGTCGAGCACGGGCATGCGTATGTCCATCACGACGACATCCGGGTCTAGCCGACCGGCGAGGTCGACAGCGGTCTGCCCGTCGCCGCACGCGCCCACCACTTCCATATCGGGCTGGGCGTCGATGATGGTGACGAGTCCGGTGCGGATCAGCATCTGGTCATCGCACACCAGCACCTTGATCGGTTCGGTCACGACGAGCTCCCCGCGGGTATCCGGGCAGATACCAAATAGCCGCCGCCCACCCGACCACCCGCGCTGAAGTCGCCGCCCAGAACGCCGACCCGCTCACGTAGTCCGGCCAGTCCCCGACCACCCCCGCGGGAGGCCGTGGCGGGTGAGCCGGTGCCATCCGTGCCGACCTCCACGGTGATGTCCTTCCCACCGTGGCGAACCTGGACGGAGGTCCGGCCGCCGTGGTCGTACTTGAGGGCATTGGTCAGGGCTTCTTGGACCACCCTGTAGGCGACGATATCGGCGCTTCCGGTGGCGGCCGCGGGGGTGCCTTCCTCCGTGAACTCCACCGGCTGTCCCGCACGGCGGGCCTGTTCGACGAGCGTCTCCAACCGACCCACGGTCGGGGTTCTGGGATTGCGGCCGTGATCGGGGTTGAGCAGGTCGAGCAAGTGCCGCAGGTCGGTCATGGCTTGCCGGCCGGTCTCGGTGACGTCGGTCAAGGCCCGGTCCAGGCGCTCGGGTGCGGCTGTCAAATAGCGGGCCGCTTCGGCCTGCACGACCATCGCGGTCACGTGGTGAGTGACGACGTCGTGCAACTCGCGAGCGATGCGAGTGCGTTCTGCGGTGCGGGTGTCCTCGGCAACGCGTCGGCGGTGCTCGGACTCCGCGATACGGGTCGCACGCACCCAGGCCCCGACGCCCCAGGCGAGGGCCAGTACCAGGTAGAACGTCACGAACTCGCTGACGGGCTCACCCGCGCCCAGCCCGGAGAGGGTGACCGCCAGTCCTACATAGGCCACGGAGAACAAAGCCGCCGTGGCGTGCCGGTACCGCTGCAGGTGGGAACCGGCGCTGAACAGCGCAATGAGCAGTGCGATGCCGGCTGCGGAGTGGTAGCCGCGGAGCTGGTCGAGGCAGAAACCGAACGAGACCAGGGTGAGACAGACGACAGGAAGCCGACGGCGCACGGCAAGTGGAAGGCACAGCAGAGCGATCGAAACGACGGCCAAGGCATCGGCAGGACGGGTGGCCAGATCACCGATCTGGGTCCCGTTGCCACGGAATCCCGGCACGGACGGCACGATGAGCAGCAGCATCCCGAGAGACAGATCCCGAACGGTCACGTCCAGTCGGCGCCATGCCTCCCCGACCCGCCCGAACGCCTGTCCGAGTTTGATCACCGGGCGAGTGTAGCGGGGACAGAAGCCCGTCCAGCGCGCCCTCGACCGGGCATCACATGGCCGCGGCGCTGGGCCAGCCACATGAACGCGGCCGTAACCAGCACACCCAACAAGACGGTGTACACGCTCGCCTCCGGCCCGAACACGCCGCCGGTGACCCACGTGGAGCCCGACGTCGAGGTCTCCAGGAGACCGTGCGTCGCTGCGTTTCCGGAGCCCGCGTTGCCGAAGATGCCAGACTGGGCGAAATTCCAGCCGAAGTGCAATCCGATCGGCACCCACAGGCTTCGAGTCGCGACGTATGCGGCGGTGAGCATGCCACCACCGGCGATCGTGATGGCGAAGGCACCCCAGAGAGTGGCATTTTCGTTGAACAGATGCATCGAACCGAACAGCAAACTGGTCGAAATCAACGCTGCCCATGTACCCAGGCGTTCCTCGGCAATCCGGAACAAGACACCGCGGAAGAGCAGTTCTTCCGTGACGGCGACCGCCGCCATGAAACCGAACACCGCGATGGCACCCTCCAACGACCCCCAGCCGTCGATGCTGTAATCCGCCTGGATTGCGATGTGCGCGATTACGGCCGTGATGGCCGCTGCACCGATGAGCACCCCCCGCCCCATCGCTCCCCAGGCACCACCGGAGGCCAGGTCCGTGGCCGGGCGGTTCTCGGTGCGTCGTACCACCCAGCGGTAGACCGGCACTGCCGACAGTGCGGTCAGGACGCCGACGAGCAGTGTGAGCCACGGCTTCCCGTCCACCAGAGTGAGGAGCCGACCGCCGATGAAAGCGACCGTCGCGACCGCGAGCAGCTGCCAGACAAGTCTCATGAAAAATCCCTTCGCCGGATCCGCGGCCCGAGCGCCGCGGTCGACTCGAACCTACGGATCCGGCGCCTCGAGATCGTCACCTCACAGAGCTCACTTGCGCGTAGCTCTCATGGGGGACAACACCACTCTTCGCAGATACCGAGTCCGTTGTGCGGTGAGCTGACCGATCGCACTTTCGTTCACCATCGAAGCCGACACTGTCGAAGCTGCCGAAGGACGAAATGTGAACAGAAATGAGTGAAGAGCGCTTCCCGATTTCTCGAGAAAACGCTCTTCAACTGCAACTTCGATTGTGGAGCCCAGGAGTTTCGAACTCCTGACATCTGCCTTGCGAATGCGCTCCCGCGTCCTTGCTGGAGGTACCGGCAGACGCACGCACGTCCATCCCGACCACCAGCGCCATCGTTTGTAGCCGGATCAAGTGCAGCACAGCACCTTCGGTTCCACCGGCCGAGATCGTGCCACCACGCGCTATCCCTGGATCAGACGGTCGCTCACATCGTCGGAGCTCCGAACACGCCGCGCGGCATGGCCACACAACTTGTAGCTGCGCGCGCCACCCGTGACGAGCCTTTCCCGAAGCGGCAGGTCGTCGACGGACTGCTCACTCGAGGCGCAGCTCTTGCCTCCTCTGGGTAGGTCACCACACCCTCGAGGGCCAAGAACCGACTCCCCTGACAAACAACGGCGCCGCCGTTCGTCACACGCGAGCTACAGCGCCCGCAGCACCTCGATCCGTCTGGCATACACGTTGTCGTGGATACCGATGAAGGGCGGGAGGTGATCCCACCCATGCAGCAACCCGGGGAGTACGTGAAGTTCGGCCTCCACACCGGCCGCCCACAGGTTCCGCGCATACACGGTTGTTTCGTCGCGGAAGATGTCGAGGGATCCGACCTCGAGATACGCGGGCGTCAGTCCTGTGAAGTCGGCGAGTCTAGCTGCGGCCACAGTTGCCGGCACCTGCTCGGTGCCGCGGGCATCGCCGAGCACCGCATTCCACTGCGCCCGATTGTCGGCGTACATGCTGCCGACCATCGATACGAGCTCAGGATCGGGACATACCGTGCGGTCGTCCAGCTGAGGATAGATCAAAATCTGTCGAGCCAGCCGGATACCCGCCGACCGGGCCATGATTGCCGTCGAAGCCGCCAGACCGCCACCGGCGCTCTCCCCCATGACTGCGATGCGGGAAGGATCGATTCCCAGATTCGCCGCCTCGCTCAAAATCCATGTCAAGCCGGCAAATACGTCTTCGACAGACTTCGACCCGGGATGCTCTGGCGCGAGGCGGTACTCGACCGACAGGAAAGGCACACCGGAGCCTGCAACGAACCTCGCGATGAACGGTACGAACATCGACACGTCACCGGCGATGCGCCCGCCCCCATGCGCATGAACAACAGCGGCCGACGCCCGTGTTGCAGGGGTGGTCGGGTGAAACCAGTGAAGGGCCACCGAGGCCCCGTCGGCGGACTGTGTCTCGAACACGTGGTGCTCGACCCCAAGCGGCAGGTCGAGTGGTGCGGTGAAGGCCGCATACATCTGAGCAGTCGCTGCTCTGAACGCCATGATGTCCCCGGGTTGACGCTCTGCCACGGGGTTCTCACTCATGAATGAACCGAGGGAGGTGAGAAGTTCTGGATCGATGGTCATGCTCACGTGAGCCTCCGGGTCGAGTCGAGCGAACAAGCCGATGCCGAGCGAGCGGTCCGCGTCATGGCAGAGGAGCGAGATCGATGCCGAGCTGGCGCATCGTCTCGAGGTTGTCGTACTGCACCCACTCCTCGGCGAGCTTGCCGTCGTCGTCATAGCGGAACATGTTGAGGAGAGTCAGCGTGAACTGCCCACCATGGGGCTGGACCGTACCGAACGGCGACGGCTCGAAGGGCCCGTCGAAGATGCCCCCCATCTCGGTGCGACATCCGACAAGGGAGCCAGAAGAAACTATTTCGTAACGCTCGCAATAGAACCCACTGAACGCAGCACGCATCTGGGCGAAGAATACTTCGAGGCCCTGGAAGTCCAGGTCGACACCTGGGCCGTGGAAAGTGAAGTCCTCACTGAAGTACTCCCGCAATACGGCAGGATTTTCCTGAGCGATGGCGTCGCGACCGACCTGAATCAGCGCGCGCGAACGCTCGTCGTAGCGCGGGTCGTCGGGCTCGATGAACTTGGGCATTTTCTTCCTTACGGTTGCAGGCACTGACGCTGTCAGTGGGGCCGATCAGCGACGCCCCTTGCGCCAGTTCTGCAACCATAAAACCTGGAGTTGACTCCAGGTCAAGCTCGGGTTCGAAACTCAGGAGGCCGAGTCGGGCCTGCGCGTGAAGCTCACGCCCCGAGCCGCGAAATGCGCCTCGTCTTCGTCGTCCCTGACGAAGATCTCATTCGCGGTCCCGACGGCCACCGCCTCGGTATAGGTCGCGACCTTGGCCGAGATCAAGTCGAGTGCGTCCTTCAGCGCGGCCATCTGCGCCCGCACGTCCGCCTCGTGATGCTGCAACAAGGCCAGGCGTTCACTTTCGTTGCCTGCTCCAGCCCGAACCAGTTCGGCGTAACGAGCAATATCGGGCAAGGGCATTCCGGATGCCCGCAAGCGTTGGCAGATGCCGATCCAGGCGAGGTCGTCGGTCGAGAAGCCGCGGCGGCCACCGACACTTCGCTGGGGCGGCGGGAAGAGGCCCTGGCGCTCGTAGAAGCGGAGAGTGTCCACGCTCAGGCCAGTGCGTGCACTGACTTCCCCGATGGACAGGAGATCTCGTACTGCAGGCATGGGACCAGGCTACGTCCAGCATTGTCGCCCTACACACTCTGAACCGTCGGCAAGTGTTTGTAATGGCCGACCCCTGAGCCGGCCGACATAGGAAGTTGAGAAATCTAACCGGCAGCCCACAATTCCGTATTTACATAAACTGCACACCGCCCCCTGGAGGCGGCTTCGGCGACGCCGAGAGGAATGGGTCACTCGACCGGGGCCGAGTTCGCCGTCCATGTCACGAGCAGCTCGCCGCCCTCGGCCGTCGCTCACGACGTTCGACGTGGTCGGCGCCGCGGCCCGCATCCTCGGTGCGATACAGGTCGAAGCGGCCGACCGCGGTATGGGTCTGACTCACCTCGAGTGCGTTGACCTGCGTGACCGATCGGCCGCGGAGCGGCAGGTGATCGGGTTCGCGGAACTCGGCGAACAGCGCATCGATCGCGGTTGCCGGCACCCACCGTCCGCCGAGTCGAGCGAGGGGGTCGGCGGGGTCGCTCAGTGCCCGCGCAAGCCCGTCGCGCCAGCGCCTCACGATCCGCTCTGCCGCCACGTACTGCGGGGCTTCGACATCGACGACGTGAATCGTGTACCCGGCCTGCTGCAGATGATCGAGCAGTCGCTCGGCGTGATCCTTCCACGCCAGGGTGCCATCGATGATGAGGTTCTCACCGTCGGCGACGGCGTCACGCTGCGCGGCCGCGAACAGAAAGTCGGTCGATTCACGATGGACCAACGCGGACAGCTCGAACGGGTAGAACCCACCGGCCTGCTCTGACGCGGCCCGCAGCTCCGGAGGCAGCAACTCGTGCACTGTTCCCTCGTCGAGGGCCGCTTCGAGGAGAGAGCGCTTGAACACGTCGGCGTCGAGTTCGCGCCAGCGACGCCGATCGCGGCCACCGAAGAGCTGCGCAGCGGCAAGCTCAGAGGTCGTCAGAACTCCATACCTGAGCGATCTCCTACGCGCGGCACCGAGAATCTGGAGCCCGAGAACCATCATGAATCCACCGCCACCGAACACGCAGAGGGGCAGCGAAGCGTTCATCTGCGAAGGGTCCTCAGAGGCTACGAAGAACCCGATGACGGCGAGGAGTGCGAGCAACGCGACCACCGCCCCCACGAACTCCAGCACTTCCCCGATCCTCCGCACGGTGGACAATGCCTTTCCGTGCGCTGCCGGGGCGAGCGCCACCACATCGTGCATCTCGAGTAGGTGCTCGTCGAAGCCCCCGCGGCGCGGCTTGCGGGGCGCGGCGTTCGATCGCTTCTCGTTGGTGGGCGTCATGGTCTCCCTCGTGGTCAGCGCGCGGCCCGATCGCCGAGACACGCAGCGGCCATCCGACCATCGCTGTCTTGCTCCTGGTCAGTGTTTCGGTCGGCGAGCGCGGCCAGTCCGGCGACATCCGTGTGCCCCTCGGACAGCAGCGTTACCAGCGCGCGAGTGGCGTGTACGTCGGACATTGCGCGGTGGCCACCACCGAGCCGCAGCCGGCCTTCAGGGCCGAGGCCGAGCGCTTCGCAGCGCCGAGCCATCACGCACTGCCATCGGTCGACGTCGGCCAGATGAGCGGGGTCGAGGCCCGCGCGGTAGCAATCGTGCAGCACCCGGCCCCGATCGAACGCGGCGTTGTAGGCGAGGACCAGCCGTCCTTCGGTGACAGCAGCGAGCTGTGCGAACACTTCTGGCCAGCGCGGTGCGCCGGACAGGTCGGCCGCGGTGATGCCATGCACTGCGTGTGCCCCGGGTTCGATCTCCACCGGGCCGCAGTCGACAAGGGTGTCGAGTAGGGGTTCGCCGGTCGCGGCATCGATCGCCGCGATCTCGACGATCGAGCCCTCGAACCCGGTGGTTTCCACATCGACGATGCAGGCTGCGCCGGCGCGGAGCACTGTCGTCGCCCACACACGCGGGGACAGGTTTTCATGCGGCACGGTTTCCTCCTTCGCTGCGGTCATAGTGGTCGATGGCCCCGACATCACAGCTGGGGAGGCGCGGTGTCCCCGGCGATGCGGTAACCACGGCCGGAGGGGGTGGTGTGCAGGCTGTCGACCTTGATCGACACGATGCGGCCGGGTTCGGTGACCTGCCCGGTCTCGGTGTCGTGGGATCTGATGACGGTGCATACCGCGCGGGTGCCCAGACTTCCCGCGGCGACGAGTTCGTCGATGCGCAGGGTGCGGACGGTGCTCCGCCGCGGATCGTCGGTCCACAGCTGCCCGATGCGGATGTCGTCGCCGTGGCGGTTGGTGGTGCTCTCGGTTCCGGTTCCACTGGCATCGGAGCACCCGCCTCGAGGAAATTCGTCGCCCGGGGATCCGGGGGTGTAGTTCGTCATTGCTGCTTCTCCCTCTGTTGCTTTGCGTGGGTCGAGCGGGCACGGGGTGTTGCTCCCCCCGCCGCCCTGCGGGAATCGCTCGTGGAGCATGTAGTGCTGGCCTTTCGGGCCATGCATCGCGGGCACCGTTCGCGGTGTTCCGGCTCGGTTCGCTTCATCGGGTCCTCTTCTCGTAGCGCAGGTCCAGGGCCTGCATGATCACGGTGGTGTGAGCGACGGAGAGTTCCGCGCCCCACGGGAATCCGAGTTGCCCTGCCAACTGCTGGGCGTGCAGGTGCACGACCGCAGCGGGGAGCGCGTGAGTCGATGCCACTCGCGGCACCCACTCTGTGAGCTTCACGGTCGCGGGCATCAGCTCAGGCAGCATCGGCATCGGGACCGGTCAACCGTGCGCCGTCTGCGATCCGCACGGTGTTGCCGTCAGCGTCTCGAAGCCCGCGGATCTCGTTGTACGGGGCGCGGTCTGTCCACGACCCGCCGACGATCGAGCCGATGGTCACCGACTTGGCGTTGACCTTGAGGACTCGATGCCAATGGCCGGCGTAACGGATCAGATCGCCCACGGCGACGACGTCGCGGCTGTACGCGCTCACCGCGCCGGTCGCGATCTGATGCGCGCGCACGCCCTGCCAGTAGGCCAGTTCGTCGGCGGTGTGCTCGATATCGTCCAGCACCCGCGCCCGGTACGCCCCGGACGCTGCCTCGTGGGTCTCGAGGTGCTTCTGCCCGGTCTGCTTGTTCGCGTAGAGGGTGTGGCTGTACCCGTCGCGTTCGCGTTCGAGGCGGCGCAGCTCGGCGGTGAGCTTGTCGATCCGCCGTGCGACCGTCACCGGCGCGTAGCGCGCGTCGGTGGTCTTGGCAGCGGCGTCGGCGCGGCCGCGCGCGGCGGTTGCATCGCGCTCGGACTGCACGGCTTTACCGAGCGCGTTCCAGGACTTCTCGACGGCGCGGCGGTGCCGGTTTCGCTGTGGTGGCCGACCTTGATTGGCTCTCCCCCTTCGGGCAGTGCGTTGAACTGAGCGGAATTGCAACTGATGCAACATTCCGCAATCAGGACGACGTCTGTTTATCCTCGTCGGACCGACGTGGCGACCGATACTCACGCTATCGGAACACGGTGTTGACCTGACAGATCGACCCCTTGTCGCATCAATGTTGCGTCTGATACAACGAGCGAGTGAGTTCCGACGCACCCGGTTCAGCGCATCTGGTCTTGGCCGACAACGTTGTTCATCTCGAACCCGCTCCAGCGGTTCTGGAGGCGATGCTGCAGGCGTGGCGGCGGCAGCAGTCGGCGCGATTCCTGAAGGAGTCGACGATCTCGCCGCGACTACGGTTGATCCACCGCTTGGTCGAGTTCACCGGTTCGTATCCGTGGCAGTGGACGCCGGCCGATGGCGAGGCGTTCATCGATCACCTGCGCAGCGGCGAGCAGCCTCGAGCGGTGTCGACCGCGCGCGGCTACGAGGTCGCGATCGACATGTTCACCGACTTCCTGCTCGATCCCCGGTACGGGTGGGCGGCAGTGTGCGAGGAGCAGTTCGGTCAGACACCGCAGCAGATCTTCCATGAAGGAAATTCGATCGAGCATCGCGTGGACTACGAGGGTGACCCGCGTCGACGGGCGTTGACCTTCGACGAGGTGCAGGCATTGTTCGACGCGGCCGATACCCGCCCACAGCAGATCACCGAGCGTGGAGTGAAAGGGGCGTTGAGTGCGGCGCGAGATGCGGCGGTACTCAAGGTGATCTATGCATTCGGGCTTCGGCGCACCGAGGCAACGCGGCTGGACCTGGCCGACCTACGACGCAACCCGAAGGCACCGCAGTTCCGCAACGTGGGGGTGGCGATGGTGCGGTACGGCAAGTCATCGAAGGGCGCGCCACCGAAGCGACGGTCGGTGCTGCTGGTGCCGGAGATGGACTGGATCGTCGATACCCTCGACGACTGGCTGACGGATCTACGGCCGCGCTTCGCTCCGGGTAAACATCCGGCGTTGTGGGTGACCGAGCGGGTCGGGCGGCTCTCGCCGCGGTCGATCAATGAGGCGTTCGTCGCGGTCCGAGAGAAGGCCGGGTTGGACAAGTGTCTTGACGTGCATTCACTCCGGCATTCCTATGTCAGTCATCTCCTCGAATTCGGCTATCCGGCAAGGTTTTTGCAGGAACAGGTGGGTCATTCGCACGCGGCAACCACCGCGATCTACACGCACGTGTCGCCGGAGTACCGCAACAAACTGCTTGAGTCGGCACTGCGGGGCAGACTCGGCGCGGACTGGGATGTGACCGCATGATCAAGAAAATGGGCTACCAGTGGCGGCTGCGGCACCTGATGGCCGAGCGCGACATGTTTCACACCTCGGACCTTGGTCCGTTGCTGGCCGAACGCGGAATCCGGCTGTCACGAGAACAGGTGTACAGGCTGGTCACTCAACCTCCGCAGCGGTTGAACATGGACGTACTCGTCGCCCTGTGCGACATCCTCGACTGCACTCCCAACGACCTGATCCGACCCGAGGTGGTGCACCGGCAGGTACGCAAGACCGGCGGCGGTGACGCCGCCACAAGCGAAATAACACCGCGCCGGTCGGTCATCCGGCGCCCAGGACAACAGTGACCGCCCGGGACGGACATCGCACGCAGCGACGGGCCGAGGAACTCGCTCGGATCAGAAGAGGGGTTGTCGACGCGGTATGCATTGCGGTGCAGTCTCTGCAGCACACCGATGCCGAGTCGGCGTTAACCGCCGCCCAGGCGGACAAGCCGCAGCAGATCCGCGGAATCGACAGTCACCTCACCGAATTCCCCGACGCATTCACCTCGCCGTCGGGTCCGTATCCCGCCGCGTTCGACCGGTTACTGCGCGTCCTCGCGGCGGCGGGCCATGATGTCGCGGTGCCAGCGTGCATCGGTTGCGGTCGTACCGACGTACCGCTGCGGCACCGCACACCGCACGGGCGTCAGTGCCAGCAGTGCTCCTGGAACGCCAGAACCGCGCCCTGTGGGCGCTGCGGCCATCAGCGGCCGGTTGCCCGCAGAACAGATCAGGGTCCCCTGTGTCGTCCATGCTATCGCGCAGACCCTGCCACACACCGCATCTGCGCTCGCTGCGGCAAGCAACGCCCTCCGGACCGACGCCGCGAGGACGGCACCCACCTCTGTCGGTCGTGCGCCCACGTGATCACCTGCGCCCGCTGCGGACGGACCCGAGCCAACACCGTCCACACCCCAGACGGTCCGGTATGTCGGTCCTGTAACCCCACACCAAAACGACGCTGCGGATACTGCGGGCGAGACGCGGAGATCGTCGTGCGCGGCAAGGACGGCCATCCGGATCGCTGCCGCAAGTGCTACACCCATCGCCGGGCCGATACCTGCGTCGTATGCGGGCGCGTCCGGCAAGGCAGCCGCTACCAACGCACAGCGTTCCACTGCCAGAGCTGCTGGCCCCGGCAACCACGAGAGTGCGCCGACTGCGGTCAGATCACGCGACCGCACGCGACCTGGCCGATGGGCACAATCTGCCGACCGTGCTACCTCCGCCGCGCGCGACATCCTCAGCCGTGCCATCAATGCCACACCCTCCGCGTCCTCGTCGGACGGTCCGACACCGGACAGGACCTGTGCGGACCGTGCAGCGGCGCACCCCACTTGAATTTCACCTGTCTACGCTGCCGCCGCCCCGGCGACATCTATGCCGACGGCCTGTGCTCGCACTGTGTCGGCTCCGATCGCGTCCGCGCCTTGCTCACCGACCCGGATACCGGGACTGTCCCGCAGCCACTGGCCCCGCTACTGGACGCCCTCGCCACCGTGAACGGGCCATCCCTGGTGAAATGGGTCAAGCGCAGCGCCACCGCGAGACTGCTCGGCACCTGGGTAGCGGACAAGGAAGACATCTCCCACGAGAGCTTGGACCGGCTGCCGCAAGTCAACACGACCCGTGAAATCCGGCAGACTCTGGTGACCGCCGGTGTCCTTGCCGAACGCGACGAACCGCTCGCCCAGCAGCAACTGTGGGTCGCGACCTTCCTCGACGGTCTGCCCGCCCCGCAGCAGCGGGTCCTGCGTCCATATGCCGAATGGCAGATTCTGCGCAGAGCCCGGCGCAAGGCCCGCCGGGGACGTTACGTCCGCGGCTCGAGCCGACACGACCGGCGCAAGCTCCGTGCCGCCGCGCAGTTCCTGGACTGGCTCGACGCCATCGGGGTCGAGCTTGCGAGCGTCGGCCAGACACACCTGGACGACTGGATCACTGCCCACACCAACAAGGCCGGCCAGCTCGCCCCGTTCCTGGCGTGGACCTCGCAGCGCCGATTGACTTCGGCCCTCGAAATTACGGTCGAGCCACACGCCTTGCCGTCACGGTTCCTCACCGATCACGAGTATCGAGAACAACTTCGGCGGTGTATGCACGACGACTCGATTCCGATCGAGGCACGGGTCGTCGCGGCATTGGTCCGACTTTACGGGCTGCCCGTGTCCCGGATTCTCGTGCTCACCGTCGACCGATTCCACCATGACGGTGAGCACGCCTACCTGACCATCGACGAGCATCCGGTTCTGCTGCCGCCGATCCTGGCCACACTGATCCAGGAATTGATCGGCGCCCGCGCACCCTCCATGCTCCAGCCGATCGACGGTCCGCGTTACCTGCTGCCCGGTCGGCCTCCGAGTCAGCCGCGTAGCCAAGGCGGGATCGGCCTGATCCTGAACCGGAACGGACTTCCGACGCTGGCCGCTCGCAACACGGCGATGATCGAAAGCGCCGGCCTCCTACCGGCCGTCGTGCTCAGCGACTTGTTCGGTATCAGCATCGCGACAGCACACCAATGGACCGAACTCGCTGCAGCGAGTTGGGCGGAATACCTTGCCGCAGACAGCGACACTGCGAAGACCAGGTAGTGCTCGCGTATGGACGCGCTTCACGGTGCAGTGTCATCAGTGGGCGTTCTGCTCGACGAACGCCTCGCCGGGGGCGCGGACCTACTTCACGCCAGTCCTCGACTGCACCATCCAATGGAATATCGAACGTCCTTGACCGCTCGCGCGTTGCCCACTCGCGAGTGCGCTCACTCCCACCCAGTAACCATACGAATAGTACAGTTAAGGGGTGGCGATTACTACCGTGAAGGAAACGACCCCGGCTCAGCGCTGGGGACTGCTGGTCACCGTGAGTGCCGGGCTGTTGATGATCGTGCTGGACAACTCGATCCTCTACACCGCGTTGCCGCGGCTGACCACCGATCTGGGTGCCACGGGGTCTCAGAGCCTGTGGATCATCAACGCCTACCCGGTGGTGATGGCCGGTCTGCTACTCGGTTCGGGCACGCTCGGCGACCGAGTAGGGCACCGGCGCATGTTCGTGATCGGGCTGGTGGTGTTCGCGGTGGCCTCGCTGGCGGCGGCGTTCGCGCCGGGGGCGTGGCCGCTGGTCGCGGCGCGGGCAGGGCTGGCGGTAGGTGCAGCGATCATGATGCCCGCAACGCTGGCGTTGATCGCCGTGACCTTCCACGACGAGCGCGAGCGCAACATCGCGATCGGGGTATGGGGATCGCTGTCCACGGTGGGTATGGCGCTGGGGCCGATCGTAGGCGGGGCGCTGCTGGAGGCGTTCTGGTGGGGGTCGGTGTTCTTGATCAACGTCCCGATCGCGGTGGCGGCGTTGGCCGCGACGCTACTGCTGGCACCGCCCAACGACCCGAACCCGGACAAGCGGTGGGATCTGCGCTCGTCTGTGTGGGCGCTGGTCGGGCTGGTCGGTGCGGTGATCACGATCAAGGAACTCGCCCACACCCCGCAGAACTGGACCGTGGTCACCGGTGCGGCACTCGCCTCGGCATTCGGATTCACCGCCTTTACGCGCCGTCAGCGGCGCCTGCCCGAGCCGCTGCTGGACTTCGCGATCTTCCGCAACAACGCTTTCAGCGCCGGAGTGCTCGCGGCCGCGTTCGCGATGTTCGCCATCGGCGGGATCCAACTGGTCACCACCCAGCGCTACCAACTGCTCGAGGGCTACACCCCTCTGCAGGCCGGACTGTTGGTCGCCGCGATCGCACTCGGCGTGGTCCCCGCCGCGCTGCTGGGCGGGGCCTATCTGCACCGCATCGGGCTGCTCACCCTCATCGCTGGGGGACTCTGCCTGGCTACCGTCGGAACGATATTGATCGTGCTCGGCGCAGGTTCGAATCTGGCGCTGCTCATCACTGGGTTGATCGTCACCGGGATCGGGGTCGGCGCGGCGATGTCGGTGGCCTCCACCGCGATCGTCGGCAACGTCGCCCCGCACCGTGCGGGCATGGCCTCCTCGGTCGAGGAGGTTTCCTACGAGTTCGGGTCACTGACCGCGGTGGCACTGCTAGGCAGCCTTGCCGTCTTCGTCTACTCCTTCACTGTCACCCTGCCCGACGGCGCACCCGCTCGGGCCGGGGAGAGCCTGGCCGACGCCGTGACCGTCGCCGGCCAGCATCCGGGCGTGTTCGACGCCGCGCACACCGCCTACAACCAGGCTTACCTGGTGACGATGATCGTGGTCACTGTCGTGCTCGGGCTGGGCGCAGCCCTGACCGGATGGCTGCTGCGCCGCCACAGCCCCGGCACCGCAGCCGCGGCCTACACCGGAGGGCACTGATGCGCCCGAGCAAACGAACCCAAATCCTCGATGCCGCCCTGCGCGTGGTCGAACGCGACGGCGTGACCGCGCTGACCTACGAATCACTCGCCGAAGAAACAGAACTCACCAAAGCCGGGCTCGTCTACCACTTCCCCTCCCGCGAAGCACTGCTCGACGGACTGCAACAGCACCTCGCCCAGCAGTGGGAAACCGCGATGACCACCGCCGCCGGCGCGCCCGCCGAAACCCTGAGCGACAACGCCCGGCTGGCCGCCTACGCGAAAGTCGCCACCCAGCGCGCCACCCGCGCTGAGCTTCTACTCATCCTCGAAACCGCCGCCCGGCCCACCACGAACACACCATGGACCGAAGTCGTAAATCGCTGGACACCCCCGACGTCGGCCACCGCGCCGCTCAGCCCGCAGGAGGCCCTCAGACTGATCGCCTACCTCGCCGCCGACGGACTCTGGCTCCACGAAGCACTCACCGGTGCCCACATCCCCCACCAGATCCGCGAACAACTCGCCGAACAACTCGCCCACCTCACCAACACCGAAGCGGGAAAAATCCACTGACACTGCAGCGAAAACCACGGCCAGAGGGATCGGGACTCGGTCATGAGCTCGAGCGGCACTCAGCTGCGACTACGCATATCCGTCGGTTTTCGACAGTTACTACCGGACCCCGAATAGCGCAGATTCCGAATACCTACCCTCCACCAGTGTGCGCGGCCTGGTCGGCGGCCCATGCGGCCTCGGCGGTGCCGGCCTTGCGGTCGGCCTTGGCATCGAGAGCGTCCACGCGGGCGGCCTGGCGGGCGATCTTGTCGGCCTCGACATCGGCGGTGGGCCGGTAGGTGTCGTCGATGTCGACGTCGACGGTGAATCCGGCGGCGCGCAGCGCGGCGGAGGTGGCGTCGATCTGGGCGCGCTTGGCGCGGCGGTCCCGCGAGTGCGGGATGTACCAGGACCCGAGGCCCCGGGACCAGCGCCAGCGCTGGGCCTTCAGGATCTCGGCGGAGCCGTCACCACGGCTCGTGCCGTCGATCAGGGTGCCGTCGGCGTGGGTGTGGGTGATGGTCAGTGCGGACATGAGCGGTCCACCCTTTCTGAGCGTGTGTAGGGATGAAGGGAGCCGGAGGAAGAGGCGGTCAGCGCACGAACCGCCAGGCCGAACGCGCGGCGCGAGCACCGGGAACCTTGCGGACGGCGATGTTGCCCGCGATCTTGGCGGCGCGCTTGCCGTACACGGCACCGCGTGAAGGTCCGGCCGGACGGACGGGGACGCGTTTGGCCACAGGGCGGACAGGCGGGGCCGGGACGGTGGGAGCGGTGTCGGCGGCCAGTTCCCGCTCCCACTGCGCGAAGTCGTCGACCGGGGGCTGAATCCGGTCGGGGGTCGACTCCGGCGTGCTGCCCGCAGCGATGCGGCGCACATGGCGGTGCTCGTAGCCACGGACCGGATCGAGATAGCGCAACGGCGTGCGGGTGACGATGTTCTCGGCCAGCCGCGAGGACCAGACCCGGGTCTTGTAGGCGGTCAGGAAGTGACCGGCCAGCCACAGCGCCACACCGCCGAGGAGCAGCGGCGCGCGGGTGGCGATCGGGTCGCCGGAGACGATGCACAGCAACGAGGAGATCGCCAGGAGGGCGCCACCGAGGCGAGCGATCGGAGCGCCGATCGTCCAGACGAGCAGTGCTGCCAACGCAATCGCTGCCATAACGGTGATGATCGACATCCGATACCCCTTACCTCGGTCGCTCTTTCGCTCCCAACTTTACAATACCATTTTGTATTGTTGCAACTCCGGGCACGCTCCGGAAGGCGCACACACGTTTCCACAAAGCAATTCAGCTATGTAAAGTTTCGAGAACCGGACCCCGGCACACCCCGCGACGACCGTGCCCCGAGAAACGAAAGGCCAGAAGCAATGGCGAACCCGAACCGCCTCACGGCACAGCAATGCGTCGAGGTACTGAAAGAAGAAACCGGCAACGAGATCAAGCCGGTGACCTTCCACTCCTACGTCAACCGAGGCCACGCCCCCAAACCGGTCGAAAAGATCGGCAACACACCCCTGTGGAAACGCAGCGAGATCGTCGAATGGGCCCGCAACCGTCCAGGACGCGGCGCACGCACCGACCTACGCCAACCCCGCCGGCGCACCAAAACCTCCGACACGGCGACCACGACCGACTGACCCACTGCAACCGGGACGTGCCATCACCCCAGCTCAGAACCTGTTTTTAACAGCGAATCGCCCCTACTCCCATGCTGCCGGAGTAGGGGCTTGATCGTCATTCCTGCGAGCGGCAGGTGCCACGCTTAGCTCACGGATACATCCACTCGTTCACCGGTCAATCCACGCACCTGCTCGTGTCCAGCCCGGGACGTGTCATCTATGCAGGTCAGCGGCAGTCCACGTGCACCGAGACATACACCCGGCCGCTGTGCTCGCGCCTCCACTCGTCCGGACCTTCGACGGCTGCGGCGATGTCGAGCTGGTCGGGTTCGGACCAGTCCACCGGCTCGGGCGCCGCGATCAACGCGGTGGTGGTATCGATCGCGGC
>Ga0233372_1000309_pt1 | contig 22361 bp, 18 predicted proteins | sample ElkDunMinimDraft_4_FD_191538 | JGI IMG/M metagenome (GOLD analysis project Ga0233372, IMG submission 191538) | Fecal eukaryotic communites from dung pellets of Tule Elk in California, USA - Elk Dung D8 | ecosystem: Host-associated > Mammals > Digestive system > Large intestine > Fecal | place... | reverse complement strand
CCTCGGTGAGCCGGTCCCGGGGCAGTTCCCGCAGCTCGTCGAGGGCGAACCAGCGGGCCTCGCTGGTGGAGCCGCCGACGTCGTGGACCTGCGGCGGCGCCGGCGCCTCGACCTCGACCCGGTAGAAGGCGCGTACGCCGTGCCAGTCGATCGGGTAGCCCTCCGGGCCCAGTGAGGCCGCGTCGCGGTGGCTCGCCACCCCGAGCAGCTCGACGAGCCGGCCGTGCTGGCCGGTCTCCTCGGCCAGCTCCCGGATGAGGGCCGTGCCGGGCTGCTCGCCGTAGTCGGTGCCCCCGCCGGGCAGATGCCAGCAGCCCGCTCCGGGGTAGCCGTCGGCGACCCGGGTGAGCAGGATGCGCCGCGCCGGGTCGGTGGCGACCGCGTAGGCGGCGAAGCGCTGGGCCCGGTGCAGGCCGTCCGGGCCGGGAACGGCGTAGAACGAGGGGAAGTCGGGCGTCTCGTCCGGCAGGAGGTCGCCGGTGCCGGCGGGCAGCCCGAGCGCCCGGGCGGTGAAGGCCCGCAGCGGCAGCAGGCGCGCTTCGTCGAGGGTGACCCACCGGGCCAGGTCGGTGGGCTGGCCGACCCGGTGCAGCAGGCTGCCGCCCCGGACACTGACGGTGTAGAGGAGGCGGTCGGTGTGCAGGGTGATGCCCCGGTCGGGCAGCGCGCGCAGGTCGGCCAGGACGTCGGCGAGACCGGAGACGCTCACCGACAGACCGGTCTCGGCGGCGGTCTCCCGGACCACTGTGTGCTGGGGATCCTCACCGTGGTCGACCGCCCCACCGGGCAGCGACCAGGCACCGGGTGTCCCGGACCGGTCAGAGGCGCGAACGAGCAGAACCCGTTGCGCCGAGTCGAGACAGACGGCGTATGCCGCAATCCTGCGGAGCGGCTCCAGCAAGGTGGTCACGGATGTGAATTCTCGCCCCGTGCCCGCCTCACGCTGAGCGAGAGTCGGATTCCTGACAGTCACCTGTCGGCGGGGCGCAAGATCCGCTAGTGGGCACAGCCCACCGGGGCGGTCACTCCCACTCGATGGTGCCCGGCGGCTTGCTGGTGATGTCCAGAACGACCCGGTTGACCTCGGCCACCTCGTTGGTGATCCGGGTCGAGATGCGGGCGAGCAGGTCGTACGGGAGACGGGACCAGTCGGCGGTCATGGCGTCCTCGCTGGAGACGGGCCGCAGCACCACCGGGTGCCCGTACGTGCGGCCGTCGCCCTGCACGCCGACGCTGCGCACGTCGGCCAGGAGCACCACGGGGAACTGCCAGACGTCACGGTCGAGCCCCGCCGCGGTCAGCTCCTCCCGGGCGATCAGGTCGGCCTGCCGCAGCAGGTCGAGCCGCTCCCGGTCCACCGCGCCGATGATCCGGATCGCCAGGCCGGGACCCGGGAAGGGGTGCCGCCAGACCATCTCGTCCGGCAGGCCCAGCTGGGCGCCGAGGGCGCGTACCTCGTCCTTGAAGAGCGTGCGCAGCGGCTCCAGGAGCTTGAACTGCAGGTCGTCGGGGAGGCCGCCGACGTTGTGGTGGGACTTGATGTTCGCGGTGCCGGTGCCGCCGCCGGACTCCACCACGTCCGGGTAGAGGGTGCCCTGCACCAGGAACTCGACGTCCCCGTGCGCGGCGACCTCGCGGGCAGCGGCCTCGAAGACCCGGATGAACTCCCGGCCGATGATCTTGCGCTTCTGCTCGGGGTCGGTGACGCCGGCCAGCGCGCCGAGGAACCGGTCCTGGGCGTCGACCACCTTGAGCTTGATGCCGGTGGCGGCCACGTAGTCCTTCTCGACCTGCTCGGCCTCACCGGCGCGCAGCAGACCGTGGTCGACGAAGACGCAGGTCAGCTGGTCGCCGATGGCCTTGTGCACCAGCGCGGCCGCGACCGCGGAGTCGACGCCGCCGCTGAGGCCGCAGATGACCTCCTTGTCGCCGACCCGGGACCGGATCTCGGCGACCTGCTCCTCGATGATGTTCTCCGACGTCCAGCTCGGCGCGATGCCGGCGATGTCGTAGAGGAAGCGGGTGAGCATCTCCTGGCCGTGCTCGGTGTGCCCGACCTCCGGGTGGAACTGCACCCCGGCGCGGCGCCGGTCCAGGTCCTCGAAGGCGGCCACCGGAGCGCCGGCCGACTCGGCGGTCACCGTGAAGCCCGCCGGGGCCTCGGTGACGCAGTCGCCGTGGCTCATCCAGACCGGCAGCTCGGCGGGCAGGTCCCGCAGCAGCACCCCGGCCTCGGGGCGGGGGCGCAGCGGCGTGCCGCCGTACTCGCGGTTGCCGGTGCGGCTCACCGTGCCGCCGAGAGCCCGGGCCATCGCCTGGAAGCCGTAGCAGATGCCGAAGACCGGCACGTCCACGTCGAAGAGGGCGTTGTCGACCTGGGGCGCCTCGGGGGCGTAGACGCTGGCGGGGCCGCCGGAGAGGATGATCGCCGCCGGGTTCTTCGCCAGCATCTCGGCGACCGGCATCGTGTGCGGCACGATCTCCGAATAGACGCGCGCCTCACGGACCCGCCGCGCGATGAGTTGGGCGTACTGGGCTCCGAAGTCCACCACGAGGACCGGGCGAGGCGTGCTCATGTGAAACAAGCCTACTCAGCGCCACGGCCGCGGCGCCGCCGGGGCGTGACCACCGCCGCAGCGCCGCCGGCGTCACTGATACCGCGGCGCCGCCGGCCCGGCTAGGGCCGCAGCGCCGCCGGGGCGTGCTGAGGCACGGCCGGGTTCTTCGGCCGCACCCGCTCGATGCGCCGGTACGCCGACCCCAGCGGCGGCCGCGGGTCCTGCTCGCCCTTGTTGGGCCAGAACGACATTGCCCGCTCGGCCTGCGCGGTGATCGTCAGCGACGGATTCACCCCGAGGTTCGCGCTGACCGCCGCGCCGTCGAGCACGTGCAGCCCTTCGTGCCCGTAGACCCGCTGGTACCCGTCGATCACGCCGTCGGCCGGGGTGGCCCCGATCGCGGCGCCGCCGAGGATGTGCGCGGTGACCGGAACGTTGAACGGCTCGGTCAGCGCGCCCCCGGCGATCCCGCCGATCTCATCGGCGAGCAGCCGGGCAGCTTCGTTGCCGGCCGGGATCCAGGTCGGGTTGGGCGCGCCGTGCCCCTGCGTGGTGCGCAGCCCGCGGCCGAAGATCCCCTTACGCAGGTGGGTGACGATCGAGTTGTCCGCCGACTGCATCACCAGCATGATGATCGTCCGCTCCGACCAGCCGCGCAGCCAGAGCAGCTTCGCCACCGTGACCGGCTGGGTGACCAGCGACCGCAGCCAGCGCCGGACCCGCCGGGGGCCGCCGTCGATGAGGGTGGACTGGAGCAGCCCCATGACGTTGGAGCCCTTGCCGTACCGGACCGGCTCGATGTGGGTCTGCGGGTCGGGGTGGAAGGAGCTGGTGATCGCCACCCCGTCGGTGTAGTCGAGACCACGGACGCGGGCCGCGCCGCGCGGCACCGCCGCGCCGAGGATCGCCTCCGAGTTGGTCCGGGTGAGCTGCCCGAGCCGCTCCGAGAGCCGGGGCAGCTTCCCCTCGTCCCGCAGCCGGTGCAGCAGCCGCTGCGTGCCGAGCGCGCCGGCGGCGAAGACCACCTGGTCGGCGTGGAAGACCTGGCGCCGCTTGCGCACCCAGGCCCCGGTCCGCTCGGTGACGATCTCGTACCCGCTGCCGGTGGGCGAGGGGCGGACGCTGGTCACGGTGGTGAGCGCGTGCACCTGGGCGCCGAGCCGCTCGGCGAGCCAGAGGTAGTTCTTGACCAGGGTGTTCTTGGCGCCGACCCGGCAGCCGGTCATACAGGCGCCGCAGTGGGTGCAGCCCGTGCGCTCCGGGCCGGCCCCGCCGAAGTACGGGTCGGCGCAGCGCTCGCCCGGGCCGCTGCCGATGTGCACCCCGACCGGGGTGGAGTGGTAGCTGGCCCCGACGCCCATCTTGTCGGCGACCCGCTTGATCGCCAGGTCGGCCTTGGTCTCGGTGCCGTAGGTCGACACCCCCAGCATCCGCTTGGCCTGGTCGTAGTGGGGCGCGAGCTCGGCACGCCAGTCGGTGATGTCGCGCCACTGCGAATCGCCGTAGAAGGGCGGCAACGGCTCGTAGAGGGTGTTGGCGTAGACCAGCGAGCCACCGCCGACCCCGGCGCCGGAGAGCACCAGCACACCCGCGCCGGACTTGCGGTGGGCCGAACGCAGCAGGTCGATGCGCTGGATCCCGTAGCAGCCCAGCTTGGGCGCCCAGAGGAAGCGGCGCACCCGCCAGGACGTCTCGGGGAACTCGTCGTCGGCGAAGCGGCGGCCGGCCTCCAGCACGCCGACGGAGTAGCCCTTCTCCGCCGCGCGCAGGGCCGCCACGCTCCCGCCGAAGCCGGACCCGATGACCACGAGGTCGTAATGCATACCCGGCATCATTACCGACGGGTAGCCGATGCGCTACCACCAGATTTCCGGATATCGAAGATCTTTCGACAATTCGGAGATAACGCCCGCTAGCGCGGTTGCGGCAGATCCGGCTGCGCCGTGCCGTACAACCAGGTGTCGAAGAGATCGTCGAGCGCGACACCCGAGACCCGCTCGGCCGTCGCCACGAACTCCTCGGTGGTGGCGTTGCCGTCGCGCTTCTCCGCCAGCCAGGTCTTGAGGGTGCGGAAGAACGCGTCGTCGCCGATGGTCACCCGCAGCGCGTGCACCGTCATCCCACCGCGCTGGTAGACCGAACCGCTGAACAGATCCGCAGCCCCCGGATCCCCCGGGGGCGTCCGCCAGATCTCCGCCGGGGAGCGGGCGTACTGGTCGGCGAAGGTAGCCGCGGCCGTCCGTCCGCCCGACTCCTCGGTCCAGAGCCACTCCGCGTACGTCGCCAGCCCCTCGTTGAGCCAGATGTCCTGCCAGCGGGCCAGCGCCACACTGTTGCCGAACCACTGGTGGGCGATCTCGTGCGCCACCACCGAGGTGTCACCGTCGGCGAAGAAACCCGCCGAGTAGACCGGGCGGCTCTGCGTCTCCAGCGCGTACCCGATGCGCGGGTCGGTGATCACGATGCCGCCGTAGGACTCGACCGGGTATGGCCCGAAGACCGTCTCCAGGAAATCGGCGACCTCCGTGGTGCTCGCCATCGCCCGGTCGGCGTCGGTGCCGACCAGTTCCCGCGGCACCGCGGTCACCACCGGCCGGCCCCGGTGCTCGGCGCGGGTCACCTCGTACTCGCCGATCACCAGCGTGCTCAGGTAGCTCGCCATCGGCGTGCGCTCGGCCCACTTCCAGGTGGTCCAGCCGTTGACCGTGGTCGTGCCCTGCGGCACGCCGTTGGAGAGCGCCACGAGCCCGTCCGGGACCGTGATCTCGTACGCGTAGGTCGCCTTGTCCCGGGGGTGGTCGTTGACCGGGAACCAGGTGCTGGCCGACTCCGGCTGGCCCAGGGCGATCGCCCCGTCGGCGGTGTGCAGGAAACCGCCCTCGCCGAGGGTCTCGTTGCGCAGCGGCGCCGGAATGCCGTCGTAGGCGACGTCGACGGTGAACTCGGTGCCACGGGCGAGTCCCGGCGGCACCGGGACGACCAGTTCGGCGCCGTCCCGCCGGAAATCGGCCTTGGCGCCGCTGACGATCACCGAGCGGACGTCCAGCCCGGCGAGGTCCAGATTGAACGCGGAGAGGTCGGCGGTCGCGGTGGCACGCAGGGCGGCCCGCCCGTCGAGCCGGTCGGTGGCCGGGTCGTACTTGACCTTGAGGTCGTAGTGGAGGACGTCGTAGCCGCCGTTGCCGTACGTCGGGAAGTACGCGTCGCCGATACCGGCGCCGCCGGGTTGGAAACCGGTCGCGCTCACCGAGGGCGCGGGCGTCGGCCGCGGACCACAGCCGGCCACGGCCAGGGCGACGGCGAGCAGCAGCGCGACTGCTGCGCGCGCCCGGGGCTGCGTACTGGTCAACTCGGCCTCCCACGTCCGCCAACCCGGATTCCCCGGGACGGGGACCGACCCTAGGGCATCGCGGCACCTGCGCGGGGACCGTGCGCGGTGGTGACGCGTCGCCGCGTCACCACCGCCGAAGAGCCGGGATCACCACGTGCCCCGCTGCGAGTGGCCACCGGGCAGCGGCATCGCGATGGGGCGTGGTCAGCGGTCCAGGACCAGGCCGACCTTCTGGAACTCCTTGAGGTCGCGGTAGCCGCACTTGGCCATCGCCCGGCGCAGCCCGCCGAAGAGATTGAGCTGCCCGTCGGGCTCGTGCGCCGGACCGTGCAGCAGCCGCTCCATCGAGCCGAGCGACTCCTGGGCCACGCCGAAGGCGCCGCGCGGCAACGCCGGGTGGCTCGCCGCGGGGTGCCACCACGCGCCGCCGGCCGGCGCCTCCTCGCAGAGAGAGAGCGGCTCGCCGAGCATCACCGCGTCCGCCCCGCAGCCCAGCGCCTTGGCGATGTCGCCGGAGGTCTGCAGGTCGCCGTCGGCGATCAGGTGCACGTACCGGCCACCGGTCTCGTCGAGGTAGTCGCGCCGTGCGGCGGCGGCGTCGGCGATCGCCGAGGCCATCGGCACCCGGATGCCGAGCACCGACTCGGTGGTGGACCAGTCGTCGCCGCCGATGCCGACGATCACCCCGGCCGCGCCGGTGCGCATCAGGTGCAGCGCCGTCTTGTAGTCGGTGCAGCCGCCGACGATCACCGGCAGGTCGAGGTCGGCGATGAACTCCTTGAGGTTCAGCGGCTCGTCGGTGGTCGAGACGTGCTCGGCCGAGACGATGGTGCCCTGGATGACCAGGATGTCCACGCCCGCGTCGAGGATCACCGGTGCCAGCGCCAGGGTGTGCTGCGGGGAGACCCGCACCGCCACCGTGCCGCCACCGGCCCGCAGCTCGCGGACCCGCTCGGCGATCAGCTCGGGGCGGATCGGCTCGGCGTAGATCTCCTGCAGCCGCTGGGTGGCCGCCGCGTCCTCGTCGAGTGCGGCAAGCTCCTGCAGGACCTTGGACGGGTCCTCGTACCGGGTCCAGAGCCCTTCGACGTTGAGCACGCCGAGCCCGCCGAGCTGCCCGAGCCGGACGGCCGAGGCCGGGCTCATGGTCGCGTCGGAGGGGTGCGCCACGCAGGGGATGTCGAACTGGTACGCGTCGAGCTGCCAGGTGGTGGAGACGTCGTCCACGTCCCGGGTGCGGCGGCTGGGCACGATCGCGATGTCGTCCAGGTGGTAGCCGCGCTGTGCGGTCTTGCCCAGCCCGATCTCGACCACGTCACGCATGGGTCACTCCAGGTTAGAAGGGGTGGTACTCAGCGGGTGTGGTAGTTGGGCGCCTCGACGGTCATCTGCACGTCGTGCGGGTGGCTCTCCTTGAGCCCGGCCGCGGTGATCCGGATGAGCTGACCGCGCTCGTGCAGCTCGGAGATGGTGGCCGCGCCGCTGTAGAACATGCCCTGCCGCAGGCCGCCGACGAGCTGGTGGACGACCTGGGCGAGCGAGCCGCGGTAGGGGACCTGCCCCTCGATGCCCTCCGGGATGAGCTTGTCGTCGGAGCTGACGTCGCCCTGGAAGTAGCGGTCCTTGGAGTACGACCGGTTCGCGCCGCGGGTCTGCATCGCGCCGAGCGAACCCATGCCCCGGTACGTCTTGTACTGCTTGCCGTTGATGAAGATCAGCTCACCGGGGCTCTCCTCGCAGCCGGCGAGCAGGCTGCCGAGCATCACCGTGTCGGCGCCGGCGACCAGCGCCTTGGCGATGTCCCCGGAGTACTGCATGCCGCCGTCACCGATCACCGGAACCCCGAGCGGCCGGCAGGCCCGGGCCGCCTCCATGATCGCGGTGATCTGCGGTACGCCCACCCCGGCGACGACCCGGGTGGTGCAGATCGAACCGGGCCCGACGCCCACCTTGACCGCGTCGGCGCCGGCCTCGGCGAGCGCCCGCGCGCCGGCGTACGTCGCCGAGTTGCCGCCGATGACCTGGACGTCGGTCTCCCGCTTGAGCCGGCCGATCATCTCGACGATGGCCCGGCTGTGGCCGTGGGCGACGTCGCAGACGATCACGTCGACGCCGGCGTCGATCAGGGTCCGGGCCCGCTTGTACGCCTCGTCGCCGAAGCCGATGGCGGCGGCGACCCGCAGCCGGCCCGAGTCGTCCTTGGTGGCGAGCGGGAACTGCTCGCTCTTGGTGAAGTCCTTGACCGTGATCAGGCCCCGCAGCCGGCCGTCGGCGTCCACCAGCGGCAGCTTCTCGACCTTGTGCCGGCGCAGCAGCTCCAGCGCGTCGGGCTTGCTCACCCCGACCGGCGCGGTCACCAGCGGGATCCGGGTCATCACGTCCCGCACGAGAGTGTCCGGGTCGGTGACGAAGCGCATGTCCCGGTTGGTGATGATGCCCACCAGGGTGCCCGCGGCGTCGGTGACCGGCAGGCCCGAGATGCGGAACTTGCCGCAGATCACGTCCACCTCGCGGACGGTGTCGTCGGGCGAGCAGGTGACCGGGTTGGTGATCATGCCGGACTCGGAGCGCTTGACCAGGTCGACCTGGTGCGCCTGGTCCTCGATCGAGAGGTTGCGGTGCAGCACGCCGATGCCGCCCTGACGCGCCATGGCGATCGCCATCCGGGCCTCGGTCACGGTGTCCATCGCGCTGGAGAGCACCGGCAGGGCGATGTCGATCTCCCGGGTCAGCCGGGTCCGGGTGTCGATGTCGCTGGGGGCGATGTCCGACTCGGCGGGCTGCAGCAGCACGTCGTCGAAGGTCAGCCCGAGCGGGATCACCCGCGCCGACCCCGAGGGCATCTCCGGCATGTAACCCGCCAGATCCTCGTGTTCCGCACCGGTCTGCGAAGCGGCGGTCGGTGACTTCTCCACGATGACTCCCCTGAGCTGGTCGACGGGCATCAGCACGGCGCGCGCGCACGTAAAGCGGCACCAGGGCGACGGCGATACTTCATCGTACTCACCCGGGCGGCGGCCTCCGCCGACTGCCGGTAGGGCGCGCCGTCGGAGCGCCGAGGCGGCAGGTGACCGGCGCGGGGAGGACTACCACTACGGTGGAGGGGTGCACGAGGAGCCCATCGACCCGTTCAACGGTGACCCCGCCGACCCGGCCGCCGGTCTGCACGACCCGGACGACGAGCTGCTGGAGCCGCTGGGCGAGGAGGAGCGCCAGGAGCTGCTCGAGGATCTCGCCGACCTGGAGATCTATCAGGCGCTGCTGGCTCCGCGTGGCATCCGCGGGCTGGTGATGGACTGCGAGGACTGCCGCCAGGCGCACTACTTCGCCTGGGACCTGCTGCGCGGCAACCTGCGCCACCTGCTGACCGAAGGGCGGCCGCGGGTCCACGAGCCGGCGTACGACCCGGACCCGGACCGGTACGTGACCTGGGAGTACGCCCGCGGCTACGCCGACGGGGTCGAGGACTCGCTGGGTGACGACTCGGAGCTGGACGCCGAGGAGGGCTGAGCCGCACCCGGCCCGGCGCCCGGGGCCCGAGCCGCCGATGCCGGTGGCGAGACCCGGCGGCCGGAGGGCTCAGGCGACCAGTCCGGCCCGGAAACCCGCCGCGACCGCGTGTGCCCGGTCCCGGGCGCCGAGCTTGCGGAACAGCCGCCGGGCGTGGGTCTTGACGGTGTCCTCGGAGACGAAGAGCTCCCGGCCGATCTCGGCGTTGCTCTTGCCGTCGGCCATGCCGACGAGGACCTGCATCTCCCGCTCGGTGAGGGTGACGCGGGCGCCGCGCCCCGCGCCGTCGCCTGCGGCCGGCTCACCGGGCCCCGGCCCGCTCGCTTTCGCCCGGCGTCCGTCGGGCCCCGCCGCACCGTTCGATCCGGCCGCACCGTTGGGCCCCGCCGGTCTGCCCGGCGCCGGCTGTCCGTCGCGTCCCGCCGGCCCGTTGGCACCAGCGGCCGGAGCGCCCTGGCGCGGCTGCGGCTGATCCGTCGCGCCGGCCGGGTCGTTCTCACCGTCGGCCACGTCGTCGCCGCGCTGCACCGGCACCACGGTCGGTCCGCCGTCGCTGTCGACCGCGGGTCCGCCGGCGACGGTGCCCGTACGGGTGGCGGCGGGAGCGGAGCCGGTCATTCCGGAGGCGCGCCGGGCGCCGTTGACCGATCCGTTCTCCACCAGGGCGACCGCGTCGCCCGCGGCGACGTTGCGCCCCGGTGCGTTGATCAGCAGCACCAGCTTCGCCACCGCGCTGAGCAGGTCGCCGTCGCCGGCGATCAGCCCACGGGCGCCGGCTGCCATCGCGGCGGCGATCGCGGCGGACTCCTCGGTTCCGAAGAGGACGACCGCGGCCTCGGGTGAACGGGCGAGCACGCGCCGGGTGAAGCCCGCCGGGTCCGGCCTGGTCAGGGCGGTGTCGGCGAGCACGACGTCGGCCGGGCGCTCACCCAGCCGCAGCATCACCTCGGGGGCGGACGCCGCTGTCCGCAGCGCCGACGCCAGTCCGAGCCGGGTGGCGACTGCAGAGATGCGCTGCGCTGCGAGCGGAGTCCGAACACACACCAGGACGGTACGCACAGTGGTCTTCTCCTCTCCCTAGCGAGCAGACCACGGCCGCAGGTGATCACGATGAGTTTTCCGATGATGGAGGTAACTTTTCGGGACAAGTTCGGGCAAAAGACATGCCGCATCGCACTTCTCGATCAAAGTTTCAGTGGTTTTGGATCAAAGACGTGTGAGAAACGACGGCCCTGGGTACCGGCAAACCCAGACCGGTTGCGTGTGCCAGCGCGGCCCGCCGCACGAGCCGGTCGGTGAGTTACGAGTCAGGTGCGGAGCCGCGCGGGAGGAGGGGTGCTCATGTCGAACGTACGCAGACTGCCCGGACCCATTGTCGATCTGTGGGAGTGGCAGCGTCTGGGCGCCTGCCGGGGTCGCGACAGCGCCCAGTTCTTCCACCCTGACGGCGAGCGCGGCTCGTCCCGTTACCGCCGTGAGGCCGGCGCCAAGACCGTCTGCGGCGCCTGCCCGGTCCGCGCCGAGTGCGCCGCCCACGCCCTCTCCGTCCGTGAGCCGTACGGCGTCTGGGGCGGCTTCAGCGAATCCGAGCGCCTGCGCCTGCTCGCCATGGGCTGGGAGGACTGCGCCGACCGCCGGCAGAGCCGGGTCGACATCGCCCGCCTGGAGGCACGCCTCGGCCGGGCACACAAGTCCACGGTGCCCTCGCAGCGCAACGTGGCCTGAACTTCACAGCACCCCGAACTCTCCAGCGTGGCCCCGGGATCCTCCGGGGCCACGCTGTCTGCGCGCGCAGCGGCGACACTCCGGACGCAGCCACAGCGGGAGGGCGGCCCTCGATGGTCAGAGACCATGCGCGGGCCCGTACAGAACGATCCGCGTGCCGGCGAAGAACGCCGGCACGCGGATCGTGGTGTGGGTGGAACCCGTTACCGCCCTGACTCAGAAGCCCGGGCCGTGCTGGTGTCCGTGCCCGTGGCCGTGGCCGTGGCCCGCCTCGGCGGGCTCCGCCTCGGCCGGCTTCTCCACCACGAGGCTCTCGGTGGTGAGCAGCAGGCCGGTGATCGACGCGGCGTTGACGACCGCGTTGCGCGTCACCTTCACCGGGTCGAGGATGCCGGCCTTGGCCAGGTCGACGTACTCGTCGGTGGCGGCGTTGAGACCGGTGCCCCACTCGCCGGCGGTCACCTTGGCGACCACCACGTAGCCGTCGTGCCCGGCGTTCTGCGCGATCCAGCGCAGCGGCTCGACCAGCGACTTGCGGACGATGGAGACACCGACCTTCTCGTCGCCGCTGAAGCCGAGGCCGTCGTCGAGCACCGGGGCGATCTGCGCCAGCGCGGCGCCGCCGCCGGGGACGGTGCCCTCTTCCACCGCGGCCTTGGTCGCCGCGATGGCGTCCTCGATGCGGTGCTTGCGCTCCTTCATCTCGACCTCGGTGGCGGCACCGACCTTGATGACGGCGATGCCGCCGGAGAGCTTCGCCAGCCGCTCGGAGAGCTTCTCGCGGTCCCAGTCGGAGTCCGAGGCCTCGATCTCCTTGCGGATCTGCGTGGCCCGGTCGGCGATGTCGGCATCGCTGCCGCCGCCGTCGACGACGGTCGTCGTCTCCTTGTCGACCACGATGCGGCGGGCGGAGCCGAGCGACTCCAGGCCGACCTGGTCGAGCTTGTAGCCGAGCTCCGGTGCGACGAGCTCACCGCCGGTCATGATCGCCATGTCCTGCAGCATCGCCTTGCGGCGGTCACCGAAACCGGGCGCCTTGACCGCGCAGACCTTGACGGTCTTGCGCAGGGCGTTGACGACCAGGGTGGAGAGCGCCTGGCCCTCCACGTCCTCGGCGACGATGAGCAGCGGCTTGCCGCTCTCGACGACCTTCTCCAGCAGCGGGAGCAGCTCCTCGATGGCGCTGATCTTCTGCGTGGTGATGAGGATGTAGGCGTCCTCGAGGACGGCGATCTGCTCTTCGAGGTCGGTGACGAAGTTCGGCGACAGGTAGCCCTTGTCGAACTGCAGGCCCTCGGTCACCTCGAGCGCGGTCTCCAGGGTGGAGCCCTCCTCGACGGTGATGACGCCGTCACGGCCGACCTTCTCCATCGCCTCGGCGATCAGCTCGCCGATGGTGGCGTCCTGCGCGGAGATCGTCGCCACGTGCGCGATCGACTCCTTGGAGCTGACCTCGGAGGCCTTGGCGAGCAGCGCCTCGGAGATCTTGGCGGCCGCGGCGTCGATGCCCCGCTTGACGCCGATCGGGTTGGTGCCCGCGGCGATGTTGCGCAGTCCTTCACGGACCATCGCCTGGGCCAGCACGGTCGCGGTGGTGGTCCCGTCGCCGGCGACGTCGTTGGTCTTGGTCGCCACCTCCTTGACCAGCTGCGCGCCGAGGTTCTCGTACGGGTTGGTGAGTTCGATCTCCTTGGCGATGGTCACGCCATCGTTGGTGATCGTGGGTGCGCCGAACTTCTTGTCGAGGACGACGTTGCGTCCGCGCGGGCCGAGGGTCACCTTGACCGTGTCGGCGAGCGCGTTGACGCCGTGCTCCAGCAGGTGCCGGGCGTCATCCGAGAAGCTCAGGATCTTCGCCATGAATGTCCCTCCAGGCGGCGCTGCCCCGGCCCGGCGAACCGGACCGGGGCAGCATCGTTGATCAGTTGATTACTTCTCGATGACCGCGAGGACGTCGCGGGCGGAGAGCACCAGGTACTCCTCGCCGGCGTACTTGACCTCGGTGCCGCCGTACTTGGAGTAGATGACGGTGTCACCGACCTTGACGTCGACCGGAATCCGGTTGCCGTTGTCGTCGATGCGGCCGGGGCCGACAGCGAGGACAGTGCCCTCCTGCGGCTTCTCCTTGGCGGTGTCGGGAATCACGATGCCCGACGCAGTGGTGGTCTCAGCCTCGTTCGCCTGGACCAGGATCCGGTCCTCGAGCGGCTTGATCGCAACCTTGGTCGCGGTAGTCACGGGCATACCCTCCTGGGGTACTGGTTTCTGTACCGGCCGACGGGGTCGGTCGGCGAATCTGCCACATGCCACCTGGCGGGTCCGTCGTCGCGGGTGCCGGTCCGCCGGGCGTTTCGCCCCCGGGCCAAAGCCCGGAAGCTGGCACCCTCAGGGCGAGAGTGCTAATCGCAGATTAGGCGGAGGCTGGCACTCCGTCAAGGAGAGTGCCAACAACGATGTCCCTCGTGTCCTCTTTTGCGCCCCGAGGGCCGCCGCCGGGGCCGGACCCGGGAACCGCGCGCGAAAGCGACGCGGGGCTGCGACGACAATGGGCGCGTGGATCTCGACCAGCTCGCCGCCCTGCACACCGCGGCCGGCCGTACGGCCCTGGCGGCGGCGACCGGACTGGCCGGCGGCGACCCGCTCACCGCCGCCGCCGCGCTGCGCGCCGGCGGCACCCCACCGGAGCTGGCCGCGGCCGCGCTGACCCAGGCCGAGCTGCGCCGCCGGGCGACCGGGAAGTTCGGGCCGGCCGCGGCACGGATGTTCTTCACCCGGGCAGGTCTGGAGCAGGCGACCCGGCAGGTCGTGGCGCAGCGGCGCGCGGCACGGCTGCACGCCGCGGGCGTACGGGCCCTCGCCGACCTCGGCTGCGGTATCGGCGCCGACGCGCTCGCCGCCGCCCGCGCCGGCATCCGGGTGCACGCCGTCGACGCCGACCCGCTCACCGCGGCGATGGCCGCCGCCAACGCCGCCGCGCTCGGGCTCGGCGAGCTGCTCACGGTCGATTGCGCCGACGCCACGACCGTCGACCTGACCGGCGTGGACGCGGTCTTCTGTGACCCCGCCCGCCGCTCGGGAGGCCGGCGCATCTTCGACCCGGCGGCCTACTCGCCGCCCTGGGACTTCGTTGTCGGCCTGGCCGGGCGGGTCGGCCGTACAGTGGTCAAGGTCGCACCCGGCATCGACCACGCCCTGGTCCCGGCCGGCGCCGAAGCCGAGTGGGTCAGCGTCGACGGCGACCTCGTGGAGGCGGCCCTCTGGTGCGGCGACCTGGCCCAGGAGACCCACCGCGCCACGGTGATCGATCGCGGCGGCCCGGTCCACCAGCTCACCGGCTCGGGCACCGTCGCGGCCCCGGTCGGGGCGGTGGGCCGCTTCCTCTACGACCCGGATCCCGCGGTGGTCCGCTCCCACCTGGTCGCCGAGTTCGCCGCGACCGTCGACGGCAACCTCGCCGACCCCGACATCGCCTACGTCTACGCCGACGCCGCCACGCCCACCCCGTACGCGCGCTGCATCGAGATCACCGATGTGCTGCCCTTCTCGCTGAAGCGGCTGCGTACGTTGCTGCGTGAGCGCCGGGTCGGACGCGTGGAGATCCTCAAGCGGGGCTCGGCCCTGGACCCCGAGCGACTGCGCCGGGACCTGCGCCTGGCCGGCAGCGAACCGGCGAGCCTGGTGCTGACCCGGGTCGCCGGGGCCCCGACGGTCGTTGTCGGCACCCCGGTCACCGCCGGCTGATACCTTCCGATCGTGGCGGGCAAGGGCACTCCGGCGACAGCGCTGCTGACCCGGCGCGGGGTCCGCCACAGCGTGCACCCGTACGACGTTCCCCCCGACGCCCCGGGCTACGGGGCGACGGTGGCGCAGGCGCTCGGCGTACCGGCGGCCCGGGTCTTCAAATCGCTGGTGACCGAGGTGGACGGCGCGCTGACGGTCGCGGTGGTGCCGGTCGACGGCGAGCTGGACCTCAAGGCACTGGCCGGGGCGGCGGGCGGCAAACGCGCGGCGCTCGCCGACCGGGCACTGGCGGAGCGGGCCACGGGTTACGTCCGCGGCGGCATCAGCCCGCTCGGGCAGCGCAAGCGGCTGCCGACGGTGCTGGACGCCTCGGCGCTGGACTTCCCGACGATCTACGTCTCGGCCGGGCGGCGCGGGCTTCAGGTGCAGCTCGCCCCGGCCGACCTGGTCGCGCTCACCGCGGCGACGGCCGCCCCGATCGCCGCCCGCTGACCGACGCCCCACTCCCCGCCCTCGTCCCCGCACCTTCGGCAGAGACCAGCGCGGGCCCGGCCGGCTGCGGGGCCCTGAGCGGGCGCCGTTCGGGGAAGTTGCCCCAGGCACTGGTCCACTCCGGACGGCGGGAAGTTCGGGTGGATTTCCACTGGGTTGCCGAATTGTTATCGGCGTCAACAAACTCACCCCGGCGAATCCCTTGCGTGTCGTCGGCAACGATGAATACGTTGCCGGACACAACAAACACCGCTCCACCACCTGAAGGGACGCGGCACATGCGCAAAGGGATAGTGGCAGTGGCTGCCGTCGGGCTCCTGGCTGCGGGCAGCCTGACGGCCTGCGGCGAGGAGAGCGGCCCCGGCGACACGGCCGACCGGCCGAAGATCGGCGTGATCCTCCCCGACAGCAAGACCTCCGGCCGCTGGGAGAACGCCGACCGCAAGTACCTCGAGGAGGCCTTCAAGGCCGCCGGCGTCGACTACGACATCCAGAACGCCCAGGACGACAAGAGCCGGTTCCAGACCATCGCCGACCAGATGATTACCAGCGGGGTCGACGTGCTGATGATCGTCAACCTCGACTCCGGCACCGGAAAGGCCGTCCTGGACCGGGCCAAGTCGCAGGGCATCGCCACCATCGACTACGACCGCCTCACTCTCGGCGGCTCCGCCGAGTACTACGTCAGCTTCGACAACGCCAACGTCGGCCGGCTGCAGGGCGAGGGGCTCGTCAAGTGCCTCGGCGACTCCGGTGTCGACAAGCCGGTCGTGGCCTACCTCAACGGCGGCAAGACCGACAACAACGCCACCCTCTTCCACGCCGGATACGACTCGGTGCTCAAGCCGAAGTTCGACAGCGGGGAATACGTCAAGGGCCCCGAGGAGTGGGTCAAGGACTGGGACAACGCCGAGGCGGCGACCGTCTTCGAGCAGATGCTCACCCAGACCAACGGCAAGATCGACGGCGTGCTCGCCGCCAACGACGGCCTCGGCAACGCGGCGATCTCGATCCTGAAGAAGAACAAGCTCAACGGCGAGGTGCCGGTCACCGGACAGGACGCCGACGTCCAGGGCCTGCAGAACATCCTCGCCGGCGACCAGTGCATGACCGTCTACAAGGCGATCAAGAAGGAAGCCGACGCCGCCGCCGACCTGGCCGTCGCGCTGGCCCGGGGTGAGAAGAAGGAGACCGGCCAGACCGTACGCGACCCGGAGGGCAACCGGGACGTGCAGGCGGTGCTCCTCGAGCCGCAGCCGATCCACAAGGAGAACGTCAAGGACGTCGTCGCCGACGGCTTCGTCAGCAAGGAGCAGCTCTGCACCGAGGCCTTCACCGCGCTCTGCAGCGAGGCCGGCATCAGCTGACCCGGTTCCGCCGCCCGGCGCCGTCACCCCCGCGGCGCCGGGCGGCACCCACCTCGCCACCGCCCGCGCAAAGGAGCACCACAATGTCCACCTCCGCCCTGCTGCAGCTGCGTGGAATCGACAAGAGCTTCGGCCCGGTCCAGGTACTGCGGGACATCGCCTTCTCCGCCCACGCCGGCGAGGTGACCGCCCTGGTCGGTGACAACGGCGCGGGCAAGTCCACCCTGGTCAAATGCATCAGCGGCATCCACCCGCCGGACGCCGGTGAGGTCGTCTTCGACGGCCGGCCGGTGCAGATCGGCTCCCCGCGCGACGCCGCCGACCTCGGCATCGAGGTCGTCTACCAGGACCTCGCGCTCTGCGACAACCTCGACATCGTGCAGAACATGTTCCTCGGCCGGGAGAAGCGCAGCGGCCTGGTCCTCGACGAGGCCGCCATGGAGCAGCTCGCCGCCGAGACCCTGGCCGGGCTGAGCGTACGCACCGTCACCTCGCTGCGGCAGCACGTCTCGAGCCTCTCCGGCGGCCAGCGGCAGACCGTCGCCATCGCCAAGGCCGTGCTCTGGAACAGCCGGCTGGTGATCCTCGACGAGCCGACCGCCGCCCTCGGTGTCGCCCAGACCGCGCAGGTGCTGGAGCTGGTCCGGCGGCTCGCCGACAACGGTCTCGCCGTGGTGCTGATCTCGCACAACATGAACGACGTCTTCGCCGTCTCCGACCGCATCGCCGCGCTCTACCTGGGCCGGATGGTCGCCCAGGTCCGCACCACCGACATCACCCACGCGCAGATAGTCGAGCTGATCACCGCCGGCCGCAGCGGTGCGCTCGGCCTCTCCGCCGAAGACCACACCCCGTACGCCGACACCACCTCGGGAGCCGACCGATGACCACGACCGCGGCGCAGCAGCAGAACCAGCCGGTCGCCCCGCCCCCGCCGACCGTCGCCGGTCACCTGCGCGGCTATCTGGCGCGGGTCCGCGGCGGCGACATCGGCGCCCTGCCGGCGGTGGCCGGGCTGGTCGTCCTCTGCACCGTCTTCGCCGTCATGAAGCCGGTCTTCCTCACCGCCGGCAACTTCGCGAACCTCTTCACCCAGGGGGCTGCGGTCACCCTGATCGCGATGGGGCTGGTCTTCGTCCTGCTGATCGGGGAGATCGACCTCTCCGCCGGATTCGCCAGCGGCGTCTGCGCGGCGGTGCTCGCCAACGTCGTCACCGTGCTCGGCTACCCCTGGTACGTGGCGGTCGCCGCGGCGGTCGGCACCGGCATGGTCATCGGCCTGACCCTCGGCCTCCTGGTCGCCAAGATCGGCATCCCGTCGTTCGTCGTCACCCTGGCGGCCTTCCTCGCGTTCCAGGGCGTCGCGCTGCTGCTGATCGACGGCGGCACCAACATCTCGGTCCGCGACAACGTCCTGCTCGCCGTCGCCAACCGCAACCTGCCGCCCGCGCTGGGCTGGGCGCTGGCCGCGCTCGCGGTGGCCGGGTACGCGACAGTGCAGCTGACCCGGCACCGGCGCCGCTCCATCCGCGGCCTGACCACCGATCCGCGCGCCGTCGTCTGGGGCCGGATCGGCGCACTGGCCCTGATCCTCGGCGCGGCGGTGTTCATCCTCAACCAGGAGCGCAGCCGCAACGTGCTGATCGTCTCGCTCAAGGGCGTGCCGGTGGTGGTGCCGATCATCGCCGTGCTCCTGGTGGTCTGGACCTTCGTGCTCACCCGCACCGCGTACGGCCGGCACATCTACGCGGTGGGCGGCAACCGGGAGGCGGCCCGGCGGGCGGGCATCAACATCGACCGCATCCGTGTCTCCTGCTTCCTGATCTGCTCCAGCATGGCTGCCGTCGGCGGCATCGTCGCGGCCAGCCGGGCCAACTCCGTGGACGCGAACACCGGCGGCAGCGACGTGCTGCTCTACGCGGTCGGAGCCGCCGTGATCGGCGGCACCAGCCTCTTCGGCGGCAAGGGCCGGGTGCTGGACGCGGTGCTCGGCGGGGCGGTGGTGGCTGTGATCGACAATGGCATGGGCCTGCTGAACTACAGCGCCGGCGTCAAGTACATGGTGACCGGGGTGGTGCTTCTGCTGGCCGCCGGCGTCGACGCGCTCTCGCGGCGGCGCGCAGCCGCCACCGGGACCCGCTGACGAGCGGCCCGGAAGAACAGAGGATGACCATGCGCCCAGGGCCGAGTCAGGACGAGATCCGCAGGCAGAACCTGGGCGCGCTGCTCCGCCACGTCCACGTCCACGGACCGACGTCCCGCGCCGAACTGACCGCGGCGCTGGGACTCAACCGCAGCACGATCGGGGCGCTCACCGCCGACCTGGCGGCGGCCCGGCTGGTCAGCGAAGGCGCGCCCCGCGGGACCGGGCGGGCCGGCCGCCCCTCACCGGTGGTCCGGCCCGAGTCCCGGGTCTACGCGCTCGCGCTGAGCATCCAGGTGGACCAGCTGCGGGCCGCCCGGATCGGCCTCGGCGGCGAGCTGCTCGACCAGCTCGAATGCGGCCGGGAACCGGGAACGTCGGCCAAGGAGGTCGCCCCGCTGCTCGCCGCGCTGGTCGCCCGGATGCGCTCCGGCCTGCCGGCCGACGCGGTCTGCGCCGGTGCCGCGGTCGCGGTCTGCGGACTGGTGCGCCGCGATGACGGCGTGGTGCGCCTGGCGCCGCACACCGGCTGGCTCGACGAACCGCTCGGTGAGGCGCTCACCGCCGAACTGGAGCTCGACAGCCCGGTGGCCGTCGGCAACGTCGCCGACCTCGCCGCCCTGGGCGAGCACACCCGCGGCGTCGCCGTCGGCTGCGACGACGTCATCTACCTGCACGGCGACGTCGGTATCGGCGCCGGGATCATCGCCGCCGGCCGCCCGGTCACCGGCCACGGCGGCTACGGCGGCGAGGTCGGGCACATGGTGGTCCGCCCCGGCGGACACCCGTGCAGTTGCGGCTCCCGTGGCTGCTGGGAGACCGAGATCGGCGAGCAGGCGCTGCTGCGCGCCGCCGGGATGCCCGAGGTCCGGGGCCCGGGTGCCGTGCGTGCCGTACTCCGCCCGACCGGCCGCAACGCCGCGGTCGTGCAGTCGGCGGTCCGCGAGGCCGGCGACTGGCTCGGCTTCGGGGTGGCGAACCTGGTGAACATCTTCAACCCGCAGATGGTCGTCTTCGGGGGCACCCTGCGCGACGTCTACCTCGCCTCGGCGACCCGCGTACGCAGCCGGCTCACCGAGATGGCCCTCGGGCCCGGCCGCGAACAGCTGCGCCTGCGCACCCCCCAACTCGGCGACGACGCCGCCCTCATCGGGGCGGCCGAGCTCGCCTTCGCGCCGCTGCTCGCCGACCCACTCGAGGCGGTCTGACGGTCTACCCTGTCCGACATGGACGCGGCGACACGGGCCTCGGACGACGACCGGCACCGGGTCGTCACCGCCCTGCAACGACACACCGAGGCGGGCCGGCTCAACCTCGACGAGTACGCCGAACGGGTCGGCGCGGTCTGGGCCGCCCGTACCCTCGGCGAGCTGGCCACCGTCACCACCGACCTGCCGGCCACCCCCGGCCCGGCGCCGGCCGCCGACGAGAGCCGACGGGAGCTGCTGCTCCTGCTCGCCGTCGCCGGGGCCGCGCTGCTGCTGCTCGCGCTCTTCATGGCCGTCACCCGCTGAGGCTGCGCCGTCCCGACCGGCACCCGGCGAGGCCTGCGCGTCCTCGCCGTCACCCGTCAAAGGCTGCGCCGGCCGCGTTCGGCCGGTCAGTCCCGGTCGCCGTGCCAGGATCGCCAGAGCGCGGCGTACGACCCGCCGGCGGCGACCAGCTCGTCGTGCGAACCGAGTTCGGTGATCCGTCCGCCCTCGACGACCGCGACCCGGTCGGCGTCGTGGGCCGAGAAGAGCCGGTGCGCGATCGCGATGACCGTCCGCCCCTCCAGCACGGCGGCGAGCGACCGCTCCAGGTGCCGGGCCGACCGCGGATCGATCAGCGAGGTCGCCTCGTCCAGCACCAGGGTGTGCGGATCGGCCAGGACCAGCCGGGCCAGGGCCAGCTGCTGCGCCTGGGCCGCCGAGAGGTCGTGACCGTCCGCGCCGACCTCGGTGGCCAGCCCGTCGGGGAGCTGCTCGGCCCAGTCCAGGGCGTCAACGGCGGCCAGTGCGGCGCGTACCTGCTCGTCGGTGGCGTCCGGGCGGGCCAGCGCCACGTTGTCGCGCAGGGTGCCGATGAAGACGTGGTGTTCCTGGGTGACCAGGGCGACCTCGCAGCGCAGTTCGGCCGGGGAGAGGTCGGCCAGCGCAACCCCGCCGGCGGTCACCGAGCCGCTGTCGGGCCGGTGGATGCCGGCCAGCAGCCGGCCCAGGGTCGACTTTCCCGCCCCCGACGGCCCGACCATCGCCAGCCGCTCCCCCGGACGCGGCACCAGCGTGACGCCGTGCAGCACGTTACGACCCGGCTGGTACGCGAAGCTGACGTTGCGCACCGCCAGCGCCCCGCCGTCCGCCCGCGGCGCCGCGCCGGCCGGCTCCGGCGCCCGCGCCGCGGTGGCGACGCCGAGCAGCCGGGCCAGCGACGCCCCGCCGACCTGCGCCTCGTCCAGCCAGTTGAGCAGCAGGGTCAGCGGGGCGATCAGCGCCTGCGTGTAGAGCGCGGCGGCGGTGACCTCGCCGAGCGTCACCCGCCCTTCGCTGTAGAACCAGCCGCCGAGGATCAGGGTCGCCGCCAACGGCAGCGCGTAGCTGATCTCGGCGATCGGGAAGAAGACCGTCCGCAGGTGCAGGGTGTAGCGCTCGGCGGCGTACGAGCGGGCGATGTTCGCGTCGGCCGCCGCACGGCGCCGGGCCTGCTGCCGCAGGGCGTCGGTGGTCCGCGCCCCCTCGACCAGTTCGCTGAGCCCGTCGGTGATGTCGGCGTACGCCGCGTTCTCCGCCAGGTATCCGGCCGGCGCCCGGCGGGTGTACCAGCGGATCGCCAGCACCAGCCCCGGCACCGCGATCAGGACCGGCAGCGTTAGCAGCGGGCTGACCAGCAGCAGCGCCGCGACCACGAAGCAGATGGTGACCAGGCCGATCAGCACGTTCGGAACGGCGAACCGCACCGACTGGGAGAGCGCGGCGACGTCGCGGCTGCTGCGGGTCAGCAGATCGCCGGTGCCCGCCCGCTCCACTGTGGAAAGCGGCAACGCCAGGATCCGGTCGACGAACTCCTCCCGGAGCTGGGCCAGCACCCGCTCACCGAGGCGTGCCGACGCCAGGTGCGCGAAGCGGGTCAGCACCGCCTGCACGGCGACGAAGACGACGATGGCGAGCGCGATCCGGTCCACCGTGCCGACGGTCGTGCCGGTGGAGATCGCCTCGACCAGCTCCCCGAGCAGCCGCGGCGCGGCCAGCCCGGCGATCGCGGCGAGGGCGTGCAGCCCGACCGCGCCACCGAGGGCGCGCGGATGCTCCCGGACCAGGCTGCGCACGTACCGCCAGACCTGGGGTCCGTCGGCGATGGGCAGGATGGTGGCCGTGCTCATGATTCCTCCCGGCTGACCACCGCGGCGTACCTCGGCTCGGCCATCAGTTCGCGGTGCGTCCCCTCGGCGACGACCTTGCCGTCGGACATGAAGACCACGTGGTCGGCGCGGTCGAGCAGCAGCGGGCTGGTACTGC